>ERZ808275.227-NODE-227-length-29549-cov-4.257544_pt1 | contig 29549 bp, 28 predicted proteins | sample MGYA00520894_ERZ808275 | MGnify/ENA primary metagenome ERZ808275 (study PRJEB31516, sample SAMN03275598) | gut metagenome | biome: mammalia-associated habitat; material: feces | host: Papio cynocephalus | place: Kenya | collected 2012-08-03 ...
CAAGAATTGGCAAATTGCACTATCAGGGCGATGTTTTTTCTTTGGCTGGGGTAGTAGGATTCGAACCTACGGATGCTGGAGTCAGAATCCAGTGCCTTACCGCTTGGCGACACCCCAAAATAAAATAATTTAATGATAAAACGGTGACTTTTATCAATGTCACAATAATACAAAACTATAAAGATTTTGTCAATTCTAATTAAAAATTTTGTTTTCAAGTGGGCGAAAATTAATTTGTTACGTAAATAAAAAGCATAACCATAGCGGTGCTAAACTTGCTATGAATTATGCTAAAAGAAAAGGATTAAAAATAATTAATCTATATGATGAAAAAGATGATCCAACTTATGGTATGACTGAAGAAGAAATGGAAAAATGTTTTCATTTATTTTTAAAAGATTAAAAATATTTTTGTGATTTTTGCAATTTAATTTAACCTTTTAGATATTTTTTCAATTCATCAAAATTGTTTTCTTCCATTGTTTCAAGTTCTGCTAAGAGTTTTAAAGATGTTTCGTCTGCGTCTTTATAGTCTATTTTGTTTTTATAACAAGTAAGAGTCCCCATAACTGTGCCAACAAGCATTAGTTCTGCTAAGTGGCGAGTAGAGTTGTCTGTTAGAGTACTCATTTGCACGCTTGACCAAAGTTTTGCTTTTTCAAACCAATTGTTGTCTTTTAATTCAACTTGTTGACTATGTGCAAGTTTTTCTACCTTTGCTTGAAAATTATCGTATCTTTTATACTGTGCGTTTAAAAGTTCTTTAAACTTTTTATCTTCGGTCTTTTTAACTAAATCATTGATTGATTGCATTCCTGTTGATGTGTTTTGGTATAAACTAATTAAAAGTTCTTTGTTATCCATAAAAATCTCCTTAAAATAGTTTGTATTATTTTTTTAAAAATATTAAAATAATATAACTATAGGAAGTAAAATTTGATAAAATCAAAATTTTGTGTTGCCTATTTAAGCAACTTGTTCGCTATCGCTCACACTTCCGATAGTATGTATAAACATCAGTTTTGCTTGAATATACCTTCGGTGCATTCAGACAAAACTTCCGATAATAGTATTAAAGGAGAAATATGAAGGATTTTTTTAAATATGTTTTGGTGGTAATAGTTTGTCTTTCGTGTATGCTTATTTTCAATTTTGCATTAGAGCCTTCTATTGTTTCAATTCAAAAAGGTGAAAGCAATGGTATTTATGACACTTATATTCTTAAATACAGCAATGGCAAAAGTGATACCATTACAATAAAAAATGGTGAAAATGGTGAAGATTTATCTTTACAAGAGCTTTATGAAGCAACAAAAATCGCAAAAGGCTATGGAGATGAATATACAATGCTTGATTTTATTGATGAATATTTATCTTTGAGCATTGAAGAAAAAGACGAATCTAAAGCGTACTTAGGCGCTTTATCTACTGTTGCAGTTTATAGCACATTCCCAACCTATGTTGATTTAACTGCAAAAAAAGCCTATGGAGTAAGCATTGGCTCGGGTGTTATTTATCAAACAGCAGGTGATAGCGACAATTTCTATATTATTACAAACTATCACGTTTTATATAATAAAAATAGTCTTAGAAGTGATAAAATGTCTGAAAAATATACTTGCTTTTTGTTTGGCTCAAATGTGGAAGTAAATGCAACTCAAATAACAGGTGGATACTCAGTAAGTTATGGAAGTGATGCGATTGACTGTGCATATGTTGGTGGCAGTATGGAAAATGATATTGCTGTTTTAAAAGTTAAGGATTCAAGTAGGATAACAAATAGTAATGCTAAACCTGTTAAAGTTTACGATGGAGATCCAGTAATGGGGCAAAGTATTGTGGCTATTGGGAATTCTGAAGGTAAGGGAATAAGCATTACAAAAGGCGTTGTTAGTGTTGATAGTGAATATCAAAGTATGCTTGCCTGTGACGATGAAACTCAAATAACCTTTAGAGCCATGAGAATAGATGCGGCGGTGAACAGTGGTAATTCTGGGGGGGGGGTTTTTGATACTAATGGTAAACTTGTGGGAATTGTAAATTCCAAAATTATTAAAGACGGCGTGGAGGGAATGGCTTTTGCTTTGCCTGCCACTTTGTCTACAAGAATTATTGATAACATTATTGAAAATTCAAGCGAAACAAATAAATCTGCAATAAAACCAACTTTAGGGATAACGGCTAAAATTGCTAGCAGTAAAGCAGAATATGATTCAGAAAGTAAAGGTGTAAAAATTTTAGAGGAGGTTGTTGTTGATACTATAAGTGATAATTCTATTTGCGAAGATTTAAAATCGGGAGATAAAATTGTTAGCGTTATTGTAAGTGGCAAAGAATATATTATTGATAGATTTTATAAATTGAAAGACTTAACTTGGATTATGAAAAAAGGCAGTGTTGTGATTTTTAATGTTATTAGAGCAAACAATCCTGTGACAATTAGTGTTGTTATGGCAAATAATGCTTACTCCACAGTTAAATAGAATTAATTTTTAAGTTGAAAAAATTTTTTTAATATGATAAAATGTTAAAAAACTAATTTAAAAGGGCAATTATTTTAATAATAATTGATTAAAATACAAATGGAAAAAAATGTAATTTCTAATAAAGGCTTAATGAATATCAGTGCTTTTATGAGCAGTTGTGATGATTTAATTAATGGTAAATTTATTTTTGCAAGTAACAAAGTGGCAAACATTTTAAAAGCGATAAATGAATCACCAGAATTATATGAAATAATTTCTGAATGTTTAAAAAATTTTAACTACGAAAAAGAATTTGGTAGAGCAAAAGTTAAATTGCCTACTAAAAAAGGTACTTTTAAAGTGCCTGAAGATAAAACTATTTTAATACCAATGGTATTTTGTATGTTGGTTGAGATACAGGAAAATAAAATTGATTTTAAACAATTTTTAGCAGACTATTTTGACGGCGATGATGAGGATGTATCTCAATTTGAAAATTTTGCACAATCAGTTATTGTTCCATTCAAAAATGCTATTGCATATTTATTTGATATTGAAGGACAAAATAAATTCAAACCTCAAGAAGAAAAGAAAGAGCCTTTAATTGAAGCAAAAAAAGAACCAATTATTACTGATAAACAAGCTGAATTTTTTACAGATGTTTTAAATATATGCGATGAAATTCTAGATAATTTGGAATATATTAAAGTAAAGCCAGAGTTTGAAGAGGACCTTAAGTATTTAATTGGTTCTTTAAAACATTCTGTTGAATCAAAAAATTTAAGAAATACTAATGCTTTTATAATTGGTGTAATTTACGTTCTTAAACAAATTAGAAAGTTACGTAAATTTGAAACCAATTTCAGAGATGCTTTAGAACAATTATATCTTTAATTATCATATTTTAATTCTAACTTGCTTAAAATATCACTATAGGAGTTTAATAGTGATATTTTTTATTATTATATTAGCAATTGTCCAAGGTTTAACAGAATTTTTGCCAATATCGTCTAGCGGACACTTAGTGTTATTGAATAAATTTTTTGGAATTGAAAATGATTTTTTGCTTCTTTCTGTAATTTTGCACGTTGCAACACTTTTTTCTGTTTTGATTGTTTTGAAAAAAGAAGTACTTGAAATTATAAAACACCCATTTGGAGAACTTTCAAAAAAATTATTTGTTGCAACAGTTCCAACAGTTGTTATCGTTTTATGTTTTAAAAGTTTTATAGATAAGGCTTTTGACGGAAGATATTTACCTATTTGTTTTATGCTCACGGCAGTTTTGATTGTAGTTAGTGAGTTTATAAGTTTTAAACAAAAACAAATGGGTTACAAATCTTTAACCTATTCAAAAGGAATTGCAATGGGGATTGCTCAGGGCATTGCAGTACTGCCGGGAATTTCACGAAGTGGAGCAACAATTTGTGCGGGACTTATTTCTGGAAGCAAAAGAGAGGAAGTTGCACATTTTTCATTTTTAATGAGTATTCCAATAATTTTGGCGAGTTTGGTTTTAGAAATTTATGAATATATTTCATTAGGTCAAACTTTAACTCTTGCTTGGTACGAATTAATTGTTGGTTTTATAGTTGCATTTTTAACAGGAATATTTGCAGTTTCATTTATGCTTAAGATTATAGAAAAGCATACACTTTTGTGGTTTTCTCTTTATTTAATAATCATTTCATTTGTAAGTTTTTTTGTTTTATAATGCAAAATAAATATTGTTAATTCGATTAATGTTTAGCAATATTTTTAGTTTAATTGAACAATCCACTTTTGTTTATTGATTTTTTATATGAATATTTGTTGAGATATGGTGTTCATTAAAATTTTTAATAATATTATCATTCTGTTGAGAATAGTTAAAAATATTAAAAAAAATATTTTTAAAAAATTAAAATTATCTAAAAATTTCAATTTTTATGGTTAAAACACTCTAAAAATTTAATAATTTGTTTGAATAATACAAAAAAAAGTGTAAAAGGGGTATTGCAAAGCAAAATTAGTTGGTTATAATCCTTGATAATTAATGTTTGTTAATTGTCAAAATAATATAAGGAGGTTACAAAAATTACAAAATTAGTTAAATATGTATTAGACTTATAATTAAGAAAAATGATATATTATTTTTAAACAAATAAAAACGTTGAAATTTAAAATGTAAGGAGAATTAAAAATGGATATTAAACCACTATTTGACAGAGTTGTGTTAAGCATTGAAAAAGAACAAACAACCAATGTGGGAGGTATATTTTTACCTGATATGAGCAGAGAAAAATCTCAAATTGCAACCGTAGTTGCTGTAGGCAATGGCGGAAACGTTGATGGTAAAGAAACAAAAATGGAAGTGAAGGTAGGAGATAAGGTTTTATTTTCTAAATTTGCTGGAACAGAATTTAAATATAACAATGAAGACTTATTAATAATTAAACAGACTGATATTTTAGCAGTCATTGACAAGGAGGCAAAAAATGGCTAAACAATTGAAATATGGTAAAGAGGCAAGAGAAGCTCTTTTAAAAGGTGTCAATATTTTAGCAGACGCTGTTAAAATAACTCTTGGTCCAAAAGGTCGCAACGTTGTTTTGGCACAAAAATTTACTTCGCCTCTTATAACTAATGACGGCGTTACAATAGCAAAAGAAATTGAAATTGATGATGCTTTTGAAAATATGGGAGCGCAACTTATAAAAGAAGTAAGCATAAAAACAAATGATGTTGCTGGGGATGGTACAACAACCGCTAGCGTTTTGGCTCAATCTATTATTCGCGAGGGAATGAAATTATTTGACAGCGGTGCAAATCCTATTATGTTAAAAAAAGGAATTGATTTTGCCGTAAAAAAAATATGTGACAAACTTTTAGAAAACTCCACAGATGTTTCTAGCAGTAAAGAAATAGCTCAAGTTGCTAGCATATCTGCAGGTGATGAATCAATAGGTCAACTTATTTCACTTGCCATGGACAAAGTAGGGAAAGATGGAATAATAACATTGGAAGAAGGCAAAACAATGCAAACTGAATTGTCAATAGTTGAAGGTTTGCAGTTTGATAGAGGATATTTATCCGCATATATGTGTACTAACCAAGAAAAAATGATAGCAGAACTTGAAAATCCATATATTTTGATAACTGATAAAAAGATTTCCTCAATACAAGAAATATTACCGATTTTAGAACAAATAGTTAAAACTGGAGACAAATTATTAATTATTGCTGACGATGTCGAAGGTGAGGCTCTTGCTACATTGGTTTTAAATAAAATCAGAGGAACCTTCACTTGTGTTGCTGTTAAAGCTCCAAGTTTTGGTGAAAAAAGAAAATCTATGCTTGAAGACATTGCAATTTTAACAGGCGGAACATACATAAGCGATGAAATGGGAACAAACATTTCAAATATTACTTTTGAAATGCTTGGTAGAGCTAAAACTGTTAAGGTTGACAAAGAAAACACTACCATTGTTGAAGGAATGGGAAATAAAGAAGAATTAAATGCTAGAATTTTATCTATAAAAGAACAAATTAAAAATGAAAACAGCGATTATGAAAGAGAAAAATTAGAGGAACGCTTAGCAAAACTTTCTGGGGGGGTGGCATTAATAAAAGTTGGTGCACCTACTGAAGTTGAATTAAAAGAGAAAAAATTGAGAATTGAAGATGCTCTTTCAGCTACAAAAGCAGCAATTTGTGAAGGAATTGTTGCAGGTGGTGGATTGGCAATTTTAAAAGCAGGGAAAAGCAAGGAGGTTTTATCTGAAATAGAAAATTTAACTGGCGATGTTAAAAAGGGGGCATTGGTTGTAATTAAAGCAATAGAAGAACCTTTAAGACAAATTGCTAAAAATTGTGGCGAAGATAGCGATGTTGTGTTAAATAATGTTATTGCAAATTTAAAAGAAACAAATTATGGCTACGATGCTTTAAACAATACATATGTTAATATGATAGATGCAGGAATTATTGACCCAACAAAAGTAACACGCTCGGCACTTTTTAATGCAGGAAGTGTTGCAGGCACATTACTTACAACTGAATGTTTAGTTGCAGACTTGCCAGAAGAAAATGTAACTAAACAAGAGCCACAAATGCCTATGTATTAAAATCGAATAAAACTATCGAAAGTAATTTTGCTAACACAAAAATTTATGTTGGCAATTGCAACTCGTTTACAATCTCTCTACGCTTCCGATAGAAAAAATCGCTTGTTGCGGACTATCCAATTTTAGGTTGTTGCCCGTTTAAACAGAAATACGATTAAAATTTAAAACCTGTCTTTTTTAGGAAAGGCAGGTTTTATAGAACAAAAATTTTAAAAAAAATATCATAAATACATTAATTTGGCATATTACAAGACAAATAATAGAACATATGTTTTGAAGATGTATGCAAAAATGTATTTTTTTACAAAATTTCTACATTTTGTAAAAAATTGTCGAAAAGTGTTGACTAATGTCGAATATAATCAATAGAATGATATTAAAGTCTTTAAACTTAAGGCTTTAAGTGTGCTTTGTTCGAATGTTTAAAGTCAGCATTTGGCAAATAGCAAGCAAATAACCGGTTAATGCAACTAAAATGTCACGATAATAATCACAAAACATAGGGGAGGAAAAATGACATCAAATAAAAAAATATGGAGCAAAACACTGCTGTCGTCTTATAATTATTTAGGACGCCTGTGTGATTCTATAGACAAAATAATAGAAAAAACGGCTGTTAATTCTTATTATTGTTTTAGTTTTCAAAATAGCGAGAATTCCATTGAAAACATATCAAAAAAAATTATTAATTTTTCTAATAGGAAAATTGATTACATTAATTTAAAGGTGATTATAGAGAAAGCATTAAAATCTATTCCAAAAATCAGTGCTAAGTTACTCATTCTAAAATTTATTCAAAAACTTTCAATTGAGCGGGCTTGCGAACTTTTAAACATTACTCTTCGTTCTTCTTATAGGCGATTAAATAATGCTTTAGATGAATTTTGCGCATCACTTACAACTTTTGGGTTTACTATAGAAAAACTTGAAGTTAACTATTCAACTGACCCTTTTATTAGTTCAATTTTTAAATTAATTAAAAATAATAATTACTTAATTGAAGAAAAAGCAGAAGTTATTACTAAAGATTGTGTTTTTAATAGATATTTAAATGAACTTATGGCAAATGTTATTTAAAAATCATCATCAAATTCAAAATAATCAGAGTTTTTTAATCTTTTAATTTTCTTTCTTTGGTGCTTTTTACGAGGTTTAGATTCATCGCCAACTTCTTGTGCTAGTTTTGTTGGTTTAAACAAAAGATAAATAAAAAGTAAACAAGGTAAACTAATTGCAATTATTAATAGTGTTGTTGTTGTTTGTGATAGTCCTTTAAACACATCGCCTGAAACTTGAGTTGTTTCATCTTCAAAAGTTATTGATTCCAAATATTCTACAGTTTCGGTATTTGGTGTAATTGAACTTAAACTATCACACAGTGGAGAATAAACATAGCCAGTGTAAGTTAAATTGCTTGTAAAGTATTTACAATAGTACCAACAGTTACCTTTTCGGCTAATTGCTTCTTCTCCATAGGCAACTCCATAATATAGTAAATTGCTATCTAAAAATGGTATTGAATACACTAAATTTATTGTCCCATTATTATAGGGCGATGAGCGTAAATTTGCACCACTTGGGACAAATATTCTGAAATTTATATTTGATAAAAAGGGCGAAGTAGGCACGTTTTTGACGGGCTTGACTTCGTTTTTTAATACATAGCCATATACATCATTATATCTGGCATAATAAAAATTTTCATTGGCATTTTTTAAAAGTTCAACAAAATAGGTTTGAGGCAACACAAATAATCTGCTTTGTTCTATAGAATCTGGAGAAGAAAATAAAAAAGTATCATTGTTTGGGACTTGTGCATAGTAAGTTCTTGCAGCAAAAACAATTTTGGGATTAATTATTGAAACTATATTAAATGCAAAACAAAATGATGCAATTATTACAAATTTTATAACTTTCACAGTGACTATTATAATAAATAGAACTATAAAACGTTTTATACAATTTTGAAAGAATTTCACAAAAAAGAGGAAAAATTTGCGAAAATGAATAAACAAAACATATTACAAAACATATTTGGGCTTAAAGCATATAAAAATGGAAACAAAATTAACAATAAATTAAAAAAGTACAATTCAGGCAAGGTAAAACATTTAAAACAACTTGCTTTCCATATGTGTAATAAAAAAAATAGGTGGGTTTTTGGCGGGAACAGAAGCGGTAAAACTGAGTGTGGAGCTGTTGAAACTGTTTGGCTTGCAAGAGGCATACATCCTTATAGACAAAATAAAAAAAATGTTCAGATTTGGGTTGTTTCACTTTCTACTCAAGTACAACGTGATGTCGCTCAAGAAAAAGTATTGAGTTATATTAATAAAAATTGGATTAAAGAAATTGTAATGCTATCAGGAAGAAAAGATAGTCCTCAAAATGGTATTATTGACTATATTTCAATTTTAAATGTCTTTGGCGGTGTAAGTAAAATAGGTTTTAAAAGTTGTGACCAAGGTAGAGAAAAATTTCAGGGTACATCGCTAGACTATGTGTGGTTTGACGAAGAACCGCCAGAAGATATATATAAAGAATGTCGTATGCGTGTACTTGATAGATGTGGGGAAATTTATGGAACAATGACTCCACTAAAAGGCTTAACTTGGGTCTATAATGCAATATATTTAAACGAAAGCAATGATGACGAAGTTTGGTGCGAATTTATGGAATGGGCTGACAATCCATATTTAAGTGAAGCAGAAATAAAAAGTTTAACTGCCACCCTATCTGCAAGCGAACTAGAAGCAAGAAGATACGGCAAGTTTATTTCAAATGGAGGGCAGGTCTACAATGAATTTGACGAAAATGTCAATGTTATTGACCCCTTTGAAGTTCCTAAAGAATGGTACGACAACATATCCATTGACCCCGGACTTAACAATCCGCTATCTGCACATTGGTATGCGGTGGATTATGACGGAAATATTTATGTGATTGCTGAAATTTATGAAACAAGACAAACAGTTGAGTATCACGCTAGTCGTATTAGAGATATTTGTGCAAGACTTGATTGGCCAAAGGCGAGCAACGGTATGTATTCTGCTTTAATAGATAGTGCTGCAAATCAGCGAACATTGTCCAGTCCAAAAAATGTTTGCGAGTTGTTTTATGATAATGGAATTTTGGTTAATCCAAAAGTTAATAAAGACTTATATTCAGGAATAAACCGAGTAAAATCATATTTAAAAAACGCGGATGGTGTATCAAAATTATTCATATTTAGAAATTGCACAAATATGATAAGGGAAATAAAGGGATATTTTTGGGGCAATAATGACGCTCCAGTTAAAAAAGATGACCACGCTATGGATGACCTTAGATATTATATAATGAATAGACCTGAAAACTCTGCTCCTAAAAAAGCGAAAACTTTAGTTCAAAAAGATAAAGAGCGTTTAATGAGAAAATTGAAAAATGGTTATTAATAATGGGAAAATTTAATAGGATTTCTTGAAAAAATTTGAACTATTTTTACATAAGTAAAAAAATTTATTTTAAGTGTTTTTAGAGTTATCATTTTTCTTTAAAATAGAAATAGGCGATTGCCGAGTTCCAACTGCTTCATGTAATTTCATAACTAAATTTTCTCCTAAAACTTGTTAATGTATTCACAATAATTTTAGCGATTAGTAAAAAATAAGGTTGTGAATGTGTTGACAACTTTTAGATTTGTAGATATAATTTGAGTTGTGAATACATCGTTGGTTTTTTAAAAAATCATGTTCTGTTTTTGGACACAGCAAAATTGAAGGAACAGAAGAACTTGAAAATAATTTAAAATCCATATTTGAAATGCTTATTACAAAAGAAAATGTGAGATTATTCTATTTTGGCGGTTTTGGAGAGTTTGATGATTTGTGCCATAAAATTGTAAGTGAACTAAAAAATAAATATCCCAATATTTATAGAATATTTTGCTTATCAGACCCGCGACACCAAAGATTATCAAAAAGACCAATATGGATAAAAGATGAAGACTATGAAGAAATTATTTATTTAAATTTAATTAATGATTATTGGTATAAACGAATCTATTTCCGTAACTGTGAAATGATAGACCGAAGTGATTTTGTAGTTTTTTATGTAAATCATTCAGAACGTAGCGGTGCATATAAAGCATTACAATATGCAATAAAAAAGAAAAAACAAATAATAAATATATGTGATGTACTTAAAGTTTAAAACTTTATATTCTTTTTCTATTTATGAAATACAAAAAATCTTCCCTTTAAAATGATAGGGAAGATTTTTTGTTAGATTGAAAAAACTTTAGTTTTTAGAAGAACGTTTTGAACTAGACTTAGAACTTGAGCGTTTTGAAGCGCTATCCTTTGTTGTTCTTGATGAACCACAGTTTGAACAGTTTTGAGTCTTAGAATCATTTGTCTTTTTGTTTCTACCAAACATTTTTCCACCTCCTATATTGCAAGAAAGTTTTTCTTGCTAATTTATATTGTGTATTATGTTATAAATTATACATTTTAACTTTTAAAAAAAAATTAAAAAAATTAAAAAAAGTTGTTGACATCATTTTTTTAATGTGATAACATATCAAAGTCTTAAAAAGAAACGGGAGTTTAGCTCAGTTGGTTAGAGCATCTGCCTTACAAGCAGAGGGTCATAGGTTCGAGTCCTTTAACTCCCACCATTTAAAGTACAAAAGTCCGAATGGGCTTTTTTTATTTATTAAAAAGTGGCATTGACTTTTTATAAATTAAGGCTTATACTAAAAGTAATTAATTAGGGAAACAAAAATTATGACAAATTTCAATGATACGTTGCTGAAAGTAATAAATGAAAAAAAATTATATGCAAGTCAATTTGCGGAAATGGTGGATATAAGAACATCTACTTTTTATGATTTGTTAAGAAGTGAAAATCCAACATTAAAAAATACATTAAAAATAGTGGACTATTTAAATTCCTCTTTAGATTTCTTTGAAAAGAAAACAACCACTTTCCATTGCAAATATAAAAAAGGTTATAAAGTTGATTTGGTTAAAAGTTTAAAAACATATCTAAAGAAAAACAAAGTTAGTTATGTTAAGTTGTGTGAGGATATTGGTTTATCAAAAGCAAACATTTCTCGTTGGAAACACGGAGATGCACCTAAATATCAAACTGTAGTAAAACTCGCAAACTATTTCAATGAATCAATTGATAAGTTTATTGGAAGAACTTAAATTTAAAAATATATTTACATTTAGTTTTAAAAAATTTAAAAAGGAACCTTGCTTTAATTTGCATTGCTCCTTTTATTTTTTATTTAAATTTTTCAACGTTGTACGTTTTTTTAAGTATAGGTTATAAACACAAAAATTATATATGTACTTTTAAGATGCTAAAAAAAATAGGCATCTTTTTTGTTCTAATTATATTTGCTAAAGCATAAAGTAGAATGATAGATTCGACAAAAAATGTTTTTATTGCTTAAGTTTTGCTAAATAATCGCATTAACTAAAAACATATTTTTAAATAAAATTAAAAGCGAGGTTTAAATGTTTTGTGTAATTAAATCAAGGTCTATTAAATATGTTTTGATAGTACTTTTAGTTACTATACTTCTAGCAATCTCAATTAATGGGGCGGTTTCTGCTGAGGTGTTTTTTGGATATTCAACAAGAAAAGTGCCAATTTACTGCGTAGAAACTGAGTCTAAACAAGTGGCTATATCTTTTGATGCTGCTTGGGGTGCAGACAAGACAAAACAAATTGTTGATATTTGTAAAGAGCATAATGTTAGGGCAACTTTTTTCCTTGTAGGATTTTGGGTTGACAAATATGGCAATATGGTCAAATACATTGATGACAATGGTTTTGAAATTGGAACACACTCAAACACACATCCCGATATGGCAAAACTTAGCAAAGATGCAATGAGTTTAGAACTAGATAAAAGTATGGAATTAATCACAAACATCACCGGCAAAAATATTGAATTGTTTAGAGCACCTTTTGGCTCTTACAACAATCTGCTTTTGGACACAGCGGAAAGTAAAGGTCTAAAAACTATCCAATGGGACGTTGACTCTTTGGACTGGAAAGGTTTAAGTGCAGAAGCGATTACAACAAGAATTTTAAATGGTGTTAAAAGCGGTTCAATTATCTTGTGCCACAACAATAGTGACCACATTGTTGACGCATTGCCAATGATTTTAGATAGGCTGGCAAAAAGAGGGTACAAGGTTGGTGCAATAGGCGATTTAATTTACAAAGATAATTACACAATCGACAGAGCTGGACTTCAAAAAACAACATTAAAGGAGAAAATAAATAATGAAAATTGAACAAATGAACAACAATAGGGTTTTTCTTAGCGGAACGGTGGAAAGTGAGCCAAAATTTAGTCACGAAACATTTGGTGAGGCATTTTATGAAGTTACATTGCTTGTTCCAAGATTATCCAATCATTTAGATAGAGTGCCAGTTACTGTATCTGAAAAACTATTGACTGGAGGCAAGTTTGAACTTGGCAAATATGTTTGCATCAAAGGTCAATTTAGAAGTTACAACAAAATTGAAGATGAAAAGAGCAAACTTATGTTAACCGTTTTTGTAAGAGAAGTTTGCGATTTTGAAGAGGATATGAATCCAAATATAATTGAAATAACTGGTTTTATTTGCAAAGAACCAACATATAGAACAACACCATTTAACAGAGAAATATGCGATTGCTTGATTGCCGTAAATAGAGCATACAACAAAAGTGATTACCTGCCTTGTATTGCTTGGGGCAGAAATGCAAAATATGTGAGCGAACTTGAAGTGGGAACCAAAGTAAGCATTGTTGGAAGAATACAATCAAGAGAATATCAAAAGCACACATTAAGCGGAGAAGTTTTAACAAAGGTTGCTTACGAAGTGTCTATTAATAAAATTATGACAAACTTAGAGCAAGACGGACAGGAAGAAGAACAATTATCTTAAAATATTACAAAATATGGCAAAATTTTCTATTTTTTTGGAAATTTTGCCATTTTTTTTAATCATTTATAAATAAATCACAAGGTTTTTGATTAATTGCATATGAAATTTTTATTATAACAACAATGTCAATATTAAAATCATTTTTATATATTTTAGATAAACTGTATCTAGAAATTTTGCACCTTTTACAAAACTCTGTTTTAGTTAAATTATTTTCTTTTAAAAAATTATCAATTAATTTTATGTTGTATTTTTGCATATTTTCTCCTTTGCTTCAAATTATTTCATAATAAAATTTAAAAAAAATTAAATATAGCCAAAAGCGATATTAAAATGTTTTACCAATTGGTAAAAATAAATTATTTTTGTTTTTAATCATTTATGATATCAACATGGATATATTTGCGGAAAGGTTAAAATTTTTATTAAAATCAAATAACATAACACAAAAAAAATTAGCAAAAGACCTTTATTTGTCACAGAGTGTCATTAATGAATATTGTAAAGGCAAAAAGACTCCATCGCTTTTTGTATTTAGAATGATTTGTGAATATTTTGATGAATCCGCTGACTTTTTGCTGGGTTTAAAGTGCCTTTAATTTGACATTTAGTGTGATGGTGTGTTAAAGTTGCTTTTGTATAGAGGTTTTTATGGACTTATTTAAAAAAGCAAGTGATGATTTATTATGTATTTTAAAAGATTATTTAGGCGATGCTTTAAATAATGAAAAGTTGGCAAAAAGTATTAGGTTTGTTATTCCACCTGTAAAAACGGGGGCTGATTTTTCAACAAACGTGGCAATGGTTTTTGCAAAAAGTTTAAGCAAAAATCCAAATGATATTGCTTTGGAACTTTCTGAAAAGTTTAAAAAAATTGAATATATAAAAGATGTTCAAGTTGTTAATGGTTACATCAATATTGTTTTTACTGAAAAAATTTGGGAAGAGTTTTTGGCGGATATTGTAAAAAATGGAAGCGATTATGGAAATGGTGAAAAAAAGGACAAAATATTATTGGAGTTTATTTCAGCCAATCCAACTGGACCTTTGCACGTTGGACATTGCAGGGGAGCAATTTTAGGTCTTGCTCTTGCTAACTTATTAACAAAAGCGGGATATGATGTCACAAAAGAGTACTATATGAACGACTATGGCGTTCAAATTAACACTCTTTTAAAATCAATTCAATTTAGATACGAGCAACAATTTGGAAAGCATAAAGATGAAAATGTTCCAGAAGGATGTTATCCTGGTGAGTACTTGGTTGATTATGCGAAAGAACTTGCAAAAGAGTTTGGAAATAAATATGTTGGAATAAGTGAAGAGGAATTTTATTCTTTATTTAAGCAAAAAGCGGTTGATGCAATGATGAATATTATTACATCAAATTTAAAATTGCTTGGACTAAAATATGATTCTTTTGTTTCTGAATCTGATTTAATAAATAAAAACAAAATTGCAGAAGCGTTGGACTATTTAAAAACTAAATCGGCAGTTGTGATTGACACAAATGGTGAAATGCAAAATTTATCATATATTTATGAAGGTTATTTGGAAGCACCTAAGGGTGGCAGTGCAAATGAAGATGAGCAGGAAGAGTCAAGGTTTTCCGATAAATTGCAGACACTCTTTAGATCGACATTGTTTGGTGACGATAAGGACCGTGTTGTTTTAAGAGCGGACGGGTCTTACACTTATTTTGCGTCCGACATTGCATATCATAAAAACAAATATGATAGGGGATATAAAACACTAATTAATATTTTTGGAGCCGACCACGGCGGTTATGTGAAAAGATTGACAAGTGCTGTTGATGCAGTTTCAGACCATAATGCAAAATTGGAAGTTGTGTTATGTCAAATGGTTGCTCTTGAAAAAGATGGCGTTCCTTTTAAAATGTCTAAAAGAAAAGGGTCGTTTGTGCTTTTATCTGACGTTGCACAGGAAATTAATGTGGATGAGTTAAAACTTTTTATGCTTTCAAAATCTGCGGAAACTCCAATGGTTTTTGATATGGTGAAAGTAAAAGAAAAATCAAAAGATAATATTGTATATTACATTCAATATGCTTATGCAAGAACAAACTCAGTGCTTAGAAATTTTGAATCAAAATTTGGTTATGAATATAAATTTGACCAAAAAGATTTAAATGGGTTTATGAGCAATTGCCCTAGCATAATTAAGGAAATTTGTGTGCTTATGGCTAAATATCCGTCAACAATTTTATGTGCTGCGGAAAAACGTGCTCCAAACATTGTGGTTGATTATTTAAAAGAATTTGCTTCAATGTTCCATTCAATTTGGGGTACAGACATTAAATTTGTTAATTCGGAAGATGAAAAATATTCAAGACAGATGATGGCTTTTGTTACTTGCATAAAAGACATCATAAAAAATGCTCTTGAATGTTTATCTGTTAATGCTCCAGAAAAGATGTAAACTTTAAAAAGATAGGGATTATTATGGAAAACAGGCAAAAATATATCAGAAACTTTTGTATTGTGGCACATATTGACCACGGTAAAAGTACGCTTGCGGACAGGTTGATTGAAAAAACTGGAACTGTGAGTAAAAGAGATATGAGTGACCAACTTTTAGATAGTATGGACATTGAAAGGGAAAGAGGAATCACCATTAAACTTACTCCAACTAGAATGTTTTACACAAAAGATGGCATTGAATATACTTTGAATTTAATAGACACTCCCGGGCATGTGGACTTTACTTATGAAGTTTCTCGCTCTCTTGCCGCTTGTGAGGGGGCTATTTTAATTGTTGATGCTAGCCAAGGCGTGGAAGCGCAAACGCTAGCCAATGCCTATCTTGCAATTGATAACAATTTGGAAATTTTGCCAGTTATAAACAAAATAGACTTGCCAAGTGCGGATATTGCTAAGGCAAAACAGGAAATTGAAGATGTTATTGGAATTCCTGCAGACCTTGCTCCTTGTATTTCTGCAAAAGATGGGATAAATATTGAGGAGGTTTTAAACCAAATTGTAGATATGGTTCCTTGTCCTAATGGCAATGAATCCGCTCCACTTAAGGCGCTTATTTTTGATAGTTATTATGATAACTTTAAAGGTGCTGTTTGTTTTGTGAGAATTTTTGACGGAACTTGTAAAATTGGAGATAAAATCCTTATGATGCAAACAGGAAAAACTTATGAGGTGACTGAAGTAGGTGTGTTTACTCCAAATATGAAACCTTGTGAAATTTTGCGTGCGGGTGATGTGGGGTATATTTGTGCAAGCATTAAAAATTTGCTTGACACCAAGGTTGGTGATACAATAACCAATGCTGATAATCCAAGCAATGAAAGATTGCCTGGCTACAAAGAAGTTCAACCTGTTGTTTTTAGTGGTATATTTTTGGTTGATGGGAGTAAATATGGAGATTTAAAAGATGCTCTTGAAAAACTCAAACTAAACGATGCTTCACTTACTTTTACTCCAGAAGTGAGTAAAGCTTTGGGCTTTGGATTTAGATGTGGGTTTTTAGGTCTTCTTCATATGGACATAATAACCGAAAGACTTGAAAGAGAGTTTAACTTGGATATAATTACTACAGCACCAAGTGTTTCGTACAATGTTTACAAAACAAATGGAGATATGGTTGTGGTGAGTAATCCATCAATTTTGCCACCAACTGGTGAAATTGACAGTATAGAAGAACCAATGGTAAAATTGTTTGTTTTCACACCTCCAGAATTTGTAGGTCCAATTATGGAACTTTGTCAAGACAAGCGAGGCGAGTACAAAGATTTGCAATATTTAGATAAACAACGTGTAAGATTGGAGTATAAAATTCCACTAGGTGAAATAATTTATGACTTTTTTGATAGCTTGAAATCAAGAACGAAAGGCTATGCGAGTTTAGATTATGAAATGGCAGGCTTTGAAAAAAGTGATTTAGTAAAACTTGATATTTTGTTAAATGGTGAACCTTGCGATGCTTTAAGCTTAATTACACACAGAGAAAAAGCATATGAACGTGGCAGAAACATTGCTGAAAAGTTAAAAAAAGTTATTCCAAGGCAATTGTTTGAAGTGCCTATTCAGGCTTGTATTGGAGGAAAAATTATAGCGAGAGAAACAATCTCCGCACTTAGAAAGGATGTTTTGGCTAAATGCTATGGTGGAGATATTTCACGTAAACGTAAATTGCTTGAAAAACAAAAAGAAGGTAAAAAGCGTATGCGTAGAATAGGTTCAATAGAACTTCCAAGTGAAGCATTTATGAGTATTTTAAAAACAAATGATGATGAAGAGTAACATTTTGTAAATGGAATTTTAAACAAGTTCAATAACACATTTGCAAAATTAGCATTTTGCATTATATTGTGATTTTAGGGCTTACTCTAGAAAACTAATAAATGTCAATGCTTTGCTAGTGCCCTTTTAGTTTGTCGCTCCTTGTGGGTTAAAGACTATTACTAAATGACTGGCACCCATAGGAGCAAAAAGCCGAGAATACGCCTTTATGATAATTTAAGGATAAAAATGTACAGCAATATTTCTATATATGTTCATATACCTTTCTGTATGAGTAAATGCTCATATTGTTCTTTTGTATCTAAGTGTGCAAGTGAAAAAGAAATTGAAGTTTATTTTACAAAACTCACAAAGCAAATTGAAATGGAAAGTGAGCAGTTTAAAGGCAAAAATGTAGAAACAATCTATTTTGGCGGAGGAACGCCAAGTGCTGTGAGTGAAAAATATATATGTGATATTTTAGGTTTAATATATAAAAAATTTAATGTGACAAATGATGCAGAAATCTCGACTGAATGTAATCCCTGTTCGGTAAATTTGGAAAAACTTGTTGCATATAAAAAGGCTGGTTTTAATCGAATAAGTTTTGGTGTGCAAAACTTAAATGATGAATGTTTAGCTATTATTGGTAGAAAACATAACTCTAATATGGCAATTGATGCAATACAAAATGCTATAAAGGCTGGTTTTACAAATATATCTTGTGACCTATTAATTGGTATTCCCAAACAAACAACAAAAATGCTTTTAAGTGACATAAGAACATTAGTAAACTTAGGAGTTAAGCATATTTCTGCATATATGTTAATGTTGGAAGAAGGGACTAAACTATATGAACAAGTTGTCATAAACCACTTACTGGAAGTGGCAAAGGATGACGAGTGTATAAATATGTACAACAAGGCATATAACTATTTAAAGGACAATGAATTTTTTAGATATGAAATAAGCAATTTTGCAAAAACTGGCTATGAGTGTAAACATAATATAAATTACTGGGACAACTGTGAGTATGTTGGTTTTGGGTTATCGGCTCATAGTTATTTTGACGGAAAGCGTATTGCTGGCATAGAAGATTTTGAAAAATATTATCAATATGTTGACAATTTAAATTCTGCCAATGTTTGTACAATTAATGAAAATGCTGAAGTGCTTTCAATAAAGCAAAAAATTGAAGAAACTATAATGCTGGGCTTAAGACAAACAAAAGGCGTTAATTTAAAAAGCCTTTTAAATTTAGGATATGATTTATTGGAAAAGAAAAAAAATACAATAAAACTTTTTAAAGAAAAAGGTCTTATTGATTTTAATTCTAACTATTTATTTATAACACCAAACAATTTTGGTGCTTCAAATCAAATTATACTAGAGTTGTTACCTTAAAAATTATTTTATTTTTAAAATATTTGAAAAATATCTTGCAATATATAAGGATATGTGTTATTATGGTTAAGTAAAAATGCTTAACCGTATTTTTTAATGCTTAAAGTTTAATGTTTTAAGGTGTTTTATGGAATTAGAAAAAACTGTTGAACTTGGCTTGCTTTTGGACACTTATGGTTCGCTTTTAACCGAACGTATGAAAGATATTTTAACAATGTATGTTTGCGAAAATTTGAGTTTACAGGAAATTGGGGAGTATTTTAAAATTAGTAAGCCTGCTGTGCTTGATGCAATAAAAACTTCTAGCAAAAAGTTGGAATTTTTTGAAAGCAAAATTAAAATGTTATCTTTAAAAAAGTCGCTTGAAACTTTAATTGATAAAAATTCATTTAATAAGGAAAATTTGCAAAAATTAATTGAAAAATATTAAAATTTGCAAAAAAAATTAAAAAAAGGAGTTAAAAATGGGTCTTTTTGGTAGTTTGAGTGAAAAGATGTCGCATATTTTTAGTAAACTTACTAAACGTGGCAAACTTACAGAACTTGAAGTTAAGGATGCTATGCGTGAAATAAAAATGGCACTCTTAGAGGCCGATGTTAACTATTTAGTTGTTAAGGACTTTATTAAAAAAGTTTCCGAAAAAGCAGTTGGTGATACGGTTTTAAAAAGTTTAACTCCTGGTCAGCAAGTAATTAAAATTGTCAATGAAGAAATGATTGATTTAATGAAAAGTCCTGACCAAAAATTAAAAGTAAGTTCTTCTCCACCTACAGTTATTATGATGTGTGGTTTGCAAGGTGCAGGTAAAACAACACATGTTGGCAAACTTGGTCATCTACTAAAAAAGAGTGGAAAGCGTGTTTTGGCGGTTGCTTGTGATATTTATCGTCCTGCCGCTATTAATCAATTAAAGGTTGTTGCATCTCAGGCTGGAATTGGTTTTTTTGAAAAAGGAACACAAAACCCAGTTAAAACAGCTAAGCAAAGCATTGATTTTGCTTTAAGTCAAGGTTATGACACTGTAATTTTGGACACAGCGGGCAGGCTTCATATTAATGAAGAATTAATGAATGAGTTGAAAGCGATAAAAAAGGAAGTAAACCCTACTGAAATTTTGCTCACCATTGATGCAATGACAGGTCAAGATGCTGTCACAGTTGCCGAAACTTTTAACAATGAACTTGATATGACAGGTGTTATTGTTACAAAACTTGATGGTGATACTCGTGGCGGTGTTGCTCTTTCTGTTAAAGCTATTACACAAAAACCAATTAAATTTTGTGGCATTGGAGAAAAAATTGGCGATTTAGAGCCTTTTTATCCAGACAGAATTGCCTCTAGAATTTTAGGTATGGGGGATGTCTTGACGCTTATTGACAAAGCACAAGAAGCCGTAACCGAAGAGGAGGCTAAAAAACTTGAAAAAGCTTTCAGGGAAAATAGTTTCACATTTGAAGATTATTTAACTCAAATGGAAAATCTTAAAAAAATGGGTAACATCAACGATATTATTGCAATGATACCCGGACTTGGTGCGCAAATGCGTAACGTTCAAATTGATGAAAAACAATTACTTCACAACAAGGCAATTGTTCAAAGTATGACAATCAAGGAAAGGAGAAATCCAGAACTTATTAAAGCAAGCCAAAAGAAACGTATTGCTCAAGGTAGTGGCACCACAATACAAGACGTAAATTTACTTTTAAAGCAGTTCGAGCAATCAAAAGATATGCTTAAACAAATGAAAAATAAAAAAGGTCTACTTGGTAGATTTATGGGTTTTTAATTAATGGTATTTCAATTTAAAACAATTGTTTTAAGTTTAAATATATACACAAATTATAAAAGGAGAAAAAACAATGGCAGTTAAAATTAGACTTACAAGATTAGGAGATAAAAAATCACCTTTCTATCGTGTTATCGTTGCTGATTCACGTTCACCTAGAGATGGTAAATTTATTGACCTTATTGGTACTTACAATCCACTTACAAATCCAGCTGAAATCAAAATTGATAACGAAAAAGCTTCAAAGTGGTTAAAAAATGGTGCTGTTCCTACAGATACAGCTAGAAACTTGCTTGTTAAAAGCGGTGTTATTGAAGAAAAGAAAAACTAAGAACATCTTTAATCAAGGGGTGAAAATATGGAAGAACTTGTTAAATACATTGTCACTAGTTTAGTTGACAATGAAGACGAAGTTAAAATTGAGTCCACCCGTGAAGGTGATTCAATAAACATTTTAGTTACAGTTGCACCAGATGATGTTGGTAAGGTTATTGGTAAAAACGGTAGAATTGCTCAAAGTATACGTGCAATTGTAAAATCTGTTTCTGCAAAAGAGAAAATCAGATATAATGTTAAAATAAATAAGTAAAAAATATCAAAACTTCAACTTTAGGTTGAAGTTTTTTCTTACTTAACGTTAAGTGACTTTTGTGAAGCAAAATGGATGTTTTTTATAGTGGAAGGGATTTTTGACAAAATGCCACAAACGTGGTTGTGCTTGTCAATTTTCCCTATTACATAAAAATTACAATGGACTTAAAAGTTCATTGTTTTTTAGTTTTTAATTATTTTTTAAATTTTTATAGTTTTTGTTTTTATAGGAGATTTTTAATTTACAAATTTTTGAAAAATAGTTAAAATATATATGTAAATTACTAAAAATTTTGTAATTTTGGTTGCAAAAATAAAAAATTTAATTAAATGAGATTTATTATATGAAAAAAACAAAAATAATTTGCACAATTGGTCCAGCTTGCAGTGATGAAAAAACTATAATTGATATGTTAAATTCTGGAATGAATGTTGCTAGAATTAACTTTTCTCATGGGAGTGACGAAGAGCATATAAAAACAATTGAGCTTTTAAAAAAAGTTAGAGAAAAAACTAATTTTCCTCTTGGAATTATGTTAGACACAAAAGGTCCAGAGTATAGAGTGGGAGTTTTTGAAAACGGAAAAGTTTTTTTAAATGAAGGTGATGAGTTCACTTTTACAACCAAAAAAATTTTAGGTAATCAAAATATAGTTTCTGTTAATTACAAACATTTGACCAAAGAGGTAAGCGTTGGGGATAAAATATTAGTATGTAATGGACTTTTGATTTTTAAAGTTAAAAAAGTAAAGGGTGACAATATAATTTGTGAAGTTGTTTCTGGCGGTGAAATATCAAACAATAAAAGTATGAATTTCCCAAACAAAACTTTAAAAAATAAATATATGTCTGATGTAGATAAGCACGATATTTTACTTGGTATACAAAATAATGTAGATTTTATTGCTTGTTCTTTTGTTTCGCAAGGTAAAGATGTTGAAAATGTAAGGACTTTTTTAGATTCTAATGGTGGAAGCGATATTGAAATAATTGCAAAAATAGAGAATCAAGCGGGCGTTGATAACTTGGATGAAATAATAAAATATTCTGATGGGGTGATGGTTGCTAGGGGCGACTTGGGAGTTGAAATAGCACAAGAAAAATTACCTAATATCCAAAAGAAAATAATTAAAAAATGCTTAGAGTGTGGAAAGGTTGTTATAACAGCAACTGAAATGCTTGAGAGTATGACAAAAAATCCTAGACCAACTAGGGCGGAAACTTCGGATGTTGCCAATGCAGTTTATGATGGCTCTTCTGCAATTATGCTCTCTGGTGAAACTGCTGTGGGAAAATACCCTGTGAAAGCAGTTGCAATAATGTCAAAAATAGCAGAAGAAACCGAAAAAAACATTGACTATGTGCATAGATTTAACGAGATGCAAATTAAAGAAAATAGCAACCTTGATGCAATTTGTGGTGCTTGTTGTCGACTTTGTATTGATACAAAATCTAAAGCCATAATTGCTTGTAGTAAAACTGGTAAAACAATTAAAACTGTGTCCCGTTTTTATTGTCCTTCGCACGTTTTAGGGCTAGTGACAGAAAAAAGTGTTTTTTATAAACTTTCATTATATTTTGGAGTTTTGCCTATTTTGCTTAAGGACTACAAAACACTAGATAGTTTATTTAAAAATGCAAAAGAACTTGCAAAAGAAAAATTTAATTTAAATAAAGGTGATAATATTATTATTACTGGTGGAACTTCTAGCATGACAAACACCAATTTACTAAAGTTGGAGGTTGTGTAAAAAGTTATTCTACAGTAACACTTTTGGCTAAATTCCTAGGCTGATCGGGGTTTAGCCCTTTTTTTACGCTAGTTAAATAAGCCAACATTTGAAATGTAGGTATTGAAGTAATAGGTATTAATTCTTCTTTGAATGATTGAAGTTTAATAACCATATAAAATTTTGATAGTTTTTCTTTTGGCACATCAAATTGAGAAACAAAAATTACTTTAGCACCACGTGATTGGGCTTCAAAAGCACCGTTTAATGTTTTATCTAAAAGTTTTTTGTTTGTTGCAATCACAAATAAAATTGAACTTTTATCAATAAGTGCCAAAAATCCGTGTTTTAGTTCGCCTGCTGGATGTTCTGAAGAAAATATATATGTTATTTCTTTTAATTTCAAACTTGCCTCTAAGGCTGTTATATAATCATAATTTCTGCCTATGAAAAATACATTTTTTGTTTTGCTTAATTTATCAACTAATTTTGCAAAATCCTTTTCGTTTGGCATTTTTATGTTTTTTGCTATATCTAAAATATCTGCTTCGTAGTTTTCGTTTTTATTGAATTTTTCATTTTGAATATGTTTTGCAAACATATACAAAACAGATAGCTGAGAAGTATAGGCTTTACTTGAAGCAACTGCTATTTCCAGTCCTGCACAAACTGGCAGTACATATTTACACGCTTGTGCAAGTGTGCTATAAAGCACATTTGTTAATGCAATGGTTGTTGCTTTATTATTTTTTGCTTTTTCCGTTGCTGCAATTGTATCGGCAGTTTCTCCGCTTTGGCTTACAAATATACAAAGTGTTTTTTTATCTATTTTGAAATTTGAATATCTAAATTCGCTAGCAACGTGAGCAGAAGTTGAAATACCTGTAAAATCTTCCAAAAATTTTGAGCCAAGAATACTAGCGTGATATGCAGTTCCGCAACCAACAAAAACTACTTTATTAAATTTTGAAATGAAATTTTTATCAAATTTGTCTAAAATTTTATTATTTTTATAAGTTTCAATCAAATTTTTCAAAACTTTAGGTTCTTCTAAAATTTCCTTAACCATATAATATGGATAATTTTGTTTTGAATTTATAATATCAAAATTTGATAACTTTTTAGGTTTCTTTTTAATTATTTTTCCTTCTTTATTATAAAAAATTATTGAATTTAAGTCCGCTTTACAAAATTCGCCATCTTTTAATGTGAAAAAATTATTACTTTTACCAACAAAGCACGAAACATCGCTTGCAACCATAACATCATTTTTTGTACTTGCAATAAAAAGAGGACTTTTATTTTTTGCTAAAAATAATGTATTATCAAAATTTGCATTTAAACACACAAAAGCATAAGAACCAATCAATTTATTGCAAACGTTTATTAATGTTTCAATTGGATTAGAATTGTACATATCTTGAAACATATTACAAACAACTTCAGTATCTGTTTGACTTTTAAATTTGTATTTTTTTTCTTTTAATTCAAGTTTTAATTCATTGAAATTTTCGATAATCCCATTATGAACAACTGCCCACGATTTATCATTGCTTAAATGTGGGTGAGCATTGGTGTTATTTGGAGAACCATGAGTTGCCCAACGAGTGTGAGCTATGCCACAAGTTGAAGTTTTATTAAAATAAATTAGTTTTTCAAGGTCATCAATTTTACCTGCATTTTTGGTTGTGTATATTTTATGATTTTGTAAAATTGAAATTCCTGCTGAATCATAACCCCTATATTCCAAAAGTTTTAAGCTCTCTATTAATTTTTTTTCTGCATCGCTATTTGTTATATATCCAGTAATACCGCACATTTTACACCTCTTTATTATCAATAATTTTTACAATGCTTGCAATTTTATTTGCGCTTATAGTTGATTTATCCTCTTGCTTTGCTTCAACCATTATCCTTATTTTATTTTCCGTGCCTGAAACTCTCACCATAATTCTAGAGTCTTTTCCTAAAGTTTTTTCTTCATTGTTTATTACTTCGGATAATTTCTCGCTGTTTATCACACGCATTTTATCACTTACAACACAATCAATATTGCATTGTGGATAAAGAGTTACTTTTGAAAGAAAACTAAGAGGTTTTTTCAAACTCACAACCATTTCAGATAGTTTTATCGCCGTCAAAATTCCATCACCAGTTGTTGTGAAATCTCTTAAAATTATATGCCCAGACTTTTCTCCACCAAGATTTAAATTATCATTTTCTATTTTTTCTAAAACATATTTGTCGCCTATATCTGTCCTTTCTAGTTTTATGCCAAGTCTATTTAATTCGTGTTCTATTCCCATATTTGTATGGCGAGTTCCCACAACGGTATTTTTTGTTAGGTTTTGATTATTTTTTAAGTACTTTGCTAACATAAATATAATGATATCGCCGTCTATCAAATTTCCATTTTCATCACAAGCAATGATTCTGTCAGAATCGCCATCAAAAGCAAATCCAAAATTTGCATTGTTTTTTAACACTGAGTTGATAAGATTCTCAGGGTGAAGTGAGCCACATCTGTTGTTTATATTTTTGCCATCATTTTTACAACTTGTTTTAATCACTGTTGCACCTAAGCGTGAGAATATTTTAGGTGCTATTTTATAACTGGCACCATTGCTAGCATCTATAACAATTTTTAAACCCGCAAGGGAAGTGGTGCAGCAGGACAGCAAATGGTTTTCATAAAGTTTTGTTAATTTAAAGTTTTGTTTATATGTTCCAATTCGTGCGGAAGAAATTGTGAAAGTATGTACAAATCTGCGTTCTAATGCATTCTCTCTTGTATCTCCAAGTTTAAACCCATTTTCGTCAAAAATTTTTATGCCGTTATACTCTGCTGTGTTATGCGAAGCACTAATAACCACACCAAAATCCGCACCTAAAACTTTTGTTAAATAGGCAATACCAGCTGTTGGGCATACACCAATATCAATTATGTTTGCTCCCGCACACATAGCACCTCCAGAAAAAGCGGTACACAGCATATTTCCTGTAATTCTAGTGTCTTGACCAATTACAATACTGGGCTTGTCTAAACTCGACCCAAGTGCGTTTCCACATTTGTATGCTAAATCAAAGGTCAACTCATTGTTTACTTTGCCTCTAATACCGTCTGTGCCAAAAAATATACCCATTATTTGTTCTCCTTTAAATATTTTTTTGCTCTTTGTGGCTTTATGGTTTCTTTTACTCTTCCAATAACAAAATCGTACTCGTTTGTATTTTGTGTAAGGGTAGTTCCTGCACAAATATATGTGTTATCATTAATATTTAAAGGAGCAATTAAGTTTACATTGCTTCCTATAAAACAATTATTTCCAACTATGGTTTGATTTTTTTCTTTCCCGTTGTAATTGACAAAAATTGCTCCACAACCGATGTTGCAATTTTGCCCAATAATGCTATCACCAATATATGCCAAATGGCTTGCTTTTGTTGTTTGTTTTAAAGTTGAGTTTTTAACTTCAACAAAATTACCTATTTTGCAATTATCACCAATTTTGGAGTTTGGTCGAATTCTGCTAAATGGTCCAATCTTTACGTTTTTTCCTATTTCACTTTGTTCTAAAAAACTATACTCAATTTCAGTATTTTCTAAAATTATGCAATCACTTATGTAATTATTTGCCTTAATGGTTGTATTGTCTGATATATGCGTTTTACCCTTTATTATGTTATTAGGATAAATTGTAACGTTTTTTCCAAAAGTAACAGTTTTGTCAATTTGACAAGATTTATAATTAATAAAATTAACGTCTTTTGTAAAAGCGTTTTTATTTGTCATTATAACTCCTAATCTTCTAGTACAATATATTAAAAAAAAATAATTGTTGACACAAAATAATTAGTTAATTTGTCAACAATTATTTATTAAATTAAGTTATTATTGAAATAGTTTACATTGAAATATTGTTTTATCAACATCTAAAAATTTGAATCTGTTTTAAATTTCAACGAATTTCTATCATACAATTAATCAAAACTCTTTCAATTTTAATCCAACAAAGGCAGTATCTATTTTGTAACTTTCAAAACATCAACAATATGAGAACTTGCACCAAGTAAATCTTGCCTAGTGGAATTTTTTAAAACGTAGTTTTTATAGTATTCAAAATCTTTTTCCGATAGTTTATTTATATATGGTCTTATATAATCAGTTGGCCCATCTGGAGAAAAAACTATATCTCTAGTTAGTTTTGCTAAATTGTTGTATGAATTTATTTCACTTAGTCTAACATAACTATATAAATCTTTTTCGTTTGTAATTATATTGTAATTTGCATCAATTTTTCCTTCTTGTAGACATCTATCAATATTATTATCCATTATTCCATAGCGTAAAAAGGCATAATCAGCAAGTAAATATGCAACAAAAATATAACCACCATTTTTTGTTATTCTTTTAGCTTCAGTTAAGGCTCTAATTTTGTCTTCTTTATTAAATAAGTGATACATAGGACCTAAAAGAAGAGTAATATCAAATGAGTCGTTTTGCAATTTTTTTAACTTTAAAGCATTTCCTTGAAAACAATTAATTAAAGGATTTTTTTGCTTAATTGTACTTAAATTTTTTTTAACTAATTCAACCGCGGTTACATCGTAGCCTAAATCAAAAAGTTCCAAACTATATCTGCCTGTTCCTGCGCCAATATCAGCAATTTTATAGCCCTTTGATAAATATTTTTTTATATAGTCTAAAGTTACAAAAAATTCAACTTGTCCGTGTCTTGATAAAAGTCGTTTGTCTTCATTAAATTTATTATAATATTTTTCAATTTCATTCATACAAAAATCTTAACATATTTTTATTTTTTTTGCAATTATAACCTTTAAAACTTGTTTGTGCTTTTTAAACTTTTTTCTTGCAAAAATTTGACTTTAAATTGTTTAAAGGCTTATAATTTTACAAACATTTAAAATATATTTGGAGAACATATGAGAGAAAATATTTACAGAACACATAACTGTGGCGAATTAAGATTATCTGATGTAAACAAACAAGTAAGGCTTGCTGGTTGGGTCAATTCAATTAGAAAACTTGGCGGCATTACTTTTTTGACTTTGCGTGATCATTTTGGAATTACACAAATAATTGTAAATGATGAAAACCAAATTTCAGGCATTTGTAAGGAAAGCACTATTTCTGTATTTGGAAAAGTTTTAGAAAGATCAAGTAAAAATAAAAATATGTCTACTGGCGATATTGAAGTTGTGGCTGAAAGCATCACACTACTTGGGAAAAGTTTAAGTGTTTTACCTTTTGAAATTGCAGAAGGACCAAACACCAAGGAAGAATTAAGATTAAAATACAGATACCTAGATTTAAGAAATCCACAAACTCATCAAACTATTGTTTTAAGAGCAAATGTTTTAAATTGGGTTAGGAATAAATTAACTCAAATGGGATTTTTGGAAGTTCAAACTCCAATTTTAACATCTTCGAGTCCTGAAGGAGCAAGGGACTATATTGTGCCAACAATAAATGCTCCCGGAGAATTTTATGCACTTCCACAAGCACCTCAACAATTTAAACAATTATTGATGATTTCTGGATTTGATAAATATTTCCAAGTTGCACCTTGTTTTAGAAATGAGGCGGCAAGAGCAGATCGCTCTCCTGGAGAATTTTACCAAATAGACCTTGAAATGAGTTTTGCTACGCAAGATGATGTAATGAGTGCTTGTGAAGAATTTGTTGTGGACTTATTTAAAGAATTTACAAGTAAGGATATTGATAATGCTCCTTTTGTTAAAATTCCATACAAGGAAGCAATCGAAAAATATTGCAGTGACAAACCAGACCTAAGAAATCCACTTATTGTACACGATATTTCATATATTTTTGAAAATACTGAGTTTAATGCTTTTAAAAATAAGACAATTAAAGCAATCGCTTGCAGTGCAGGTGAAAAGCCAAGACGTTTTTATGATGATTTAGGTAAAACCATTGTTGCCTATGAAGGGAAAGGACTTGCGTGGCTTAAATATGCTGATGGTGCTTTTACTGGAAGTATTGCTAAATTTTTAACAGAACAAAACAAGGAAAGTTTAATAAAAGAATTTAATTTACTTGAAAATGAAAGCATATTTATGATTGCTGATGAAAAGAAAATGGCAATAAAACTTGCTAATGTGTTAAGAATTGAACTTGGAAAACAATTGGATTTAATTGATAAAAATCAAGTTAAATTTTGTTGGGTTTGTGATTTTCCTTTCTTTGAGAAAAACGAGGAAACCGGAGCAATTGATTTTGCTCATAATCCTTTTT
>ERZ808275.228-NODE-228-length-29349-cov-3.816413_pt1 | contig 29349 bp, 17 predicted proteins | sample MGYA00520894_ERZ808275 | MGnify/ENA primary metagenome ERZ808275 (study PRJEB31516, sample SAMN03275598) | gut metagenome | biome: mammalia-associated habitat; material: feces | host: Papio cynocephalus | place: Kenya | collected 2012-08-03 ...
GAAGAAGGTTATTTTGCTTTCTTCTCCAGTAATTTCGTTTATGCTTTGGTGTTGGGCTGGTGCGTTTTTTGCATTAATGTTGATTTTTATATTCAGAAAACCATTGACAAGAATAAAAAAGGAAGATATTTCAAAGTTTGTAATAGTTTGTTCAATGCTTGGTATAATGCAACTTACAACAAACTATGTTTTTGAAAATATGCAAGTTGGTTATGCTTTGGCACTGTTCCAATTATCAACCTTGGTTAATTTATTTTTTGGTTGGAGATTTTTCCATGAAACAGATATGAAAAAGAAAATTATTGGTACATTAATTATGGTTGTTGGTTCAGTGTTAATTATTTTGACTTAAAAAATGTTTGAAAGAGGCGCGGTTGCTTTGCAACTGCGCCTCTTTTTGTGTATTTCTCATATCACATTTATGTGATATTTTATTAAATTTGGAATTGATTATCTTTGATTAAAGTAACCTTTGTTCCGTCTTCTTTGACACCTTCAACAACTACGTTTGGACCACCAATCATAAAGTCTGTGTGGATATTTGAGTCGTTGATATTGTTTTCGTTCATATATTTTTGACGTTCTTTGTAATCTTTGATGTCTTCTGCTCCGTCAAGACAGTCGTCAAAACCTGCACCAACTGCAATGTGGCAAGCTGCGTTTTCGTCCAATAGAGTGTTATTGAAGACTCTGCCTGTGTGGAAGATTGGAGAGTTTGCAACAAGTGCAACTTCGCCTAACATATCGCCACCTTCTGCAGATTTAATATGTTCACGCCATAATTCTTGATTTTTATCTGCATAAACTTCAACAGCTTTACCGTTTTCAAATCTCATTCTAATACCTTCAACAAGGTTACCGTTTAAGCAAAGTGGTAATGTTGTTGAAACCCAACCGTTTGTTTTTGTTTTGTCAGGTGATGAGAAAACTTCTTCTGTTGGAGTGTTTGCCATATATTCAACCCCGTCATCAGTATTTTTTGCTGCAGCTCTAAATCTTGATTTGTCGTGCATACCTACGTGTAAATCCGTTTTGCCATCAGGTTTTTTAGTTTCTGGATCAACACTATAGAAGTGAATTTCTTTGAAATGAAAATCATTCATTTTGTCTGCAACTGACATTAATTTTTGAGCGTGTGCTTTTAGTCCACCAACTCTGTTAATGTTTTTAGCGTCTTCTGCTGCCATTTCAAGTGCTTTCATTGTATCAGGAACGTCAGCGTAAGTTTTCTTTACTGACATTGTTGTAGGAGCATAAATAATGTTCCATTGGCTTTCGGGACCTGATTTCCTGATAGGTTTTACAACTTCGTTTACGGCTTTTGTTTGCATAACTATACGTTTAGGGTCAACATCTGCCATACCTTCGGGATCTTTACCTTCTAAGAATAGTCTTGCAGTTTTTCTGTCAACTCTTTCTTGCCACATGTCTGCAACATAAGAAGGCACGTCTTTTAGAGCATCTTCTGATGCGTATTTTAATTTAGCTTTGCCAACAGGATCGCCTGGTTCGTTGAAGTTTACATCAATTGGACCAGAACCGTTTTTGTATGCGTATTCAACAAATTTTAAAACATTTTTTTCGTGCTCACGTTCTGCTGAAATTGAAATCGGTTGTCCTTTTTGAACATTTAATAATGTGTGGAAAACTTCTTTTTCATTGAACGCATCTGATAATTTCTTTTCAATATGTTCTGGAATTTCTGTTTTTACAGTCTTTTTAACATCTTCTGTTTCTTTTGCTGTAAGTTTTGAAAGTTTGTACGGGTCATTATTTGCATCAAATGTAACAGTTTTTGCGCCTTGTTTTTCGTAGTATTCAGCGCGTTTTTGTTTGTATGAAAAATCAGGTTCTTTGCAATATTGTTTTTGCAAAGCATCTATTTCAGGTTGAGCGATTTCTACGTGAACATCTTTTGCACCACGTTTGTATGCTTCTTCTGCGAATACTTTTAAGAATGGAACGTGAGTTTTATCAGCTTTAACTACAACTGATTGACCTTTTTCTAATTTAATATCTTCATCTAAAATTTTATTTACTGCTGAAAGCATTTTTGTTTCGGGGGTTTGTTTTGTTTCTTTTGTTGCTGAAAGTTCAACTTTGTCTGCGTGTAAGCCTTTATTGTTTACTGCATTTTCGTTACCCTTAACTTGTTGTGGTGTAACCTTGTTCATGATTGCTTTTGCTGTGTTCATAATTCCAACAGAGTTCATTTTCATTGATTTTGTACCTCATTCATATACTAATATTACGTTGTCTGTTACAAAACTCCTCAAGATAAATAGTTGCCATGTTTTTAGGGTAAAATTAACAATTGTTATAAATTTGTTACAAACTGTCTAAAGTGCTTGCATGGATTGAATGTTTTAGTTATCTTGTATTTAATACTAGGTGTAATTATATTTATTACAAGTAGATTTTATTTTAACTACAAGATATGTGAGGAAGGATTATGAAAAGAATTGTAAGTGCTATGCTTTGTGGCTTATTCATGCTTCAAATGCTTTGTATTGGCACTTTCGGACAAGCAGCTAACGCTCAACAAGTCGTTAGAATTGCTTTCGTTTTTGATGGTAAATCACCTGCAAATGATTATTTCTTGAAAAACTTTAAGACATCAATCCAAAAATCAATGGATAAGGGAACAACAGTTCAATTCCCTACTAACTTGGTTTATGTTGCAGACTGGACAGAAAATGGAGTAAAAGCTAAATGTAACCAAGCGTTATCTTCAAACGCTACAACAGTTGTTGCATTAGGTTATTTATCTTCTAAATATATGTCATCATTAAAAAACAAAAGAAAAATGGTTGTAACAATTGACCAATATGGTTTAAGAGATTTCGGTACTGGAATGTTCTCACCAGTTGCTCAATTTACACAAAAATTAGAGTTATTCCACAGATTAACTCATTTCAAAAAAGTTGCAGTTCTTATGAACGAAAACTACTATAAAACTAGAAAAGATTGGAATTCATACTTAACTAGTAAACTAAAAGACAAATCTATCAAATTAATGGTAGTTCCAGTTGGAAATAATGTAGATACAGCAATGGCTAAAATTCCTGCAGACGTAGATGCAGCATTAATTTTGCCTCAATTTACATTGACTATGGAACAAGTTGGCGATATGTGCAACAAGTTAACAGATAGAAAAATTATGACTTTCTCTGTTTTGGGTGAAAGTGATGTTAACGTAGGTTGTATGTTAGGTTCTGGTGCATTAGATATGGATAGAAAAATCTCTAATGCAATGTCTTTCAACATTAAAAGTGTTTTAGACGGTAAAAAAGTTCCAACTGAAAAAGTTATGTTTATGGAAGATGAAATTCTTTATGTAAACATGGATACTTGCGAAAAGATTGGTTATGAACCACACTTAAGATTATTAAACAGCGCTAAAGTTATTACACACAAAAAAGCTCCTGTTTATGACTTATCAACAGTGTTCAACAAATTAGATGAACAAAACTTGGACATCGAACAAAAATCACACTTAGTTAAAGCTGCTAAAAAAGCTGCTTGGGCTGCTAGATTAAAATACTTACCAACAGCTACAATCAACTTAGGTTGGCAAGCTTATGATAACAATTACGCTGAATCAGCAGCATTGTTAATCCCTGAAAAAACAGGTGTTTTTGGTATCAGCGTTGACCAAGTTATCTACTCACCAGCATTGGTAACAAATATCTTAATTAAAAACAAAAAAGTTAAATTTGATAAAGCTGAATACAAAATTACTGAACAAAATATGGGTATAGATATTGCTAACCTTTACATTGATACATTAATTTTGAGAAACCAAATTGGTGTTCAACAAGAATACGTTAAAGAAGCTCGCGAAAACTTAGCAATCGCTAGAGTTCGTGCAAAAATGGGCTTCTGCGGTAACGAAGAAGTTATGCGTTGGGCAAGCCAATTGAGCATTTCTGAACAAAAATTGTTAGAAATGACTGCTGATTACAAAAACGTTAAAGTTGCTATCAGCAAATTCTTAAACGAAAAACAAAATGCAAACTTTGAGTTAAAAGACTTGAAAGCTAATGACCCTGCATTCTACACATCAGAATTGAACATTCTTGATTATGTAAGAACTCCTCGTGCATTAGAACAATTTACTCAAATGCTTGTAGATGAAGCATACAATGCAGCTCCAGAATTGGTTAAATTGAGAACTGCAATTGCAATGAAGAAAAACGAACGTTCTATGTATGTTCAAAAATTTATCTTGCCAGATGCAAAAATCTCTTACCAATACCAAACATTAATGGGTAGAGAATTTGCTAAAGATTCAGCAATGTTAGGACCTCTGCCTATACCTGGATTAAGTTATCTTCCTCTAGGTTATGATACTTTAAGAGCAAATGCTTCATACTCTAAGTTTGGTATCTTCGCTCAATGGAAACCTATTGAGGGTGGTACAAAGATTGCTGAAATTCAACGTATCAACGAAGAAATTAAGCAATTAAACACTCAAGAAATGGCAGTAAAAACTACTCTTGAAGAACATATCAGACAAGTTGTAAACAAAGCGCTTTCTTGCTACTTCAGTATCGAAAAAGACTACAAAGCTATGTTTGCAGCTAAAGAAAACTATGAAAAGGTAAAAGCTGACTACTTACAAAATAAAGTTCAAATCGCTCAAGTACTTGACGCTCAAAAAACTTATTTTGACTCAAAAGCAGCAGCAGCTAATGCACAAAATGACTTCTTCAAACAACTAGTTTGGGTACAAAGAGGTATCTGTTCTGTAAACTGGACAAAAGCTGATCCAAGTGCAAAAGATTGGATTAAGAAGGTTAAGACAGAACTTGTTGCATTACCTGACATTCAATTATAGTGTGCATAACAACTTAACTATATAATAGGGTGAAAATATTCACCCTATTTTTTTGCAAAAAAAAGCGAACCTTAATGATTCGCCGCTAAATATGGATAGTAATAAGATTAATTTAATAAGGGATATGTGTTAGGGATAAATTGTTTGTGTTTTATAACATTAAATCTAGTGCGTCATCGATGACGTTATTTTCACCGTTTTGTCCATATTCAGACTCTTGCATTCGCATATATGCAAGCATCTCTTGAACTGTAACTGTGCCGTCTCTGTTTAAATCCATTGGGTTTGTTTCTTCATCGCTATCTTCGTTATCTCCGCCAGCACCAGCGCCTCCGCCTCCAGATGGTTGAGAATTTGCTACGCTTTCACTTGAAGTACCTGTGTTTATATCACCGTAGTCAGAAATTGAATCAATGGCGTTTATGCTATCAATATCTAAACCGTCAATTTCCATTCCTGCAGGTGGACCAAATTGAGCATTTGAAGTATCGCCAATAGGAGAAGTTATACCAGCCTGTTGGTCTGCAATTTTTTCCATATTGGCATTAATTTCATCAATTATTTGCCCAAAGACGTATTCTGCCGAAGAACTTTCTTCATCTTTGTTTGCTTTGGATGTTTTTTGATATGCCTCTAATGTATTGATATCACCAATATATTTAAGCATCATTGAATCATCACCATTGCCTAGTGAACCTAAACCAGCGACCATTATAATTTCCTCTCAAAAGTCTATTTATATTTGGGGTAAACTTATCTCGTTTACATGGATATTCTTTCATCTTTTTGTTCAAATCACAATCCTTTACATGGTTGAGATTTTGTTAAAAAGCATGCCAAAACCCATGCGTAGCATGGGTTTTGGCATGCTTGAAAGATTAAATAAAATATTTCAATATTATGTCATCCCGCACTTGTTGTGGGATATTTTCAGTAGATTATTTATTATAAAAATTATAGTTGCTACCTATAATCAACAAAATCAATGTATTCTTCTAAAATGGTACATAGATTTTTAAATTCTTCATCAGTATAGCTTGATTCACTCATCAAGGTTTCATCAAGAATTTTTGTTGCCAAAAACTTCTGCATATAATATCTCTTAGCGCCTTGAATAAGCTCTCCGATTTGTTTTAAATCTTCAACAGACAATTGAGATTTTACGATAGTTGTTCTAAATTCGTAATCAACACCGCTGTTTATTATCATATCAATACTTTTTTTAATAATATCAGTATCAATATCAACTCGTGTAATGTCTTTATACTTCGCAAGAGGAGCTTTTATATCCATAGCAATATAATCTAACAAGTTTTCGTTTAAAAGCTCTTGTAGAACGTCTGGGTGCGTTCCATTTGTGTCTAATTTAACAAGGAAACCTAATGATTTAACTTCTTTTATAAATTCAACCAAATCCTTACCATGTAAAGTCGGCTCACCGCCTGTAATTACAACGCCGTCTAGTTTGCCTTTGCGTTTGTTCAAAAACTCAAGGAATGCCGGTACTGAAAGTACCGGCTCTTTATTTTCAAATAATTCTGGATTATGGCAATAGCCACATCTGAAATTACAACCTTGAGTAAAAACAATACATGCGATTTTGTCTGGGTAATCGATGAAAGTTGTTTTTTGTAACCCAGCTAGTTTAAAAGACATTTTTCTTTTTCCAATTCTTTTTCTAGTCCTTGTGCAATATCAAATGTTTTTCTGTTTTTAAATTCGGCTTTTTTACCTTTATTCCATTGTTTTACAGGTCTGATGAAACCAACTACACGTGAGTAGATTTCGCAATCATCACCACAAGTTGGGCATTTTTCGTGTTCACCTGCAACATAGCCGTGGTTAGGGCAGATGCTGAAAGTTGGAGAGAATGTGAAGTATGGAAGTTTGTAGTTTTCGCATACTTTTTTAACAAAGTTTTTCATTGTTTCATTATTGTGGCATCTTTCTCCTGCAAATACGTGAACAGTTGTACCGCCTGTGTATTTTGTTTGTAATTCATCTTGCATGTCAAGTAATTCAAATACATCGTCTGTGTAGTTTACAGGTACGTGAGTTGAATTTGTATAGTAAGGTTCACCACCGTCGTTTGCTGTAATAATGTCTGGGTAAGTTTCTTTATCCAATTTAGCAAGTCTGTAAGTTGTACCTTCAGCAGGTGTAGCTTCTAGGTTGTAGTTATTACCTGTTTCATCTTGATATTTTGTGATTTCAGCTCTCATAAAGTCCATAACTCTGATTGCGAAATCGTGTCCTTTTTCAGTTGTAATGTTTTCACCAAATAAGTTCAAGCATGCTTCGTTCATACCGATTAAACCAATTGTTGAGAAGTGGTTTTTCCAATATTGTTTGAATCTTGCGTGAATATCTCTTAAGTAGTATTTTGTGTATGGATACAAGTTATTTTCAGTGAATTTTTCAACTAATTTTCTTTTAATTTCTAAAGATTCTTTAGCTAATAACATTCTGTCCGATAACATTTTGAAAAATTCTTCTTCGTTTTTAGCTTGGTAACCGATTTTTGGTAAGTTGATTGTTACAACACCGATAGAACCAGTCAATGGGTTTGAACCGAATAAACCACCACCACGGTAAGCCAATTGTCTGTTATCGATTCTTAAACGACAACACATTGAACGAGCATCTTCTGGATTCAAGTCTGAGTTTACAAAGTTTGAAAAGTTTGGAATACCATATTTTGCTGTGATTTCCCATAAACCGTCAAGGTCTTTATTGTTCCAATCAAAATCTTTTGTAATGTTATATGTTGGAATTGGGAATGTGAATACACGACCTGAAGCATCACCCTTCATCATTACGTCAAAGAAGGCTTTATTAATCATGTTCATTTCTTCTTGGAAGTCGCCATAAGTTTCTTCCATAATTTCGCCACCAATGATTACACCTTGGTCTTTGTAGTAGCTTGGTACTGTCAAGTCCATAGTGATATTAGAGAATGGAGTTTGGAAACCAACACGAGTTGGAACATTCATATTGAATACAAATTCTTGCATTGCTTGGTGAACTTGATCATAGTTCAATTTGTCGTATCTAACAAATGGAGCAAGCAATGTATCAAAGTTTGAAAATGCTTGAGCACCTGCTGCTTCGCCTTGAAGTGTGTACATAAAGTTTACGATTTGACCTAATGCTGTTCTAAAGTGTTTTGCTGGAGCTGATTGAACTTTACCTTCAACACCTGTAAAACCTTCCATTAATAGGTCTTTTAAATCCCAACCTACGCAATATGAAGCCAAAATGTTCAAATCGTGAATGTGAATATCACCTTTTAAGTGAGCATCTTTAATATTATCTGGATAAATTTTGTTTAACCAATAGCTTTTTGATATATTTGAAGCGATATAGTTGTTCAAACCTTGGATTGAATAACCCATATTAGAGTTTTCGTTAACTTTCCAATCGATTTCTTTTAAGTAATCGTCTGTCATATCAACAGATGCATTGTTAGCAAAATCTCTTAATTTTTTGTGTTGTTCTCTGTACAAAATGTATGCTTTTGCAGTTTGTTTATATTCTGATGACAACAAAACTTGTTCAACAATATCTTGGATTTCTTCAATAGAAGGTGCTTTTAAGTTAGATTGTTTTTCTCTTACAAAGTTTTTGATAATTCCAATAACGTTTCTTGTAAGTTGTTGAGCAGTTTTAGCGTCGAATTCCTTTGTAATGTTTGATGCTTTTTCAATGGCATCAGTAATTTTAGCTTCATCAAATTCTGCTAACTTGCCATCACGTTTGATAATTGTTTCCATTTTAATCTCCTAATCACTATGTAGTGTATAAATCTTTTCTATTCGTTTTTAAGTATTTCGACTGTAATGGTTGTTGGATTTTGAAGGGTTTTTGCAACCATATATCCCGTACTTGTGTGTTCTAAAATTGTAGCACATAGAATATTAGTCATGGAAAATATTAATACATTTTAATATACTTTTCTTAATTAAGTTTGTTAAGAAGTAAGGTTTTATGTTTGGCTTGATTTAAAAATGTTTTTAATTTAAAATGTATTCAAGTCGTACTCCACGGGGGTTTAGCGAGCCTCTCGACCCGAGCGCTTTAGCGGGGTGCAGAGCCTACTGTGAGGGTTGTGTGAGTATTGATAAATTATTTAATATCGTTGACGGGCTGAATTATGGTGGCGTAATCTGTCGAACCATGTCAGGGTGGAAACACAGCAGCATTAAGGCAATCTTTGCGGGTGCTATAACTTTGGTCAAGAGGTGTTAGGTAAGGAGTCAGTATTTGCTCAGTTCGATAGGTAGTGGTACGACTTTTTTTGTGCTTATTTTTGTAAAAAGCGGGCGGATTGTATTGCAATCCGCCCGCTTAGTTATGTTGTTTTAGTTATTTAGTCGTTTCTTCTATCATATTCTTCTTTAATTTCTTTACGCTTAACTTTTCTTGTTGCAGTTCTTGGTAGAGCTTCTTTTGAAACAACAATTGAAGTTGGTCGTTTGAAGTTAGAAAGACGTTTTGATAATTCTTTAACTTCCTTGATAATAACTTTTTCCAAATCTTTATCATCAGGGTGAGCGTTAATAACATCTTCTGTTGGAACGATTTTGATTACAACGTCTTCACTACCGTCTTTTTGACCGCCTTGACGTTTTGCACCGAATACGCAAAGTTCTGCAAACATTGGACTTTTTTCCATTACAGATTCAACTTCTTCTGGGAATACTTTTTTACCACCAGAAAGAACAATCATATTTTTAATTCTACCTGTAATCCAAATATAGCCGTCTTTGTCTATTTTTGCAATATCACCAGTTCTTAACCAACCGTCTTCTGTCATAACGTCTTGTGTCATTTCAGGTTGTCCGTAATAGCCTTTCATAATTGTAGGGCCGTTAACTTGTAATTCGCCTGTTTCTTTATCAACACGAACTTCGACATTTGGGATTGGTCTACCAACAGAACCAAATCTGTGAGCAGCTTTTGTGTTTACTGAAACTACAGGACTTGCTTCTGATAAACCGTAACCTTCAAATACGTCAATACCGATTGTTTGGAAGAAGTTACCTACATTTAAATCAAGAGGTGCGCCACCAACGATGAATCCTTTGAATTTGCCACCCATGCTTCTGTGGAAGGTTCTGAATAACATTCTTCTTACGCATTTTAATGGAATTAATTTAGCTAATTCATATTTGATGTCATATAAGAATTTTCTAAATGGGCTATATTGATTGATCTTTGTTTCTAAACTTAATTTTAATAGTTTTAAGAAAGCTGGAACTACAACCATAAATGTAATTTTCTTTGATTGAATTATATCAAACAAATCGTTAGGTTTTAAGCTCTTTGAGTAATAAATCGTAGTACCTAAACTTAAGAAAGTTAAGTATCCAACAGCCAATTCAAATAAGTGGTTCATTGGTAAGATAGATAATAATCTATCGTTTTTTGTCAATGGGAAGCATTGAGAAACGCTATCCATTTGAGAAATCATGTTTTTGTAAGTGATTTCAACACCCTTTGGTTTGCCTGTTGTACCAGATGTGTAAATGATAAGTGCTGTTTTATTAAAACCTCTATGTCTCCATTTTTTACCGTTAGAGGTATCTTTAATTGTATAAAGGCTTTCATATTCTTTGTTTGCGCCTTTGTCATCAATAATGATTAAACGTTCAATTGATGGAATTTGCTCTTTCATTTTTATACCAGTTTCTAAGAATGCACTTGAAACAAGTAAAACTTTTGGTCCACAATCGCTTAAAATTGAGTTTAATTCATATTGAGTAAGTTTGATATCTAGTGGAACAACTGTACCACCAGCAATAATGATTGAGAAGAATGCAGCACTCCATTCTGGTGTAGATTCTGATAAAAGAGCAACTTTGTCACCTTTTTCAATACCTAAATCCATCAAGTAGCTACCAAGTCTTCTAGCTAAGATGCTAATACCTTTGAATGTCAATTCGTTAGCACCAATATTTGTTTTCATACCTAATGCAGTTTGTCCTGCAAGTTCGTTTGTTTTTTCTTCTAAGAATAGTAATAAATTTCTATGCATCTTAATTCCTTTCCGTTTACTTATTATATAATAAATAATACAAAATTCAACTGATACTAAAGTTACCTAGAATTTAAAATCAAATAATCTAGTTTTGAACTCTAGATGTAGTTTATCAGAAACATTTTATTTTTGCAAGCTGAATTTTAGATAATACTTGAAGCCTGTATAGGTGGCTAATTTTATCCCTTTTGGATAGTATTTATAATCGCAAAAAAGAAAGGAGATAAAATGGATTTCAAAGATAGCAAAACTGAAAAAAATTTAATGGACGCTTTTGCAGGTGAATCAAAGGCTAGGAATATGTACACATATTTTGCAGCGCGTGCTAGAAAAGACGGTTTCGAACAAATAGCGAGAGTCTTTGAAGAAACAGGCAATAACGAAAAAGAACATGCAAAGATGTGGTATAAGTACCTAATTGGTGGAGCTATAAAAGATACCAAAACAAATCTTGAAACTTCAATAAAAAGTGAACATTACGAATGGACAGAAATGTACAAAAATTATGCACAAACAGCTAGAGAAGAAGGTTTTGAAGATATAGCTCAACACTTTGAATATGTTGCAACTGTTGAAAAATTCCATAATGAACGTTATGAAAAAATCTTAAAAACGATGAATGATGATGAAACCTTTAAACGCGAGAAAAAAGTTGTTTGGGAATGTGCTAATTGCGGATATCATATTACAAGCGAAATTGCGCCCGAAATTTGTCTTTTATGTGCACATCCTAAAGCATATTTTTTCAATAAGGAGGAAATACTTTAATGTTTCGATTTTGCAGGCATACAACCTGAATCAGCAGAGTCAATTTTGCCGTCAAAATCGTTATCAATTCCATCAAAGCAAGAGCCAAGCGAGTCGTGAGATTCGCTTGCTGCGTTTTTAGTTAACCAAATGTCTGGAATTTTTTTCCACAGATAATTAAAGAAATCTTTATAATATTTTGTTAAATAAGAGTTTTCAATAATTAAAACATTCTCGTCATTTCTGTTTTCTCCGCTTTTCGAGAAATTCATTGAGCCAATTACAAGATAATTGTCATCAATAATCATACTTTTAGCGTGCATTTTGCCTGCATAATTTTCTGTTTTAACCAATACTTTGTTTTTACGCAATGTTTCGTGAGTGGTATGTTGGTTTCTAGCATTTGTTGCATCTAAAATTACACGAACATCAACTCCGCGTTCTTTTGCATTGATAAGTGCTTGTGTAAATCGTTTATGTGTTATAACAAATGCAGGAATGTAAATATACTTGTGGGCATTATTAATTAGTGGAATAAGTTTGTCCGTAATTACTTTATCTGTTGGTGAAAAGTAAACTGAAATTATAGACTCTCCAAGTAAAATATTCTCTTTATGTTCAATTTTTACCTTTTTACCGTGAAAATTATTATTATACATTTGTTCAAATTCTTGTTCATAAATCTGTGCGATTTCAGGCGAATTTATGAGCACTATAGCGTTTGAATTGAAACCTGAAAGATCTGTAAAACTAATATTTGCTGAACCTGTTAGAACAGTTTTTTTATCGAAAATAAAGAATTTGTTATGCATAATTGAACTTTGATATTGAGAATCTCCGTAATCTCCCTTGCTATCAGGAATTAATTTTGCAAGACTAAAAGTGTCAGGGTAAAAATTAGAACCCTGAGCATTTACGTCATAAACAAGTCTAACATTTACACCTCTTTGAATGGCTTGTTTAAGTGCGGTGGTTATGTCAGAAACATCAGTATAACCGTATAAAGCCATATCAATAGTAGAATTTGCACTGTTTATTTGTTTTACGAGTGTTGTACAAAAATCTGTTGTACAACGCTTATGTGGAGTTAGGTTTGTTGTAAGGTCTGTTAAAAATAGTTTTATGTTGCCTTGGAAGGTCTTAAAGCTTTGAGATGTAATCTTTTTTATAATAGCTTTTTCTTGTGCGTTTTTATCCTCTTTTTTAGAAATTTTAGCTTTTTTTACAACATCTTCGCAGAATTTGCAGGCTTTTGCAGTTTTCGGTATTTGGCTTTTAGGTAAAATTACTGCATCATGTGCCATTTGACCGTATTTGCAATTTAAGCGATGATATTTGTCACTTTTGTTATTATAAATTTTTAATTGAGCCTTTTTTACTATTTCAACTTGCTTTTTAAAGGCTTGTTCATTAACTGGTTTGCCGTTTTTAAGCGCATAGGCAGAATTATTGATTAATTTTGAGTAATCTTTACCATCAAAATTAATTTCAACATTGCCATTTTCGAGAGTTTTTACTTTAACGTGTTTTTGCTCTGCAAGAAGATTTTTAGCATAAGTTTCTGCAAAATATCCCATAGCAAGAGCGGTTTCTTCGTCAATTCCGATAGCTTCAGCAAGTTCTTTTTGAGTGTCACTAACCTTTGACGAAAAACATTCTACTCCACCAATGATTAAAGTTTCATTGCCATCAATTTTGCCGTTATTGTTCAAATCAATGGCAACGCTAGATGGCGAATATACTTTCAAAATCTTATAAGAAGTTTTTGTATATAGGTTAAAACTAATGAATAAAACTAATAATAAAATGATGATTGATAAACTAATGAGTTTTTTCATAATTGTTTTCAACTAACTCTCTGTATGTTGTAAATTCAAAACCATAATTTTCAATTTTGAATTTCATATTTTGATTTTTAATAATTTTGTATTCATCAACATGGCTTGGATAAGGGTGAAATAAAGCTTCAACAACGATATCGTTATCATTTTTAAATATTTCTAAACCTTGTTCAACAGTTTGATTATTCATCATACCTGTATAGCTTACACCAACAAGATAATCATTTGTTTTTAATCCATACTCTTCAACAACTCTTCTATTTTTAAGAGAAAAAGTGTTTAGTAATAAAACCTTTATTTGGTTTACTGGATATTTTAAATTTACATGTTTTGAAATGTCTTTTGTAATATAAGGTTTTTCAAATTGAGTTCTTACATAAGGTATTCCATATTCTTTTGCTAGTTTGCAAGTAAGATTGAATATGTTTGGAATCCCATGTGTATGTACGTGCGAATCAATATGTGAAACTTTAGTGCAAGAAATTATTTTTTCTATTTGTGAGCGAAATTCAATTTCTACTTGTTCCATAAAGTTTTTATTAAAAGATTTTAATAAAAGTTGAATCCAGCCATTATTGAAATTACCATCTGAATCGGTTAATTCAGTGAGCGTTTCAGGAGAATTAAGGGCTTTTCCTTCAATAATATTTAAATGTACGCCAACGCACAACTTTGGACATTCAGGCATAATCTCATTTACGGCTGAATGGAAAGCTTCTCCATTTGCGCAAAGGCTTGTAGAATGTAAAATTTCAGCGTTATATCCTTCTACAATCGCTCTATTTATGTCGTTTGAAATACCAAAATCATCAGCATTTAAAATAAATTTTTTATTGTTCATAAAAATTCCTTGCCCTTAATACGTAATTATTATAATATAAAAATATAAAAGTTTGTAAAAAGGAAACACGATGGAAAAACCAACATTAGCGATAACTGTTCCTTGTTTTAATGAAGAGTTATGTGTTGAAAGTACAGTTAAGAGCTTATTTGAAGTAATTAATGATTTAATTAAAAAGGATAAAATTAAAGACAACAGCTTTGTTTATTTGATTGATGATGGTTCAAAAGATAGAACTTGGGAACTGATTTGTAAGATGCACGAGGAAAATCCTCTTGTAAAAGGTTTAAAATTTGTTAGAAATTATGGTAACCAAAAAGCTCACATTGCAGGTCTTTTAGGAGTGCGAGAATTAGGCTGTGATTGTTGTGTTTCTATTGATGCAGACTTACAACAAGATCAATGGGCAATCGAAAAATTTGTAGATGAATACATGAACGGTGCAGATATTGTTTCAGGTATTAGAAATAGCCGTGATACAGATACATTCTGGAAAAAGACAACAGCAATTTGTTTTTATAAAACTATGAATTTATTAGGTGTAAAGATTCCTATGAACCACTCAGATTATAGATTGGTAAGTAGAAGAGCCTTGAATATTCTAGCTGAATATCCAGAAAAACAAATATTTTTACGCGGTTTCTTTAACGAAATTGGCTTAAAATCAGCCATTGTGCACTTCGATGTGAAACCAAGAGCAGCAGGTGAATCTAAGTTTAATTATATGACATTGTTAGGTTTAGCACTTAACGGTATTACTTCATTTAGTATTATGCCACTTAGATTAATTGCCGTATTAGGCTTTTTAATGGCATTATTTGCAATTGGCTTAGGTGTAGAAGTAATTTACGAAAAACTTATATTGGATAATACTCCAAGTGGTTGGGCTACAATCGTTGTTCTTCTATCATTCTTTGGAGGATTACAACTGTTCTGTATGGGAATTATTGGCGAATATTTGGGTCAAGTTTACAGAGAAGTAAAAGCAAGACCAAGGTATATTAAGGATATAGAGCTAAAATAGCTGGTAACATTGGCATTTTTACAAATATTAACTTTTGTAAAGTTCATGTTTTTAGAAAAAGCAATTTTTTTGAGAAAAAATACTTTATATAAGCACGAGGTATATTACACACACAAAGGAGATATTTACAATGGCTAAAGTTTTAATTTCAATGCCTGAACAATTTTTAGATCAAATCGATGCAGTAGCTGGTAACGAAAACAGAACTCGCTCTGAGCTTATCCGTGAAGCACTTAGAACATATATTCATAGAAATACTAAATACAACGCTCAAGCAGCCAATAAAAATGCTGAAATTCTTGAAGCATTGCTAGACTAATTTCAGTGGGTTTTATGCCAACGAAATTTGTTAGCAAATTTGACGGTTCTCATGAATCCTCGAATGCGTTAACAAAATAAGTAGATTTTGATAACAAGCACGTAGCTTGATAAAACATTATAGGGAAAAAAGGAATAAGGAAAGTACGAAAGTACAAAGTGTAAGTTAAAAATTTAGGTAGAAATAATTTTAAAGCGGTCATAAAGACCGCTTTTTATTTTGCTTAAAAATCTAACTGTTTTACAAAATCGGACATCAAGTAAGCTTCTGTTGTACCGATGCAAATTTCAAAATTTGGAATAGCAGCTTGAAGTTCATCTTTCATATCTGCTAATAATCCAGGAATAAATATTTTCTTAACTTTTACTTTGTTGTAAAGTCCAGAGTCTTCAACTGCTTTTGCTGCAATTTTTGCTGTAATTTTTTCTGCAGACCAAGCTGTTAGAACACTCATACCTTCAGATGGAGTAACAATCAGATAAGAACCTCTATCAATAGCTTCAAGTTCGTTTGCTACAGCAAAGTATGTTAGTGCAAAATTTGTGGTTAAGAAAATAATTGCATTTTCGTCTGGGTTGTTAAATTCATACACTTTTGGCTCAATTTGTAAAGGCTTTTGAGGATCGGTAAAAATATTTTGGCGAAGTGTTAATAGGCTACATAAAATTTCTTTGCAAAAATCCTCAAAAATAATCATATTTGCATATTTACAAAGATAATAAGATGCTTTTGCACATAAATCATATAAGTTTTCTTGATGTTTAAAATAAACATAAGTTGGATTTGAAAACTCTTCGGCTTTTGTTTCAATTGCAGTTCTGCGAGTTAGTGTAAGAGTTTCAACTGTTTGTGCAAAAGTTTCTTCTTTTACTTCTTTCATTTCTTGTGGTATTTCTGTTATGGTAGAAATACCACAAGCTTCTATTTTTTCAATAAGTTTTGGCGTGATTTTAGAACCTTTTAAATAAATTACGTCAATTTTAAATGTTTCGTTAATGCGTGTGATTTCAAAGTTCAAAACTTGTTCTAATTTGTTTTCAAAATCTGAGCAATCGGTGTTTATTGCTATGCAAAGTGCAGTTGGAGTTAAAAATGTTTTGTCATGACGAAATAAAACTTCTTCTCCACCGACTTTTGTTTTATGTGTTGAACCTAAAAGGATTTCTTTTTGGGCTTTTTTGATATTTTGAGAGAAAATTTCTTTCAATTCTTCAGGTGCATAAGGGCATAAGTCAATTTCAACTTGTGTTTTTGCAAGCTTTAGGGCAAATGCCATACATGTTGGGCAACCGCATTTTTTGCAATTTGAATTTTCAGCTTTTTTAGATGCTGGTAAATATTTGAAAACCTGTAATCCTGAAAGTTCAGCCATTATTGAACTCCTTTCAAGGTTTTTAAACTTGTTGGATGGTTAACTACAACAATGTTTGCTCCAGCGGCTGAAATTGCACTAGATGCTGTAATTTCAAACATAACAGCACGCATATCAAGTTCTCCCCAACTTTTTGAAAATGTATTGGATTTTGCCTCCTTTGTCTTTAAGGTTTCCTCTCCAACAAAGGCTATAATAGGCATATTAAGCATTCTATCACCTTCAAAACCTGCGAGTTTGATGCGTTCCATAATGCTGTAACCGTATTCTAAACCGTAACCTAACCCACCCATATCAGGGTCAATTAAGATTTTATTTGGATTTAACCCCATTTCCGTTGTTAATATATTCATTTCTTTAGCTAAGTTAATATCAATAGGAGTGCGGATTACAAGAATATGATTTCCTTTTACTACACTAGGTACAATCTTTTTGTAAGTTTTTTCTTCTGCAAAAGCTACTATAATTTCCCTATCAAGTACACTCATCAACTCAGGAAGAAGAATGGTATCAATGTAAGGTTTATTTATGCCTCTAATCATTAGCGGTTTTGCGATATGAGGTAATAAACTTTTTAATAATTCTTTTGCTGGTTCAATGTTTTCTTCGTTTTCGCCAATGTTGAATTTTAAGCCCAAAATGTCACAAGGAGTATCTTGTGCTTTTTTAATGAGTTCTACGGGATTGTTTAATACATCACTGAAAACTTTTTGTACAGTTAAAGACATTTCTTTAGGGTTAAAAATATCTAACTCCAAAGCATATAATGTTTTTGAGGAATTGCCATTTTCGCTCAAGTAGTGAAATGAGGTGTCTCCGCCAATAGTTAAATCATTAATGCAAACTTTGCGGACAGGTAGTTTTATATCAAAACTAGACATCTCTGCGTGCATTTTTTACTTGATCCATTAATTCAACAAATTCTTTTTCGTCTAAAGTTTCCATTTCAAGAAGTTTGTGAGAGATTGTATCTAACATGTCTCTGTTTTCTTCAAGTAATGTTTTGGCAAGGTCATATTGTTCAGTTACAATTCTTTGGACTTCTTCGTCAATTGCTGCTGCAATTTCTTCAGAGTAATCGCGAGTGTGACCAAAATCACGTCCCATAAATACGTGGTCTTCGCTCTTTCCGTATGCCAAGTTGCCTAATCTTTCGCTCATACCGTATTTTGTAACCATTGAACGAGCCATTTGAGTTACTTTTTCAAGGTCGTTAGATGCACCAGTTGTAATAAATTCTTTGCCGTAAATAATTTCTTCAGCAACTCTGCCACCTAAAGTCATTGCGATTTTATCTAATAATTGAACTTTTTTTAATGTTAAATGATCTTTTTCTGGAAGAACCATTGTAACCCCTAAAGCCATACCACGAGGGATAATTGAAACCTTATGTAAAGGATCACAGTTTTTAAGAAGTTTTGCAAGCAATGCGTGACCAACTTCGTGATAAGCTGTATTTTCTTTTTCTTCGTCTGAAATAATACGACTTTTCTTTTCTGGTCCAGCCATAACTTTATCGATTGCTTCTTCCAAATCGTCCATATAAATTCTAGTTTTGTTATGACGCGCAGCAAGTAAAGCAGCTTCGTTTAATAAATTTTGCAAATCTGCGCCAGTAAAACCAGGAGTACGTTTTGCTAAAACTTTTAAATCAACTTCTTCTGCTAAAGGTTTGTTCTTAGCGTGAACTTTCAAGATTTGTTCTCTGCCTAAAATGTCAGGTCTGTTGATAACAATTTGTCTGTCAAATCTACCTGGTCTTAGTAATGCGTTGTCTAAAATGTCAGGTCTGTTTGTTGCTGCAATAACAATGATGTTAGTTGTTTCATCAAAACCGTCCATTTCAACAAGTAATTGGTTCAATGTTTGTTCACGTTCATCATGTCCGCCACCTAAACCTGCACCACGTTGACGACCAACAGCATCAATTTCATCAATAAAGATAATGCAAGGTTGGTGTTTTTTAGCTTGGTCAAACAAATCTCTAACACGACTTGCACCGACACCAACGAACATTTCAACGAAGTCAGAACCTGAAATTGAGAAGAATGGAACGCCAGCTTCACCTGCAACAGCTTTTGCCATTAAGGTTTTACCAGTACCAGGAGAACCAACAAGAAGAACACCTTTTGGAATTTTAGCGCCTAATTTTATATATTTTTCACCATTTTTAAGAAAATCAACGATTTCTTCCAATTCTTTTTTCTCTTCATCAATACCGGCAACATCTTTGAACATAACTTTTACTTTGTTGTCCAAAAGCATTTTTGCACGACTTTTACCAAATGACATTGCTTGAGAGCCGCCAGCTTGAAGACCTCTAGCCATAATAATTAGGAAAATAATTATGAAAATAGGTAGAGCTAATGAACCTAAAACGCTTAAAAGTTTAGATGATTCACTAGGTTTGCTTACAGCAATTTCAACATCGGCATCTTCCAATCTCTTCATTAAAGTTGGGTCGTTAGGTGTAAGAACTTTGTATTGAAGAGATGCAGAAGATTGTTGCATACCATAAAGCATCGGCAAGTCTTTTTTAGCCTGTTTTTTAGGTTGAACTTTTGGGATAGCAATCAAGAAATCTTTATCCATTTCAACAGATTTGATATCTCCTGCAGACAATTTTTGTAAGAAATTAGTGTATGTTAATTCTTCAGTTGTGGTAGTAGGTCCAGCAAATAGCATTGAAATAAATGCAAGAACCATAATGCCTAGAATAATGTACATACCCATTGATTGACTTTTATTCATATTAAATCCTCTCGTGTGATAATACTTCAATGATATAACAATAATTAATATAAGGCAAGTTGTTTAGTGGATTAATATAAATTTATATTTTTATTTGTGGGACTAGTATAAATTAGATTAGTATTGTATAATGAATAATATAAACTGGAGTAAATGTGCACATAAGAGATATTATAAATAAGAAAACTGCATTTACATTGGCGGAAATGATGGTTATATTGACTGTCATGAGTGTTGTTATGGCTGCAACAATGCCAATTATTACAGCTCCAGATAACGCGATTTTGGGCGGTACGGCTACAGCAACAGATAACTATTGGACTTACAATAGTGGATTTAAAAGTGCTTCTACAAAGGCAGGTAAAGCTGAGCTTGCTGCTGTAAGTATGCAAGTAGATAGTCAAACAAGAGATTATGATACATCAAGTTTGTTTGTAAAAGTGCCATCTGGAGATTATAGGAACGCATCACACATATTGTTTACAAACTCATCAAACGGCTCTCGTGTATACAATGCTGGTCGTTTGTATATGGGACCTGCAAATCAAAATAATGTTGCCTTAGGTGCATTTGCTTTGAAGGATAATACAGGACGTTCAATTGACAGTGTAGCTATTGGTTCAATGGCAATGTATAGTAATAACTCTGGTTTTGACAATAGTGTAGCCATTGGTTCAGAAGCAATGTATTCTAGATTTGGAGCAACAAATAGTGTAGCTATTGGCTATCGTGCATTATATGGTAATTTAACGAGTGAAGAATCAACTGCAATTGGTTACCTTGCTGGTGCGACAAATTCTTCTGATTATACGCTGGCTAATACTTATGAATTAGCGAATCTTCACGTAGGAAAATTGGCTGGTTATAAATCATCAGTAAAAGTAACAGGCTATAACACAAATATTGGTTACCAAGCAGGTGCATTAATGGACGGTCTTGCTTCTGTAAATATTGGTTATATGGCAGGGTTTAATTCAGGTGGCTTGGGTAAAATTGCAATTGGTCCAAATGCCAGTGTGACACCACAAGATTTGGAAGATGCAGGAAGTCTAATGCTTTCAGTGGCTTTGGGCGATCATGCATTGTATGCTCCGCAAGCCAATGTTAGTAATTCTATTGCAATAGGTTCTTATGCTGGTTATAACATTAGAGGTCGTAACCCAGGTAATATATTTATAGGTAGAAAAGCTGGATATTGGTTGCAACGAGGCAATCCTCACGAAAATGATGTTATTGCAATAGGTAACTATGCAGGTTATAAAGGTTCAGGAACTGCGGTTGCAATAGGTTCTTATGCTGGTAGTTCTCTAAGTGGAGCTGATGCAACTTATGATGGTGATAGTCTAACTCAAAAAGAAAGACCTATGGCATCAGAAATTGCAATTGGTTACCGTTCAGGTACCAGTACGGGAATGGTATTTGACTATAGCTATGGCTACGGAAATATTAGTATTGGACATTCTTCACAAGCAACAGGTTTAAATAATATTGCCATTGGTAGAGAATCTTGGGCAGTATATTCTTTAGGATACAGTATATTGTTGGGTAAATATGCATCTGCATTCCCAGCTCAAGCTTTACAAAATAGGGGTAAAGATTTTACATCATTAAGCATACTTGCTTTTGAATGGCCTTATTATGATAAAAACCATGTTGTTGATAACGATGGTTTATATAGCCATGGTTTTAGCAGGCTTCTTCTAGAAAATAACATGGGACTCTTACAAGAACCAGAAGATGTGATAACTATGGTGTATTCTAAAAATAATTCAAAGAACTGGGGACAAATGGTAATTGCACCTGTTGGTCAAAGTACTGGTTATTCTTTTACAAATTCAGGAATTATACTAGATGCAACAAGAATCTATGGTCCTAGCACAAGTATTGATGGCTGGATTAGCAGTGATAGAAGTCTAAAAGAAAATATAGAACCTTTAAAATATTCGTTAGATGATTTGAAGAAAATCAACGTATATGAGTATAATTACTTAGATGAACCAAGTCATAGAAGAATTGGTGTAATAGCTCAAGAAGTTTTAAAAGTAATACCAGAGGCAGTTAACACTTCTGATAAAGATACTTATACTGTAATGCCAGATTGGGTTTTTTACCCAATGATTAATGCTATAAAAGAATTAGACAAAACGGTTGAAAAATGTAAGGCAACTCTTGTTGCTTATGCCAAAGAATACAATACTCTTTCTGCAAAAATGAAAGAATTAGAAACCGAACAAAAACAACTAGAAAAAGAGAGAAAATCTCTTGAAAGACGTATAAACAAAGCGTACAAAAAAGCAGAAAAAATGGAGAAAAGTGCATAGATGAAATTCAAGTTTAAAAACTTAATAGCCTTCACTCTTTCCGAAATGATGATTGTATTGTTAATCGTCAGTGTAATTTCTGCTGCAACAATTCCAACAATTACTCAACAAAAGCAAAAGAAATACAATGTTTCAGAGGGGTCTGTTTCTGCAACAGCACTTTGGCAAAAAGATAACTTTGGTGGTATTTTTTCTAACTTAGCTGTGTCTGATAATACTCAGACAGTAGCAATTGGTGCTGATACATCAAATACTACAAACTTTACAAGTTCAACAAAAGCAAATTATAAAGCTTCTTTTGGTAATTCAAATATAGCGCTTTTATTAAACAGAAATGCAACAGGTCCTCAAATGACACTGTATGACAAAGATGGTTATACAGGTTCTATTAAATTTTTTAATGAAGAAAATATCCTTATGCAAAGCTTGCCAAAAGGTACTTTACACAATACTGCCGCTGGTAACACTATTAATGTTATTGGTATAGGTACTTATGCTGGGCTTGGTTCAATGCAAGTTTTAAATGTCGCAATTGGTAATTATGCATCTAATATATCTAATGGTTTTGGAGTGTGGAATCAAAATTATCATAATGTTTCAATAGGTAGTTATTCAACAAGAAATGGCTTTTACACTAAATATGGTGTAGCTGTTGGTTATTGTGCACTTTCAAATGCTTGCAAAGGACCAATTCAAAACAGTTATGTTGGTATTCCAAGTTCTGTCTATATGCGTTTTGATTACAATGTTGCTTTGGGTGCAAATTCAGGACGTTTAAATTATACTGAATGGAGATCTCATACTGCTGATAAGGACAACAATATATCGTTAGGATATTACGCTGGTAATTATGCCTATGGTAATACATACAACAATTCAACTCATGCTTTTGATAACAATTTTGTAAGTGATTCAATAGCAATTGGAGCTTATTCGGGGCTATCAAATGTCTATGCTAACAACATTGATGTAGGGTATTTTGCTGGCGGTTATGCCTCTTTTGCAAATCCTGCACCGTATTATTTTAGCGAAGGAAAACGCGAAAATAACATAAATATAGGTCATTATGCAGGTGCTATATCTCTTGATTCCATTGCGAAAGATGTAGATACCTATGGGTATAATGTTTCAATTGGTAACTATGCAAGTTATAACTTGGCCGGTGTAACTCAAGGGGTTATGATTGGTCCATTTGCTGCATACTCAGTACAAGAAAGAGGTCCAGGAGGTTGGGGACCATCTAAACCTAATCCAGTTGTAGCAATTGGTTATTATGCTATGTATGGGTCTTCAATGGGAAATGGCTTTAGACATTTAGGTGCTAATGCTGTTGCAATTGGTGCTTATGCAGCATCTCAATCAAATGTTGTTTTTGATTCTGTATATATAGGTCGTTATGCTGGTTATAAGGCAAACTCAACAAAAACAAATAAGAGTTATCCAGCACAATCAAATATATACATAGGTCATTATGCTGGTGCAAATTCAGATATGTTAGCTTCAATCGCAATCGGTAACTATGCGGGGCAATCTACAAGTGGTACAAATAATACATTTATAGGCTATGCTGCTGGAACTTTTGGTACATCTCACGTCACAGGTAGCAACAAATATATTATATTGCCATATACTTCAAGTACAGTTCTTACAGATACTGGTTCAAAATTTAGTTTAACTAATGATACTCCACAAATGATTATTGGTCCAGGTTATGGATATCCAAATGGTCCAACTGGATTCTCATATACAACCTTATTGTTATATGCTCAAAATATCTATGCAAGACAGACAACATTGACTTCTTTTACATCTGATAGAAGATTGAAAGAAAATATTGTCCCTGCAAAATACGGTATTAACGAAATTAGACACTTAAATACTTATACTTATAACTTTAAATCAGACGCAACTAAAGCAAGAAAAGTTGGTTTAATTGCTCAAGAAGTTCAAAAAGTTATGCCAGAAGCGGTTATGAAAGGTTTTTATAGCAATAAGCTTACGATAAATTTTGATTGGATTTTATTCTCGTTAGCCAATGCGATAAAACAAGTTGATGCAACTTTATTGTCAATGAAAAATGACTTAAAAATTCAAGTAAAACAATTGACTTCTCTTGAAAAAAGAGTTGATAAGTTGGAAAACAAAACGAGAGTTATGTTTGAAAAACAAGATAAAATGCAAGCAAAACTTAACGATACTAAAGGTATTTTAGAACGTATGGAGACTAAGTAAAATTTATGAAGAAAAACAAAAATAAAAACTACATAGCTTTTACTTTGACTGAAATGACAATGGTACTCTTAATTATGAGTATTATTGCGGCTGTTTCGGCTCCTGTTGTTAAGCACGCTGTTTCTGATGTAACTCAAGCATCTACTGCAGAAACGATTGAAGCTGAATCAACTTGGTCACCTCTATCTGCTGTATCAGGTGTATATTATTCTGCATCAGATTCAACAAATGGTCTTGGTATGGTTTCAATAGGAACTGTTCCAAGTGGCGCATCTGTAAATTATGGCACTCCTTCTATGATAATTCAGGCAAATGGTTCTGAAATGAATAATAGAAGCGCACAAATTGGAGCATTAAGTGCAGATTATCAAAGAATATCTTTAGATAGGTATAATAATATCGCTGTAGGTAACCTTCATCACTTGAATGATAATACAAATGCTTATGGCAGAGTTGAAATAGGTTCAAATATTGGTAATAAAGTATCTTCATCAAATAACGCTGTTGTAATGGGTTATAGAATGATGATGTCTGACAATGTTCAATATAATAATGCAATAGCCTTGGGTGATTATATTGATGATCCGCTAGTCAGTGCATCTGGTAGAAATTTTAATGATTCTATCACAATGGGCTATTATGCTGGAAGTTTAACTGCTGGTACAAGCACAAACATGAATGATTCAATAAACATTGGCTATTATGCTGCTAATAATGCTTATGCTAGTACTTTTTCAATAAATATTGGTAGTAATGCGGGTACAAGTTCTCGTTCTGCTTATAACATTGCAATAGGTAAATATGCTGGTTTTGGCGGTCATAATAAACAAGAAAGTTATGCAAATTCATACGCAAATGTGTATTTAGGTAACTTTGCTGGTTATGTTAAACAAAATGTAAGTGGATTTACTCATGATTATAACTATGGAAACGTTTTTGTAGGCAGTTATGCTGGGTCATTAATGGTTGATCCTCATGCTTCAGGAAAAAACTTTTCTGGTAAAATTTTACGTCGTCATAATTCAATTGCTATTGGTCCTTTTGCATTAACATCAGCAAAAACTGTAGATAATAGAGAATCTATAAACGGATTGTCAAATATGATAGCGATTGGTGCTTATGCTGGTCATGGTATGATAGATTTTTATAGGAACGATGCATTACATGATAAAAATCATATTTATATAGGTGCTTATGCTGGTGCAGATTCAATGCCAAACGGATCTGGTTCAGTTACTTCTGATGTTTCGTTTGCTTTAAGAACTTATTGGACTCCAGATTCAGCAGGTGAATATGGTTCAATTGCTATTGGTCCGTTTGCTGCATATAGAGCAGGTCGTACTAAATCGGGAGCGGAATCAACTGCTCTAAAATCTACTGCTGGCAGTTCTATTTCAATAGGATATTACGCAGGTTCGTTCAATACCGCAGCATCTAATGCAATCTCAATTGGTGCATTTGCAGGTTCTGAAATTAGACCATATTCGGATTCAAACAGCCATGTAGAACGTCCAAATATTCATATTGGATATTATGCAGGTTATGGAGCAACAGCTTTGGGGTCTATTGGTATAGGTACATTTGCCTGTGCTAATGCAAATGCTTCAGGTAAAATGTGCTTTGGTAATTTCCCTTATGCAATGATGGATGGTGCATACCGACCAGCAGGTTGGAATGGTCAATATAGAGCTTATTTCTATGCGGGTGCTGGTGTAGGAAAAGAAAGTGATTTGATTCTTGCTTCAAAATATATATTCTCTAGAGATGGTAGTATTTTGCAACTAACATCTGATGCGAGAAGTAAACGTAACATCAAATTGTCTAAGTACTCATTAAAAGAATTTAGAAAGTTTAATATCTATAACTTCAATCTTAAAAATGACGAAACAAAGGAAAAGAAAATAGGTGTTATTGCCCAAGAATACGGAAAAGCAATTCCTGACGGTCTTGTAAAATCTAAATTCTACACCGTAGATACTGATTGGCTTTACTATTCAATGATTACGGCAATTAAAGATTTAGATAAGCTTATTCAAGAGTTCCAAATTAAGTTTGATGAATACATAAACAACTTTGCATCTACAAAAGCTCGAATACAAGCATTAGAACAAACGGTTGCAAAGGAACGTCAAAACAACGAAAATATGAAAAAACAGCTTGATGAAATTAACAAAAAACTTAAAGCTAAAAAATAAAATTGACACCCTCTATTTTTAAGGGGGTGTTTTTATTTGAAATAAATTATTTATTTTCTAATAAACTTTTTAATATTTAGGGGTTGACAGCCTAAGCCCGATTATCAAACGATTTGCCCGATTGTTTTTTTAATTGTAAAAAATTATTAAGCAAATTTTTAGCCAATTTTTTATATTAATTGACTATAATATTTGATGTGTTACGATTTATTAGCATGCATTTGATTTTATACAAATAGCCCAAATGTAAAGAAAAATTAAGACGTACGTAACACAATAGAATAAAGAACGAGGTTAATTTAATGTCGACTCAATTTGCTAAAAGAAAAACACCAATGGGTATTCCGGCAACTAATCTGGATTATTTACCCGACTTAATTGAAGTGCAAAAAAAATCGTTTGAATGGTTTTTAAAAGAAGGTTTGAAAGAAGAATTACTTGCTTTCTCTCCTATTAAAGACTATACAGGCAGATTAGAATTACACTTCTTGCCAAACTACACTTTCGATAATGCAAAATACACTATCGAAGAAGCAAGAATCCACGATGCTACTTACGCTAAACAATTGCGCGTAATGGTTAGACTTGTAAACCGTGATTCTGGTGAAATTAAAGAACAAGAAGTTTATATCGGCGATATTCCGACTATGACTGACAAAGGTACTTTCATTGTAAACGGTGCGGAACGTGTTATCGTTTCTCAAATCGTTCGTTCACCTGGTGTTTACTTCAAACGTGAAGTTTCTCCAACAGGTAAACGTTTATACAATGCAACTGTTATTCCAAACCGTGGTGCTTGGATTAAAATTGAAACTGATTCTAACGACTTAGTTTACGTTAAAATCGATAAAAACAGAAAAATCTTAGCTACAACTTTATTGAAAGCTATGGGCTTGTCAGTTGCTGAAATGGAAGCATCTTTCACTCACTTTGAGTTCTTGAAAAAGACTTTAGAAAAAGATACAGCAGAAACTACTGATGATGCTTTAATCGACGTTTACAAAAAACTTAGACCTGGTGATCCTGCATCAGCTCAAGGTGGACGTCAAATTATTGAAGCTCGTTTCTTTGATGAAAAGAAATATGATATCGGTCGTGTTGGTCGTTACAAATTAAATAAAAAATTAAACTTGAACATTCCTGCTTCTCAAAGAACATTGACTGTTCAAGATATCGTTGCTTCTATCGAATATTTAATCAACTTAACTTATGATGAAGGTGCAGTTGATGATATCGACCACTTAGGCAATAGACGTGTACGTTCAGTTGGTGAATTGTTACAAAATCAATTCAGAGTTGGTTTAAGCCGTATTGAACGTATCGTTAAGGAAAGAATGACACTACAAGATAGTGAAACTCTTACTCCATTAAACTTATTAAATACAAAACCATTAGTTGCAGCATTAAAAGAATTTTTCGGAAGTTCTCAATTGTCTCAATTCATGGACCAAATCAACCCATTAGCTGAATTAACTCACAAAAGACGTATTTCAGCTTTAGGACCTGGTGGTTTGATGAGAGAACGTGCTGGTTTCGCAGTTCGTGATATTCACCCTTCTCACTACGGTCGTATTTGTCCGATTGAAACTCCTGAAGGTCCAAACGCAGGTTTGATTGGTTCTTTAGCAACTCACGCAAAAGTTAACGATTATGGTTTCATTGAATCTCCATTCTTCGTTGTTAAAGACGGAAAGGTTACAGACGAAGTAGTTTATATGACTGCTGACGAAGATGAAAACTATCGTTGCGCACCTGCTGACGTTGAACTTAACGAAGATAGAACATTCAAAAATGCTCAAGTTCCAGTTCGTTACAGATCTGAATTTGTAATGAGTGAATCTTCAAAAGTTGACTACGTTGGTGTTTGCCCAATTCAAATCATCTCTGTTGCGACATCAGTTATTCCATTCATTGAACACGATGATGCCAACCGTGCATTGATGGGTTCAAACATGCAACGTCAATCAGTACCTCTTTTAATTACTGAAAGACCTAGAGTTGCAACAGGTATGGAAGCTAGAGCTGCTAAAGACTCTGGTATGTTGATTGTTTCTGAATACGACGGTGTTGTTGAAAGAGTAGTCGGTGAAGAAATTACAATTAGAGATACTGAAGGTATCCCTCACGTATATCAATTAATGAAATATGTAAGAAGTAACCAAGATACATGTATTAACCAAAAGCCAATCGTAAGAGAAGGTGACAAGGTTAAAGCAGGTGATGTAATCGCAGACGGCGCATCTACTTGCGGTGGTGAACTTTCATTAGGTAAAAACGTTTTAATCGCTTATATGCCTTGGGAAGGTTACAACTTCGAAGATGCTATCTTGTTATCAGAAAGATGTGTTCACGATGACATCTTTACTTCAGTTCACATTGAAAAATTAGAAATTGATGCAAGACAAACTAAACTTGGACCAGAAGAAATTACTCGTGAAATTCCAAATGTTTCAGAAGAATCTTTAAGACACTTGGATGAACGCGGTATTGTTCGTATCGGTGCAAGAGTTTATGCAGATGATATTTTGGTAGGTAAAGTTACACCAAAAGGTGAATCTGAACACCCACCAGAAGAAAAATTATTAAGAGCAATCTTTGCTGAAAAAGCAAGAGATGTAAAAGATAACTCATTAAGAGTTCCTCACGGTGAAGGCGGTAGAGTTCTTGATGTTAAAGTATTTGACCGTGAAAAAGGTGATGAATTACCACCAGGTGCAAATACAGTTATCAGAGTTTACATTGCTCAAAAACGTAAAGTATCAGTAGGTGACAAACTTTCAGGTCGTCACGGTAACAAAGGTATCGTATCAAGAATTCTTCCAAAAG
>ERZ808275.229-NODE-229-length-29190-cov-4.555689_pt1 | contig 29190 bp, 24 predicted proteins | sample MGYA00520894_ERZ808275 | MGnify/ENA primary metagenome ERZ808275 (study PRJEB31516, sample SAMN03275598) | gut metagenome | biome: mammalia-associated habitat; material: feces | host: Papio cynocephalus | place: Kenya | collected 2012-08-03 ...
TTTAACCGTCTCTTGGTGGTTAAATGCGAAGCTCAAAGTGAAAGCAATCATTTACTAATGTGATAATTCTTCGAAGCATACTCTTCGCCAAGTGGCTTCTTTCCCCTAGATGTAAATGCTTTGCTTGAACGATTTTACGTAGCATTTAACCGTCTCTTGGTGGTTAAATGCGAAGCTCAAAGTGAAAGCAATCATTTACATCTATTTACATCTTTTTATATAACAACTCTATCTTCATTTAAATATTTAACTTTAGTTTTTAATTTAATAGGTTTACGTTTATAAAGAGCCATAATTTCAGGCATTGCATCTATTGCCGCTTTATAACCTTCTTCTATCATATCCAAAAAGCCTTCTTTTTTAGTGCTTTTAAAACGTTTAGTTTCGGGTTTTATCATTACATCACTGTAAATATAGCCTTTTACAACATTTCCTTTCATCAGAATTCGGACAGTGCAACTCAAAACATCTAAAAGTTTTGTACTTTCAGTTCCGTAGTTTCGAGATTTATTGACATCAACAGCAACAACATAGTCACACCCCATCAGTTTAGGAACGTCCGCAGGAATAGTATTTTGAAGTCCACCATCACAAAGATGTTTATCACCAAACACAACTGGTTGAAAAATCCCCGGAACAGCACAAGAACCTGCACATGCTTTTGCCAACTTTCCTTTAGTGATTACACATTCATTCATTGAAATAATATCCACAGCAACTGCTGAAAAAGGAATAGGTAAATCTTCAATATTAATGTCACCAAGTTCATTTTTAAGTACTCTTTCAATTCCTTCAGTTTTAGACGGAACAAACACGATTTTTGATGTACGTATATCTTTAACGTCCATTTTTACAGCCACATTATACATTTGTTGATAATTATAACCCGCAGAATAAAAAGCACCAACAATACTTCCCGCACTTGTTCCACAAACATAATCAAATTTTAAGCCATATTCTTCAAATGCTTTAATTGCACCAATATGGGCAAAGCCTCTTGCACCACCTCCGCCTAAAGCAAGCCCTATTTTAACTTTTTTATTTTTACCTTTAAATAACATATTTGACGCAAAAATCTTTTTCTTTATTTTTCCAAACATAATTACCCTCTATAAAATAATATATCATATATTTATGGAAAAATTCCACTATAAAAGGTGATTTGTTTAAATTTACATCCACCTAAAGTTAATTTACCGCTCTTTTTCAAACATAAATTATTCCTGCCAAATAAAGAATTAAAATTTGTTAGGTTTTGCTAAAAAAAACATAACTATCAAACAAAAGCGTTTAATAATTATGTTTTTTTGTTTATTTTGTTTTTTTATTACTTATTCATCATTTTAGCAACTTCTTCAGCTAAATTATCTTGGCGTTTTTCTAAGCCTTCACCCATTTCATAACGAGTAAAACGACGAATATTTAACTTTTCACCGATTGTTAAAACTGCTTCATTGATAACTTGTGTAATATCTTTAGAAGGGTCTTTAACAAATTCTTGTTCCATTAAGCAAACTTCTTTGTAGAATTTTTCAATTCTTCCGTTTACAATTCTGTCTGCAAATTCAGGTTTTTTGCCTTCGTTGATTGCTTGTTGAAGAGCAATTGCTTTTTCACTTTCAATAACTTCAGCTGGAACTTCTTCACGTCTAATATATTTTGGGTTTGATGCGGCAATTTGCATTGCAATATCTTTACAAAGAATTTGGAAATTGTCAGATCTTGCCACAAAGTCAGTTTCACAGTTAACTTCAACTAACACACCAATTTTTCCACCCATATGGATATATGATGTAACTGCTCCTTCTGCAGCAATTCTGTCAGCTTTTTTAGCGGCAGCAGCCATTCCTTTTTCTCTTAAATAAACAACTGCTTTATCAAAGTCACCATTAGTTTCAGTTAATGCTTTTTTACAATCCATCATACCAACACCAGTGGCTTGTCTTAATTTGTTAACGTCTTGAGCTGTAAACATTAGATTATTCTCCTTTTGCTTCGTCTTCTTTAACTTTTTTAGTTCTTGTTTTTTTAGCAGGAACTTCTTCAGCGTTTGCAGAAACTACTTCTTCTTTAACTTCTTTAGTTTCTTCAACTTTTTTCGCTTTTTTAACAGGTTTTTTAGCCTTTTTTTCGCCTTCTTCAGCTTCTTTTGCAGTAGGTTTAACTTCTGCTAAAACTGCTTTAAGGTCAATTTCTTCATCTTCATTTGAAGTTTCTTTATTTAAAGATACACCTTCTCTTGCTTCAATAACTGCATCTGCAATAGCACTTGCAATAAGTTTTACTGAACGAATAGCATCATCATTACCAGGAATAACATAATCAATTCCATCTGGATCACAGTTTGTATCAATAAGTCCAACAACTGGGATATGAAGATTTTTTGCTTCTCTTACACAAATGTGTTCTTTTGAAGAATCAACTAAGAAAATAACACCAGGGAGTTCTCTCATTTCTTTAATTCCACCAAGGTTAGTTTCAAGTTTTTCCATTTCATGTTTTAAAATTGCAACTTCTTTTTTAGGAAGAAGATTGAATTCTCCAACTTTTTCCATTTGATTTAATTTGTTTAAGCGGTCAATTCTTTTACGAATTGTTTTAAAGTTTGTAAGACAACCACCAAGCCAACGATTGTTGATGTAGAACATACCGCAACGTTCTGCTTCTTCTTTAACAGCATCTTGGGCTTGTTTTTTTGTTCCTACAAAAAGAACTGATTTTCCTGCAGCAACAGAATCTCTAACAAAAGAGTAAGCTTTGTCTACAAGAACAGATGTTTCTTCTAAGTTGATGATATGAATATCATTTCTAGCTGTAAAAATGTATTTAGCCATTTTTGGATTCCATTTTCTTGTTTGGTGACCAAAATGAACACCAGCTTCTAGAAGTTGTTTCATTGAAATAACTGACATAAATTTTTATCCTCCTTGTTTTTAGTCTTCCCCGAGGCTTTATCGCTCTATAAAGAACCAAAATTTTAAATAACAATAATTGTTACATTTTTTGGCAACGCTTTATAAATTTGCCAAATCGGGTGTTAATTTGTCCAATGACCTTGAAAGAATATCACATAAGTAAAAAAAATGCAAGCATAAACTCACATTTTTAATATTATTTTCTCTATACTTAAGCACGTTCAAGCAATGTTACAATTTCATCTATATTGTTTGGGTTAATATCAATTATAAATTTATTAGTACTATAATACTCATAAAGCTCTGGAACATAATTTAACAAAATATTAATTTTTGTATTTAAAAAACTATTTGCATTCCTTACCTCAATCTCAAAATTATCAAAGGTGGTAAAAGTAAAAGTTGGTGATTTTTTTGCAACAAAAACATTGTCTTCATATTTTAAAGAAACGCTTTTAAAAATTGCTTTAATGTCCGCAACTGTTTTGTTTGTGTGTGCAAACGCGCTGGATATATTTTTAATTAATTCTTGTCCGCTGTAAAGTTCCAAAAAGTCACCCACGCTTGCTCCCGTATTTAAAATATCCACATCATTTACAAGCACTGCATTTGTCTGTAAATTAGAATAAGATTGTTGAATGTTTAATATTTTTAATTCCTCATCACAGATAAAATATAAATTATCTCTGCTCTTTATGCAAAACAACTCTTCCCTTTCTGCACAATGCAAAATAAGTTTGTTTGGGAAAACTGTTTCAATATTTACAACTTTTAAATAGGGATTATTACTTTCCAAATTATTTTTTATGTATTTTTTATTTAATGTAAAAATAGGTATTTTTGTGTTTATATCTGCCGATTTAATAACTTCTGTTTGTTTTTCAATGCTCGCAAAAATTGATGTTGAATTTTCAAAATCAAACTCAATTTTGTTCATTTTAAACAATGTGAAAGACAAAATAGTACAAAGTACTATTAAAGAAAATAAACTACCTAAAATAATAATTAATCTTTTGTATTTCATAAATCAACCTTAATTTTTAAGTTTGCCTAACTATATCAGCACCTAATTTTTGTAATTTTTCTTCTAATTTAAAGTATCCCCTATCCAAAAATTCTATATTTTTGATTTTTGTATAACCATTAGCCCCCAATCCTGCAAGTACTAAACTAGCACATCCTCGCAGGTCAGATGCTTCAACTTCAGCCCCATACAACTCTTCTTTTCCCTGAATAACTAAACTTGAATCACAAATGTTAATTTTAGCCCCCATTTTTATAAGCTGTGGCACATGCTTAAACCTGCCTTCAAACATATTTTCAGTTATAATAGTTGTTCCTTTACAAAAAGATGCTACAGCTGATAAAGGTTGTTGCAAATCTGTTGCAAAATGAGGATAAGGTAAAGTTTCAACTTTTCCTAAACTACTAAGCCTTCCTATTTTAGACACAATTAGTTTATCACCATTTATATGTAGTTTGCAAGAATTATTTTTGAGTAAAAAAATTAAAGAAGAAATATGGCTCGGAACTATATTTTCAATTTCCACTTCACCACCTGCCACTAAAGGAAGCATTAAATAAGTACCTGCAATAATTCTATCAGGTATCGGTCTAAATTCCCCACCTTTTAATTTACTTACGCCATAAATAACAATAACATCAGAACCTTCGCCTTTGATATTTGCACCCATTTTGTTTAAAAAACGGCATAAATCAACAATTTCAGGCTCTTTTGCAACTCCATAAAGAGTTGTTTTCCCTTTTAGAAAAACAGACGCCATAATTAAATTTTCTGTTGCACCAACACTCGGGAAAGGAAAATGAACTTCGCCCGCTTTCATATTGTCATAAAAAGCCGATATGTAACCATGTTTATCTATAATTTTAGCCCCAAGAGAATTAAGCCCCGACAAATGCAAATCAATTGGTCTAGCACCAATGCTACATCCACCCGGATAAGCAAGTTTTGCTTTTTTTAACCTAGATAAAAGAGGTCCCAAACAAAAAATTGAAGCCCTAAGTTTATTTGCATATTCAATAGGAATTATAGAATTTTGTATGTTAGTACAATCTAATATGAGCATATGTTCATATTTTTTCACCTTAACGCCAAGCATTTTTAATATTTCCAACATATTTAAAATATCTTCAAAATATGTAACATCATAAATTTTTACAATACCATCGCACAGCAAACACCCTGCCAAAATCGGCAAGAGAGAGTTTTTGGCACTATCAACTTTAATAGAGCCGAATAAAGGTTTTTGTCCATTAATTAAAAAAGATCCCATAAAATAAAACCATTCCCAAAATATTATATGGAAATTATGAATTTTAGGTTAAAACAGTAGTTTTATGATGTCATTTCCAAGCAAAACCAATGGATGTATTTTAGAAAAAAGTCAATTGTTTTTAAGCAAGCATAAAACACTAACACTTAAAAACGTGACACATATATATTTTTTAGTATTCAAACATGTGACACGATATATCATTTTATGTTTGAAATTCACAACTTAAAATTTGACTAGTTCAATTTTTAACATCACATATTATATTTATAAAAAGCAAGCCCGCTCATCACCAAATTAAAAAAATATATGAGTAAATGCTCATATATTTTTTTAAATTAAATATGCCTCTTCGACTAAATTTGAATATCATTTTCTTTGAACATATTTCCATTGAATTATAAATAGCATCTAATGCTCGATGTCGCCATTTATTGCTTGAAAAATAGTATTTGCGACTTCACAAACGTAGTTTTGCTCATATTTTCGCTTATAAACCGTTATATATGAAGGATGCTGAATAGAAATAAATTTTGTTTTAACTTTCAAGTTTTCGTTCCTTATTCTTTTTAAGACATAATTAGCAACTATTCGACCTAATAAAACAACAACCTTTGGATGAATAAATTCAATTTCACTGACAAGATTTTCAAAGCAATTTTGCATTTCACATTGCTTTGGATAACGCAGTTTTTGCAAATTATCTAGTGGTAAACATTTAACCAAGTTTGTTTTGTAATAAGTAAATTGTGGGTTAATATTTTCTATTTTTTCTATTATTTTCCCTGTATTCGTATTATTATTTAAGGGATAATCAATAACAGAATTATCAATCCTCTTTGCAGACAAGCCTACCCACAATACGTCTGATTTTTTTATTTTATCCAATAATGGCAATTGATTTAGACATAAGTCACATCGTTTACAATTGACAATATTCTGTATTTTCATCCTGTTCTTCCTTGTTAAAAGTTTACATAATTCACATATTACTTATAACAGGTTTATTTAAAAAATTAAACAAAAATTTAATAATTTAATAATTATATGCTTTTTCGTCTTACATTTAAGCAAACCCCAATCATACTCATAAACACCACCAGTGCTGTACTACCCGCACTTATAAATGGAAGTGGTATGCCAGTTGGGGGGATTGAGCCAGTTACAACTGCAATATTAATTGCAACTTGGATTGATATTAAACAAGCCATTCCTGCAACAAGCAATGCTCCAAAGCGATCTGCAGCGTTTATTGCTATTTTTATAAGGCAAGCAACAAGTGCAACAAAAGCTAAAATTATTATACACGCACCAAACAATCCTAACTCTTCACCAATAATTGAAAAAATAAAGTCCGATTCACTAAAAGGTAAAAATAAATATTTTTGTCTACTATTAAATAATCCAACGCCAAAAATCCCGCCATTCCCCAAGGCATATAAAGATTGGATAAGTTGGAAACCTTCCCCTTTTGGATTTGCCCACGGATCAATAAAAGCCATTAGTCTTTTCATTCTATAAGGTTCTATAACTATTAACGTTGGAACAAGAGCTAACGCTGGCACTGATAGCATCAAAAAATGTTTTTTTGAAATGCCCCCAATTATGAGCATAGCAATAAGAGTTAGTCCTAAGCACATTGTAACGCTCATATTTGGTTCTAAAATAACAAGTAAGCATATTAATCCGCCCGCACATAAAGGTAACAATAGTGATTTAAAACTTTTTATATTTTTATAATTTTCGCTTAAATAACTTGCACAAAAAAGCACCAAGGCAAACTTTGCAAATTCACTTGGCTGAATTGAAACACCCGCCAGTCTAATCCATCTTGTTGCCCCATAATTACTGAATCCTATTCCAGGAATAAAAACCATAATTAGACCCAAAACGGCAAGTCCAAGTAAAACCCATTTTAATTTTTTTAGTTTTGCGCTATCAAAAAAGTAAAAGAAAACAAGACCAGCAAAACCCACACAAACTCCAACAATCTGTTTAATTAAAAAGAAATATTTATTATTATAGTTTTTTAATGCAGAATAACTACTTGCACTATAAACCATAATGCAACCAACCAAACACAAAAAAAGTGTTAAACAAAGAGCCAAAATACATAAAGTATCAGGTTTTTTGCTCTTACTTTTTATAAATAAATTTTTAAAATTTAATTTTCCCACATTAATTCCTTATTTTATAACTCATCAAAATATTTGCTAAAAAACGCACCTCTTTCCATATAATGTTTAAATTCATCATAACTTGCACAGGCTGGAGAAAATAGCACCACATCTCCCCTTTTAACAAACTCATTTAAATGAGAAAGTGCCATATGTAAATTTTCAAACTTGGCTATTTTTGTAAATCCGCAACTAAGTGCGTCACTTTCTAAAATATCCGCAGTTTGCCCATAAATTATAGCGAGTTTAATATTATTAAAATTTTTAAATATTTCTGTGAATGTGTTACCTTTATCACTTCCGCCAAGCAAAACCACCGCTGGTTTTTTCATTGCTCTAATTGCTTTAACGCAGGAATCAGGATTTGTGGATTTACTATCATTTATGTATGTAATTCCTCTTTTTTTTCCCAGTTTTTCAATTCTGTATGGCACTGGAGTAAAAGTTTTTAAACTTTTTTTAAAGTTTTTACTACTAATTTCAAAAATTTGTGTTACTTTTTCACAAAAAGCTATATTTAAATTATTAAAGTCACCAACTAAATTACTTTTATAATTTTTACTATGTATAATAATTTTTTGCGCCTCAGTTTCCACATTTTTTAGTTCATCAGGAATCAATAAATAATCATTTTTATTTTGATAACGCGTTATTTCCATTTTTGATTTAACGTAAGCATCAAAAGTTTTATGCCTTGAAATATGGTCAGGAGTAATGTTTAACAATAAAGCAACATCTGGTTTAAAATTAGGAGAAATTATTTCTAGCATAAAACTTGAAACTTCAGCAATGACAATACAATCATCACTTGTTAGGTCAGCTATACTTGTAATTGGTGTCCCCACATTTCCGCATAAAAAAGTTTTATATTTACTTTTTAAAATATGATTTAACAAGCACACACAAGTTGTCTTGCCATTTGTCCCAGTAACAGCAATAAACTTACCTTTGCAAAATAGATAACCAAGTTCAAGTTCTGATAAAATTAGTGCTCCAGTCTTTTTTAATTTGTTTATATTTTTATTCCCTATAATAGTAACCCCCGGGCTTAAAATTACATAATCAAACTTAATTTCTAGTACTTTTTTGAAGTTGTCAATAAAGTTATTAATTTCATTATTTTCGGGCTTTCTATCCGCATACATAAATACATTTGCACCTTTTCCAAGCAAAAATTTATATGCAGAAATTCCACTTATACCTGTTCCATAAACCAATACATTTTTGTTTGTAAGTTCCATATTTTAATCCTTTTTTTATAGTTAAAACTTTTATTAAATATATAATGCACAAATAATCAAATTTAGAATTAAACTAAATAAAAAGTACCCATAAGTTATTTTGTTTTCGTGAATATGACTCATTTGGAAATGGTGATGAAGTGGTGCCATTTTAAAAATTCTCTTTTTTGTTCTTTTATAATGCAAAACTTGTATTATATCACTAACCGAAGTTATGACAAAAACAAGACCTAAAAGTGGAATTAAAAGTTCATTTTTAGTTAAAATGCTTATGCTTGCAATAAACCCACCAAGTGCCAAAGACCCCGTATCCCCCATAAAGATTTTTGCTGGAAAATTATTGAACAACAAAAACGCAAACAAAGCACCAAGTAGTGAATAGTTGCAAATCAACAAACTATTAATTTCCCCTTTTAAAGCGGGATTAAACTCGGGCATAGTTAAGATTAAAATAACACTAAAGAAAAATATATAATTAATTGAACATGAAGAACACAGCCCATCCAACCCGTCAATTAAATTGACACTGTTAACGGTTGCTATAAAAATAAAAATTACAAAAGGTATTATCCACCAGCTTAAATCAATAGAGTTATTTGTAAAAGGAATTAATATTTCACTACCAATATATTTGTACACAAATATAGCAATAATTAAAGCAATGCCAAATTGTCCAATAATCTTTTGATATGCCCTAAGCCCTAAATTTTGTTTGTAGTGAACTTTAATAAAATCATCCAAAAACCCCAAAAGCCCAAAAGCAAACATAACAGCAAGGGATATAATTCCATAAGTAAAATCAGTTGTAAAAAATATTAGAGAGATAAAAATGGCAGGCAAAATAAACATAAGACCACCAAGCGTTGGAGTTCCACTTTTCCCCTCGTGTTCTTTAACATAATGTAAAATAGTTTGTTTTGCTCCCACTTTTTTAACAAACCAAAAAACTATAGGTGCAAATAAAAGCGATATTAAAAATGTTATAATAAAAATAATAATATATTTAGTCATATTTCCTTTTTCCAATTTTTCCTTGAAAATTATTGCAATTTTAATTAATTTTTAACAAAATTTAAACTTTCTAAAACATTTTTATCACTATAAGGATATTTAATACCTTTTACCTCTAAATAATCTTCTGCACCTTTTCCACAAATAGCGAGCAAATCATCTTTATTGAGTAGATTTGTTGCTTTTTTTATCGCTTCTTCTCTATCTAAAATAATTTCATAGTTTGTACTTTTTATTCCACTCACAATTTGATTAGCAATAAATTCTGGTTCTTCAAACCTAGGATTATCAGATGTAACAAAAACATAATCGCAAAGTTTACTTGCAATTTCACCCATTAGAGGTCTTTTTTGTGCATCTCTGTTTCCCCCACAACCAAACAAACAATATAGTTTGCCTTTTGTAACCTTTTTCAACGTTGTCAAAACTTTGTTTAAAGCATCAGGTGTATGCGCAAAATCAAGCACAGCTATTTTATCGTCATTTTTAAAAACATTTAATCTGCCATCCACTGACTTAAATGTATTGAGCCCCTTAATAATTATATTTGTTTTAATTTTTAATTTATTGCAAATAAGGATAGCACAAAGAGAATTTTGAATATTGTAATCACCAATCAAATTTGTTTTAACAAGTTGGTTTTTGCCATTTAAAAGTAAGTCAAAAGAACTGCTATCACCAGTAATTTTGGAAGCTGTCGCATCTGACGGCAAAAGCATAGAATATGTGTACACTCTTTTTGCCTCGTTTGCTATTCTACATCCATATTTATCATCAATATTGACAACGTTAATGCTTTTACCACATTTCACAAAATTTGATTTTGTTTCTTCATAGTTTTCAAATGTTTTGAAAAAATCCAAATGGTCTTCAGTAATATTTGTCAGTGCTTTTATTTTAAAATCTAACGCGGCTATTTTCTCTAAATAAATAGCGTGTGCCGATACTTCCATAACAGCATATTCAATTTTAGCATCATACATATCTTTAAGCAGTTTGAATAAGTCTATTGGGTCTGGTGTTGTCATATGCAAATTAATTTTTTTGTCATTAAAAAACACACCTTCTGTTCCAATAAGTCCTACTTTTTTGCCTGCAGTTTTTAAAATATGCGCAACCATATTGGTTGTTGTTGTTTTTCCATTTGTCCCTGTAATTCCTATAATTTTTGGAAATTTTGGTCCATAAAAATTTTTTGCTATGATTGAAAGTGCTTTTCTTGTATCTTTTACCAATATTTGCATACCATCAAAATAAGGGTCATACTCTTCAACCAAAAAGCAAACTGCACCTTTTTGCTTAGCATCATCTTTAAAGTTATGCCCGTCATAACTTGAACCTTTTAAACATACATAAAGTCCGTTTGGGAAAGAGGAAGTTGTCTTGTTTGAAATGTTATCTATATTCACATTTTTAATTTCTTTTGCATTTAATACTTTAATGCCTTTCAATAACTTATTTAATTTCATATTTATCTCCTGCAATATACAAATGCTAAAACAATAACATTAATGCAGAAAAAGCATATTGTGACAAAAAACGACATTAAAAAACACCTTTAAAAGCATCAAAATGTTAACAGAAATTTTTTTGAAAGTAAGAAATATTTTTAAAAATTATATCTTGACAATAAGTAGAATCTTAATATGTCTTGAAAATATAAAAATATTATGATAAAATGAAAAAACACACAAAAAATACTTAAAAGGAACTTATGTTTATGAACATACTACACGACTACAAAAAAGAAATTTTTGATTTAGAAAAAATAAATGCCTTAGCAATTAAAAATCCCCTAAAATTAATTGAAGACAGCGAAGATTTTTATCATAAACAAATTAATGATATTGTAAATAATATTGTAACCAATGGAAAATATAAGTTCGTTTTGCTTGCAGGGCCTTCTTCTTCGGGCAAAACGACCACAAGCAATTTAATCTGTAAAGAACTTGCTGAACATGGATTTGAATCTCTTGTTGTTTCACTTGATGACTTTTACTTGGATTTAGAAACACGTCCACGTCTTCCAAACGGCGATTATGATTTAGAAAACATAACCGCCTTGGATTTAGCCTATATAAATCAATTTGTAGATGATATGTTTACAAAAGGTGAAGCTTTAATGCCAGAGTATAATTTCAAAACTGGTAAACGTGAAGAAAAATATAAAAACATTAAATTAAATACAAATACAATTGTAATTATGGAAGGAATTCACGCATTAAACCCAATTATGTTTAAAAAGCATAATGAAGCAATGTACAGAATTTATATTTGCGTAAACTCCAATTTTGATTATAACGATAAAATAATTATGCCTGCACAAAAAGTTAGATTAATGCGTAGATTAATTCGTGATTTTTTAAATAGAGGGGCAAGTTTTGAACATACTTTTTCTATGTGGCAAAATGTTTTAAATGGTGAAGACTTATATATAAAACCATATAAAAACACAGCGGATTATTTAATCAATTCGACCCACGCATACGAACCTTTGATGTATGCACAAAAATTATTACCTTTGCTTGAAAACGAAAAAAATGAGCAAGCAAGACCACTCATTGAAATGCTAAAAAAATGTGAGAAATTATCAACCGACCTACTACCTACAAATTCATTATTGCACGAATTTTTAGATTAAATTTAAAACAACACATAAAATTTGCTCTATGCAAATTCCCCCACAGCATGCTTGTTTTCATAAAAAATTTTAAACTTGAATTTGAAAAAAAATCAAGTTTAAAATTTTTTTTGTTTTGCTAAACACTGTGGTAAAAAATCAAAATAACCTCAGTATCATTGACAAAAAAAATCTTTAAAAATTTTGGTTGCGGATGTGGTATTGTGGTTGATTTTAATTTATTTAATCTCTTTAGGCAAACTGTGTTTAACCTCCCTTCATTTAGCAAAAAGAGTAAATAAAAATCTCCATAGTTAGTCAAAAATGACTGACTATGGAGATTGTTTTAATTTTTCACAAAATTTAGCAATATGTTTTTATGCCTTATTTTAATATTTCATAAAATTGTTATGCAAAATATTTATAAACTTTTTCTGCAACTTTATTGTTTACAACAGAACTAAACTCTGCCTTTGTATCAAGATAACCCGCACCTTGCATAATATCTTGTAAACTTGCAAAAGCTTCTTTTGTCATTGCAGGATTATCGACCCAGGCATCTGACTCAATATAACTTTTTATACTTGTTATAATAAAATCTTTATCTACACCAACAAATGAAGGTGAAACTGCAGAATATATTTCATCTACACTTGCTTTAATTAAAAATCTATAGCCTCTATAAACAGCACGCAAGAATTTTTCACAAAGATATTCATTTTCACTTAAAAAACTTGATTTTGTTTGGAAACAAGTATAAGGGACTTCACCACTAACAAGACCGACACTTGCTACAATATGATACCCTTTACTTTTGCAAAGTTGACTTGCAGTAGGTTCAAACAATGTACAGAATTCTGCCGATGTTGTTTCAAAAACACTAGCAGTGTTAGCAAAAGCGACACTTGTGTTCAAATTAACTTTATTGCTTCCAGTACCAATTTCAAGACCTGCTTTTTTAATGCAATGTTCTAACGTCATTGCTGGAACGCCACCTTGACGCCCACCGATAATTTCTTTGCCAACCATATCACTAAGTTTAAAATTAGGATATTCATTTTTAGCGACAATAAAAGAGCCGTCACGTTTTGTTAATTGACCAAAAACAACCGGTTTATCTTTTGCATCACCTTGAACGACATATATGGAAGCTTCAGGTCCCATAAGTCCAATATCGGCGTCACCGCTTAGTATTGCACTCATAGATGCATCAGCACCGCCACCGTTGGTTAGTTCTATCTCAATTTTTTCATCAGCAAAATAGCCATTATTTATTGCAACATAAAATGGTGCATAAAAAATGCTATGTGTTACTTCATTTACTTTTACTGTTGTTGTTAAATCTTTTTGACTTCCACAGCCAACCATTAAAGCTGAAACAGCGGTCAACATAAAAGCAAGCAAAATACAAATTTTTTTCATTTTTCCTCCTTTTCTACACTAGTCTATTCATATAAAAAAGAAATTGTTAAAAAAGGTATTGAAAAAAATATCAACATATGGTAAAATAACAATGTAAAATTTTAGATAAGAAATGCTTTTTGTTAAAAAGTTAAGTTAAAAAAAACAAAATTGGAGGTATAAATAATGTTTAGTTTAATGTTATACGCTTTTAGTGAATGGATTCTTTCTGCTGCAAGAATTGCTGGGTTATCCTTTATAATTCTTGGAATAGCAACAGTTTTAATCGCAAAAAAATTAACAAGAGTAATAAAAAAACAAAGCGAAGTTGATAAAAGTGATCGTACTTACCTTATTATATTAACTGTTGGTTTTGTATTGATTTTAGCAGGAATGGTTGTTTGTTGCTTTTAATAATACAAAATATGTTTTGTTAAAAAACAATAAAGTAATTTACAAAATATGAAAATATAATAATATTATTAAATTGCAATATTTTCTACAAACAATTTAAAACACACCTTTAAAAGTTAAACTCTTTTAAAGGTGTGTTTTTTATGAAAAAACGCTTAGTTTACAATTTTAAAAAAAAATTAATAACAAACTTTGCATAAGTAATCATTTAAACCCTGTAATTTTCTTCGAAGCCTTCACTTCGCCAAGTGGCAAACCCCTTTTATTAATTATCCTAATTTTGTCTTTACAAATATTCAACTTATTCTCCCTCTCCTGCCAAGGAGAGGTGGCAGTCAAGAATTGACTGATAGAGGTCACATAAATATAGTAAACCACTAAACCAATCAACAATCACAAAACCATAATCAAAACGTTTCCCTCTCCTGCCAAGGAGAGGTGGCAAAAATGCAAATTTTTGACGGAGAGTTTTTTAAACTTTTACTTTTTATACCACCTTAGATGTAAATGTTTTGCTTGAACGATACCCGAGTAGCATTTAACCGTCACTTGGTGATTAAATGCGAAGTTCAAAGTGAAAGCAAACATTTACATCTTTTTAAATATCTTTCAAAAAGATTGCCAAACAAAAAACCATTGTGATACACTTAAACTTAAGTTAAAAGGAGATTTTATGACACTCAAACTTTATAATACACTTACAAGACAAGTGGAAGAATTTGTTCCAAATAAACAAGGTGAAGTAAAAATGTATACTTGTGGTCCGACAGTTTATCATTTTGCTCATATTGGCAATCTTAGGTCATACTTAATGGAAGACATTTTAGAAAAGTCATTAAATTATTTAGGATACAAAGTTACAAGAGCTATGAACATAACAGACGTTGGACATCTTGCAAGTGATAGTGATACGGGTGAAGATAAAATGATTGCCAGTGCAAAAAAAGAACACAAATCAGTTATGGATATTGCTAATTTTTACACAGAAGCATTTAAAAAAGACTGTAAAGCTCTTAACATTTCTTGGCCACAAATTGTTGTAAAGGCTACTTCTTGCATTGACAAATACATAGAATTAATTGAAACCTTATTAAAAAAAGGATATGCATACATCTCAGGCGGAAACGTATATTTTGATGTTAGTAAATTGGTTGATTACTATAAACTCACTAATCACCAAGCTGATGAAATGGTTGTTGGTGCAAGAGAAGGTGTTGAGGCTGATAATAACAAACGTAACTTAAGCGATTTTGCATTATGGTTTACAAAATCAAAATTTGATAGTCAAGAATTAAAATGGGAGAGCCCTTGGGGACTTGGTTATCCGGGTTGGCACATTGAATGCTCTGGAATAAGTTTAAAATATTTAGGTGAATATTTAGATATTCATTGTGGTGGAGTTGATAATATTTTCCCTCACCATACAAATGAAATAGCACAATCAGAAAGTTATCTAGGACATAAATGGTGTAATTATTGGTTTCACGTACAACATTTAAAAAATGAAAACGGGAAAATGAGTAAAAGCAAGGGCAATTTTATAACGGTAGATTCATTAATCGAAAAAGGATATAATCCACTCGTGTACAGATTGTTTTGTTTACAATCACATTATAGAAATCCGTTAACGTTTAATTTTGATAAATTTGAAGGTGCTAATTCAGCATACAAAAAATTACTTGCAAAAACAAAAAATTTAACTTTAAATACGTCAGGTGAAATAAATCAAGAAAAAGTTAATAAGTACAAAACCCAATTTGCCGATGCTTTATCAAATGACTTAAACACTTCACTTGCTCTTACCTGCTTGTATGACGTTTTAAAAGATGAAACATTAAATACCGCAACAATTAAATACTTAGTGGAAGATTTTGACAAGGTTTTGGGTTTAAATTTGTTAAATAGCAACAAAGAGCAATTAGACGGCGAATTATTGGCATATATAAATGAAAAAATTGAAGAAAGGTTAAATGCTAAAAAACAAAAAGATTATGCTTTAGCAGATAAAATTAGAAATGAACTTTTACAAAAAGGTATTACTTTAAAAGATACACCAAATGGAACAGAATTTTTGGTAAATTAAATATATCTTTAAAAAAGTTTCGATTTTCAAAATTTTAAAATATTTAAATTATTTACTAAAAAAACAAGGCAAATAGTATATTTAAACACTATTTTTCCTTGTTTTTTTATTCATATTTATGTATAAGAAAGAAACAACAAAAAGACTGATTTTATTCATCCTCAATTAAATTTTTGTTTCTAGCTTTTTTGCGTTTTAATTCGTAAATAATATAAAATAAATTGAAATAAATTAACGTAAATGCAATATAAATAATCAAATATGTAGAATAACTAAATCCAACAATATTTTGCACATCATTATTAGGCATAAAATACATTGGGTCATTTTCTATTTTTAATACATATATTTCAAGCAATGAGTAAACAAGAATAACAATGTAACATAAAGCAACTTTCCAAATTTTTTTATATCTAAAAGCTGTAAAGTTTAAAGTCATTAAAGAAATACTTGTAATTAACAGCAAACAATGTGTTACAACTGAATAAAGGTCATCAAATAAGAAATATGGACTTTTAAAACCTACACCTGGATATGCAAAAAATATAATAGCACAAAGAAGTGATGTTATGCTTGCAAAATTGTACATATATTTTTTATTAAATATAGCACTAATAATTAACGCCCAACAAGAAATTGCACACCAAGGTCTTGGCAATAAAGTATGTAAAATACTATTAAATGAAAAATCTGTTGACTTTGCAAAATTAATAATTCTTCTTGCAATTTCAAAAAATAAAATTAAGCCAACTAACACCCATAAAACGGTTCTTTTAGCTTTTTTATCTCTATTTTTAAATAAAAATGCAATTGCAATAATAAGAAACACGCACAAAGCAAGTGTCAAAATATGTGCTATCCCCCAAGGCTGTACTTTTGAAGCACTTGGATAATTTGTAAATAACCAATCTTTAAAACTCATAATTTCATACTAACACAAAAACCTACACTTGGCAAGTTATTTAAAAAAATTGATTTAATTAATAATGTTTTTAAAAGAATGTTACTTTATCTTGAATTTTCTTTTAACTCTTCACGTAGTTTCATCCAAAGTTTCCCTAGTTCGTTGCGACCGTCTCTATTAGGTCCAATACCCCAATAACTATCTTTAGGAGAATCTTCGCAAATAAGCAAATCCCCAGTTTGCATTAATTTCTTTTTTACGTATGGGTTTTGATCCAATTTCAATCTCAACAATTTTTCCATTACTTCGAGTTTAATGTTATCCCAATTCTTACATTGTTTATCTCTGTTAGCATAAGCAATTTTTTGTGCATCATGTGCAGAGTAACAATCTGTAATTTGTTTTGCAATTTCTGGTGCACTTTCCATAAATTTAGTTGCTTGATACGCATGTTCAACAGTGCAATAAAGCACCCCATCTACTAAAACACGGAAAGATGAAAAATTATCAAAAACAGAAAACTCTCTTGGGTAAAAGCCAATAAATTCATTAAACTTTTCTGCAAGCCATGGATCACGATATTGTTCTAATTTTATCATACCTTATCTCCTTTCATACATTTTTTCAATTTCAGCAACTTCACTATTTTCAGAATATCTTCCATTTTTATAAAGATATTCCAATAATCTTCGTCTATCTTTATTGAATATACCTAGTTTATCTAGATACAAGTCTTTTTTATTCCCATTTATTTTTGTATATGGACTTGAAAAAACTAGACCTTGTATGTAATCAAAAAACTTTGTTAAATCTACAGCTGAATCCTCAGCAAGCATTTGGTTTAATCTATTTATAGAAGGATATCTTACAATAGCTATGTTATTTACTGCAATATTATTTGTAAAGAGCAAGTTAATAATCGATTGTAATGTTTTCCTTGTTAAAACATTATCATCACCAAGTATATTAAATGTGTTAAATTTATTTAAATTTAGTATATTTAATGGTTTTGAAAGAAAATCTTGTGCAGTTCTATCTTTATATTTACTTTGCAAAACAATGGCGGACATCAATATTTCATTATTTAAAATTTCATTAGCGATAAATGGTAACTCAAGTCCTCCATATGTTGCTCCTATGAAATTAATTTGCCTATTTAATATTTCTGTATTACTTTCTTTTATTTTTTGTAATGCATAGTTTATAGCGATATAATTTTCTATAAAATTATCAATTTCTCTGTAACTTCTAAAAGCTTTATCTAAGTTTATTTCATTTGGTTTATTAATTATATTTTTTATATCAGTTACTAAATTTTTAAGTATAGTGTCTAATGACTGGTAAACGTTGTTTAGAAATATATCATCTATTTCACTAGAAAAACACAGAATTTTCATATTTTTTTCAATTTCTTGACAAGTTAGAGACCATTTATAAATATCTGGATTTTCAGTATTAAGCGATAACCCCAATAACGAACTTTGCTTATTAGAATACTTAACAATGTTAACATTTAGCATAATTAACGCAATATTTCTAGCATTATCCATCCCACCTAATAACAATCTTCTATCATAAACATCGATTTTTTTCATGTTTGATAAAATATTTATAAGAGATCTTAAAAATTTAATATTATTTTGCGTCCACTCATAAACCATTTTATTATTAACGTTCTGCGATTTTTTTTTATTTGTTAAAAAGTAATAATATGTATCAGCACCACGAAGCATCTTACCTTCATCCGTTTCTAGGCAATATAAATATTGATTACTCTTTTGAGATTCAAATAATTTTTTTAATTGATTTGAATTTGGTATGAGCTCCCATTCCCAATCTTTAAATAAAACACCTCCAGCTCTTTTATCAAATATACTAAAACAATCTCCATTTATATTAAAGATTTGTTTAATTGTATTACTTATACCATATCTAACTACATTTTTATAAACACTTATTTGACTTTCAGTTTCAGCTAATAGTTTAATATAAGATTTTTTGTCTATATTATGTAACGTAACTTTTGGAATATCAATATTATTTAAATAAATTTCTCCTATAATTATTATACATATCAGTTTTTTCTCCGTCAATTATTTTTTATTTAGTTTACATTTTTATTCAGAACAAGTTTTAATTTTACAATTAATAATAGTACATCAACAATTTTTTGTGGATGTAGACTAAAATACTTTAATTATTTCACTACTTATAAATAAAAATTGATTTAATTAATCATATTTGTTACAATAATAACCATGAGATACTACTTTGATTAGTAAATCAATTTGATAACGCAAATCCGCAAAAAATATCAACGGTATCACAGTTTAAATATTAAGAAATATATGTGTCGCGATTTTAAGTGTTGGTTATGCAAGCATAAAAACACTTTCTTTCGTTCCTTCTTATATATGAACATCAGTTGCTAGCATACATCCCTTCGAGTATTTTGCGTACAACTTCATCTTATTACATATAGGTAAAAGGTTTATTTATGAATATACAAATGTTTAATTTTTGGTATTGGTTTTGGGTAATAATCAGTATAGGTTCTTTTATAGGATTATATTTTTTACTTAGAAAAAAAAGTCCAAAAACTCAAAAAATCGTCCTTTTTTGTATATTAATTGCAGGGGTAATTGTCCACTTTACAAAATTTTTATATCCGCCTTATTCAAATGATATTTCAAGAATGTTAAGAGATTCTTGGTTTATTAATATTTGTGGAGCAAACATTGCACTTTTCCCTTTTTTCTTTTTATCAAAAAATGATAGAGCTAAAGACTATATGTTTTATTTAGGGCTGCTTGGCGGGTTAATTTCTGTAATAGTTCCGCTAGAACCAATAAGCAAAATAAACCAAAGTGCAGAATGGATAGATATTATTCGCTTTTATTTCCACCACACAATGCTTTATGCCGTTCCACTCCTTATGGTGATGTTCGGATTGCACAAATTAAGTTACAAACGCGTTTTATGGTGTCCAGTTTATCTTTTAGGTGTAATGTTATTTATTATGTTAAATCAAGTTCTCCAAAGTGAATTAGGTTTTATTCCACTTAGAGGAAATGATATTATGAATATTAATTACAAAAATTCATCTTTAATATGGGGACCGGGTTCATATAGTTTTGCAAAAATATTGGAAGTACTTTGTCCTCGCATTTTTAAAACCATTCCATATGGTGAGTTTGCAGGTCAAACAAAATACTGGCCTTGGTTTTGGTTAATTGTGCCTGCTTTTGTATATTTGACACCTATTTGTTTTGGATTGTGTATGATTTTTGACCATAAAAATTTTAAACAAGATTGTTTATCATTTAAAGAAAAAAGAAAAGCATATATTTCTTCTAAAAAAGAAAAATATAAAGAAAAAGACGAAAATTAAAATGTAAAACAATATCAAAACTTTCAATTTTGAAAGTTTTACTTACATTAATGTTTTTGTTAACACAAAAGGGATGTCAAATTAACGTGTACGCAACAAACATGCTTTGCTTTTTATGTCGGTTTTAAATTATGCCAAATGTTGAACGATATTTTCTTGATAAAAAACATAAAAAAATATGGTAAAAATTTAATTTTTTTTGATTTTTACCATATTTTTTTAATATTTTTTATATTTTATATATTTCTGCCACTCCATCACCTATTTCATGAATTGTGGTTTTTAAATCTTTTCGAGTTTCAATTTCATTTAAAAATTTACGGAGTTTTGTTATCATAGCTCTTTTTTTATGCCCTACATCTTCATTAGAACGAACCAATCCGTGGAATAAAACATTATCAACAAGTAAGCATCCATTTTCCTCTAGCATTTGCAGTAACACAGAATAATATTTCAAATATTGTCCTTTGGGTCCATCTAAAAATATTAAATCGTACTTTTTTCCTAAAGAATTTAAATCCACTATCTTTTCATATCCATCACCTAAAATTTGTTGTACTCTTTTATTTAATTTTAAGTGTGCGAATGTTTGTGTTGCTTTAATGAAACTATCTTCGTTTAACTCAATAGTTGTCAGTTCCGCATTTTCGCTTGCTAAAAGCATAATGCTTCCAGAATAGCCAATAGCGGTTCCAATTTCTAATATATTTTTAAATTGTTTTTTTTGTACAAAATCATAAAGGAATTTTGCACTATCATCTAATAAAACTGGGATATGATTTTTTCGAGCTAATTTTTCTAATTCATCTAAATATTCCATAAATATTCCTAATCGTAAAATACTATAGTTAAAATCATAGGTCTTCTAGCAGTACGTTTAAATATAAAATTTTGCATTTGACGTCTAACATTTTGTTTTAAGAGATTTGGATCCATATCTTTAATGTCTTGTTCTTTTAAATAGTTAATTAACATCTCTTTAGCATCTTGCATAAACTTCTCTTGCTCACCAGAATAAACCACTCCTCTAGTGATTAAGAATGGGTCGCTACTGATTTCACCATTTATTGAACTTAAATTTAAAACGGTTACACATATTCCCTCTTCTGACAATTGTTTTCTATCTCTTAAAACACTTGAATCCATATCACCAATACCAAGACCATCAACTAGACGTTGTCCAGCATTTATTCTACCACAAACTTTGATATGTCCTTGTGTCATTTCTACTTGCATTCCAAGGTCTGGTAAAATAATATTTCTTCCGTCACAACCAAGAGCCATAGCAATTTCTTTATGTGTTTTTAAATGTCTATATTCACCATGAACAGGCATAAAACATTTAGGTTTTACAAGCGAATGAATTAATTTTATTTCTTCTTGGCAAGCGTGTCCTGATGCGTGAACATCTGCAAGTTCGTCATAAATAACATCAGCACCCTTTTTAAATAATTTGTTTATAACACCATAAACGGATTTTTCATTACCAGGAATTGGTGATGCGGAAATTATTATACAATCATTTTCTCCAAGAGTTACTTTTTTAAACTCGTTTGCCGCCATTCTTGTTAAGGCGCTCATTGGCTCACCTTGACTTCCAGTTGTTATAATTAAAAGTTCTTTATCGGCAAATTTATCAACTTTTTCGATGTCTATAACATTTTCTTTGTTATATTTTAATTCACCAAGTTTTATTGCAACTTCAGAAACATTTTTCATACTTCTTCCCGTGAATGAAATTTTTCTGCCATATTTTTCAGCAAGATTCATAATTTGTTGTAAACGATGAATATTTGAAGCAAAAGTTGCAACAAACAATCTGTTTTCTTTATGCTCTGCGAAAAGTCTGTCTAGTGTATCCCCAACCCTACGCTCACTCATTGAATAACCTTTTCTGCAAACGTTTGTTGACTCACACATTAAAAGATTAACACCTTTTTTCCCAAGTTCACCAAAGCGTTCAAGGTCAGTTGTTTGTCCGTCAATTGCTTCAAAATCCACCTTAAAGTCACCAGTGTGAACAATATTGCCAGCGGGAGTTGAAATACAAACACCCATTGCTCCAGCTATACTATGGTTAACGTGAATAAATTCGATTGCAAAAGAACCTATTTTTAAAACATTTTTTGGCTTAACTGAAATAAGTTTTGCTTTAATTTTTGGATATTCTTTTAACTTATTTTCAACTAGTCCCAAAGTAAGTCTACTTCCATAAACTGGAACATTTATCTCAGGAAGCAAGAATGGAAGTCCTCCAATATGGTCCTCGTGTCCGTGAGTTAAAATAATTGCTTTAACTTTTGATTTATTTGCAACAAGATATGATATGTCAGGTACCACAATGTCAACACCCGGAAGGTCATCATCTGGAAATGTTAAACCTGCGTCCAAAACAATAATTTCATCTTTATATTCAAAGGCGGTCATATTTTTACCAATTTCCCCAACACCTCCTAAGAATGTAATTTTTACTTTTTCTTTTTCTGCCATTTTATATTCTCCTTTTTTAAGTTATTTTTTTATTTTTTTTAAGTTGTTTTTAATAGTAATTAAGTATTTTAAAAGAATTTCAAAAAGTGCTTTTGCACAAAGTGAAACAATTCTTATGTTTAAGCCATTGATGCTAAACCACTAAAATGATATACTTTTGCGGTCATTAAACAAATTTGAAATTAAATTTGCAGCAAAATATTTACACATCAAAAAAACATAATCTAAGTGTTAATTAAAAACTATACCAACTTAAATTAAAAATTTTTAGTTATATTTAAAAACTTTTAATCAAATGCAAAAATTTTGCACTTGCTTAAAAATTTTAATTTTTAAATTATGTTTTTAACTTGCTTTATTTTATCAGCACATTCCAATTTTCTAGGACTTATAATTTTATCTGGACTTAAATAATAATTCATTCCTTGACTTTCAAAAAACAAAACTTGTCCAAAGACAGATAAAATTAAAGCTGATAAAGGTATAATTAAGAATAATCCATATATGCCAAAAATGTACGTTAAGCAAACAAAAACAGTCATACAAACAGTGAAACTAGATAAAATAGAGAAGAAATTTCTTTTAATAGCTTTGATGCCTTTTTTAAATCCTTTAAGAGCACAACAATTAAAAACTACGATACTTGGCGCCCAACCATTATAAAATGAACTATTTAATGCAAATAAGAAGACAATAAAAATAAACAACAACAATGGGGAAAGTATTGACATTAAATCGCTTAACGTTCCCAAAAGCAATAATCCATATGTTCCGCTAAACAAAACAGTCCAGAATATGATTTCAAAGATCGTTCGGAGTATGCTATAGCTAGCAGACTTGCCAAACATATTGATATAGTTAATAGTAAATGAGTTTTTATTTAAACTAGACATATAACTATAAACCACTTCGCTTGCAGGTACATCGCTTAATTTAAATAAAAATGGAATAACTATCATTATTATTATTGCCAAATATATGAGAGCGAAAACATTATTATTAGCTAAATCAACAATTCCAGCAAAAAAAGTTTGAAAAACACTTAATACTTGATTTGTGATTTTTGTCACACTTTGAAAAGCAGGTGCAATAAAAAATTCTTTAATTACATCAATTAAACCTGAAGCAGTAAAAGTATTTTTTAAAATATTTAATATAGGTAAAAGAAATATACACCCTAAGCCTAGTGCAACAATTTTATATAATAATAATTTCCAAAACAAAGCAAAATTTGCTATTGCTAATTTTATTGAATTATTTAATTTCATAAAAAACCTTTATTAATAGTTACATATTTGTTAAAAGCAAAATATATGAATTAATTTTGCATACTAGTCTACTACGATTTAAATTATCATTTAATATTCTTTTTAAAAAGAAAAATACGGAGTAGAAACTACCCCGTTTAAACAATCATAATTATTGGTGATCGCTTGGGATAACTTTTCCTTCGTAAATTTCATCCGCTGCGGCAGCGATACATTTTTTATTTTCATAATTAGGGTCATTTTCAATATGGCGTTTTTCAAGTTCTTTTGCTCTTTTTGCCATTAATATAGAAAGTTTATATTTGTTATTATCTGTTTTTTGTGCCAATTCATCAATTGGTGGTCTGTTCATCATAAATTAATTACCTCTAAAAATTTATTTTACAAGCCATTATAACATAAGATTAAAAAAATGTATATACTTTTTTAAATTTTTTTAACCATTTCATCAAATTCTTTCTCAGATATTATCAAAATACCAAGTTTTTTTGCTTTTTCAAGTTTACTTCCAGCATTTTCACCTGCCAAAACAAATGAAGTATTTTTAGAAACACTTGAAGAAACATTTCCTCCATTTTGTTCAATTATATCTGTTGCCTCAAGCCTTGTTAATTTTTCAAGAGTACCAGTCAAAACAAATGTTTTACCTTCAAACACTCCCCCTTGTATTTTTTTTGATTCCTCGATATTGATTCCAACATTTATCAAATCATCAATCATTTTGTTGTTAAAATCATCTTTAAAAAATTCAATAATTGAGTTTGCAACTATTTCACCAATATCTCTAATCGAGGACAATTCGTCAATACTGGCTTTTCGTAAGTTTTCTAAACTACCAAAATATTTTGATAAATCTTTAGCGGTTTTTGTTCCAACATTTGCAATTCCTATAGCATAAATAAAATTGTTTAATGTTACATTTTTAGATTTTTCTAATGATTTCAAGATATTTTCTGCTTTTTTCTCTTTAAATTTATCTAATTTTAGTAAATTTTCCTTAGTTAAAGAATAAAGTTCACTAGGTTCGTATATTCCTAAAGTGTTATAAAGTTGCAAACAAGTTTGGTCGCTTAACCCCTCTATGTTCATTGCATCTCTACTTGAAAAATGAGTTAATCTATCAACAACTTGTTCCTTGCAACCTTTTCTGTTTGGGCAAAATAGTAGTGCACCTTTTTCCACCAACTCTGTTTTACAACAAGGACAAACGCTTGGCTTTTCTATTTTTTTACTATCTGGCAAGAGTTCAGCAAGTCCCAAAATTTCTGGAATAACCTCATTGCTACGTCTTACAAATACTCTAGCATTAATTTGAATTTGTTTCCTTAATATATCTCCATAATTATTTAATGTTGCCCTCTTTACTGTTGCTCCTGCAAGTTCAACAGGTTCAATTTCAGCAATAGGAGTTACTTTTCCCGTTCTACCAACCTGCCAAGTCACGTTTTGTAAAATACTTGTAACTTCTTGCGCTTCAAATTTGTAAGCCATTGCCCATTTAGGGAATTTGCTTGTGTATCCAAATTCATCTCTTAGTGGAATCTCATTTAATTTTACCACCATTCCATCAATTAAAATACCAAGATCTGTTTTAATTTTATCTACTTTTTCAATTTCTTTACAAATTTCTTCGGCTGAGGATAAAACCATAGAATATGGCTCACCTAAAAAATTATTAGATTTAATAAACTCGTTCATTTCAACTTGAGTTTTAAAAGATTTACCTTCTGCATAAACAACATTGTAGCAATAAAAATCCAAGTTTCGTTTTGCGGTTTCTTTTGGATCTAAATTTCTTATTGCACCACTTACAGCATTTCTAGCATTTTTTAAAGGTTCATTTGATGATTTATTATATTTTTCCAAATTTTTATTAGTAATCATCCCTTCGCCAGAAACAATCAACTCACCTTTAAAATTAATTTTTAATGGAACACTTTTAATAGTTTTAACCTGCTCTGTAACATCTTCCCCCACAAATCCATTTCCTCTAGTTGTGGCACTTTCATATAAACCATTTTTATAACTAATTACAATTGTAAGTCCATCATATTTATAACCAAGTGTGAAAGTTGCGTTTTTTTCTACTTTTTTTATATCATTTATAAAATTTGTTAAATCTTCAAAACTACGACATTTATCTAAACTATACATTCTAAATTTATGCGTGCGTTTAACAAAACCTTCTAAAACTTGTCCGCCTACTCTTTTTGTTGGAGAGTTATCAAGCACCACACCCGACTCTTTCTCAAGTCCCAAAAGTTCATCATATAGTTTATCAAAATCTGCATCCGAAATAGTAGGGTTATCCAAAACATAATAATTATAACAATGCTTGTTTAATTCTTCTACAAGCCAATTCATTCTATCCATAATAAATATATTACCATAAAAGCAAAAAAATAGCATACAAAAAATGCTATTTTTTATTTTATACTTTAAAATTTCTTAAGTTTTACAACTCATCCTTTAATAATTTTAAGTGGTGCAATTTCTAACATCAAAGATTTTTTCCCTAATGCACCAAAATCAATATCGGCAATTTTTCCATTGGATGTTATTGATATTATTGTTCCTACACCAAACTTAGGATGACCAACAACTTGTCCCACTTTATATTTGTCAATATCGACACTATTATCACTTTTATTTATATCTACATAATTAGATTTATTAGGTTTTGGAATAAATGTAGACTTAAAATCATTAGTTTTGGTATTGTAACCAGTTGAAAAAGGTGATATGGTCGTTTTTGAAAAACTATCCTTAAAGCCATTTTCATTTTTTGATGAATAATCATCATCAAATTCAAATATTTTTTTAGGTCTTGCTTTCATTAGCCCTGCTTCTGCAATAAAACGACTTTCCCTTTCATAGTTACGCCTACCATACAAATATCTAGTTTTGCAAGAAGACACATAAAGACGTTCACCCGCTCTAGTGTAAGCAACATAAGCAAGCCTTCTTTCTTCTTGGAGTTCCTTCTTGTTTTCTAAACTCCTTGAAAGTGGGAAAACTCCCTCTTCAAGACCAACTACAAACACAACTTTAAATTCCAATCCTTTAACTGCGTGAACCGTGGCAACTGTTACATTGTCCTCGTCCGACATTGTATCCATATCACTTTGAAGCGTAACGCTTTCTAAATAGTCAGCAATAGTACTATCAGGATTATTTTCAACAAACATTTTTACAGAATTTTCAAATTGGTCAATATTCATTAATTTGTCAGTGCTTTCGTCACTATCCTTAGGAAAAGCATCTCTTATTTTAAAATCATCAATAACTCGTAAAACAAAATCATCTAAAGATAAATTATTATACTCATTCTTTAAATTGTTATATGTATCCATAAAGTTCGTTAATTTTGGCATTAATTTTTTTGCTTCAGGATAAATAGGTAAATTTAAAATCACATCTAGCATTGAAACCTTATATGCTTTTGAAATTTCCTTGATTAAATTAATCGCTCCTTCCCCAACTCCTCGCTTTGGAAAATTTATTATTCTCATAAGCGAAACTTCGTCTTTAGGATTAATAAAAATTCTTAAATAAGAAAGTATATTTTTTATTTCAACACGTTCAAAGAATTTAAATCCCCCATATATTTTATGAGGAATGTTATACGCAAGTAATTTTTCCTCAAATGGCAAAGTTAAAGCATTTAATCGAACTAAAATTGCAATATCACTATATTTATAGCCATATTTTGATGTCAACGAACAAATTGTACTTGCAACACTATTTGCTTCTTCTTGTTCATCATAATAGTTTTTGTAATCAACCTTTTCACTAGTTTCTTTGTTTGTCCATAGTTTTTTATCAAAACGTTCATCATTTAAAGAAATCAACGTGTTTGCTTTATCTAATATGTCTTTTGAACATCTATAATTTTGTTGCAACTTAAATATATGCGTATTTGCAAAATCATTTGAAATATTAAATATATTTGTAAAATCCGCACCTCTCCAAGAATAAATTGATTGGTCTTCATCCCCCACAACAAATAAATTTTTATGAACACTACACAACATTTTTGTTAAATCATATTGAATTTTATTTGTATCTTGAAATTCATCAACCAAAACATATTCAAATCTTCTAGAATAAAAATCTAAAACTTCATTACAATTTTTAAGTAACATATAAGTTTTTATTAAAAGGTCATCAAAATCCAATGCATTGCTTTCCCTAAGCCTTTTTTCATACTCATTATAAACTCTAACTACTTCATCAATTTCTCGTAAAAATTCATTTTCCTTTTTGTATGTTAAAATGTCCATATTTTTATTTTTGCAATTTGAAATATGAAAACTAAATTTTTTAACATCATCATCAATTCCAAAATCTTTTAAAATTGCTTTTAAAACTTTTTCACTATCCGTGTCAGAATATATAGTAAAATTGCGGTCATATCCTTGACCTAATTTTTCAATATCCCCTCTTAAAATTCTAACACACATACTATGAAAAGTAGAAATCCAAACTCTATTTCCACCTTCCACCAAAGCCTCAACTCTGCTCTTCATTTCATTTGCAGCTTTATTTGTAAAAGTAATTGCTAAAATATTGTATGGGTTTACGTGTAAAACTTCAATAAGATAAGCTATTCTATGGGTTAATAATCTTGTTTTTCCTGTGCCTGCACCTGCAGATACTAAATTTGCTCCATCAATACTAAGGAGTGCTTTTTGCTGTTCTTCATTAAGTGAGTCTAAAATTTTCATGAGAGTATTGTAGCACAAACAAATAAATTTTAAAACAAAAACTTTCACAATTTCAAAAATGTGTTCACTAAAACCTAAACAACATTATAATAAAAATCATTCGAGAAAGATTAATTAACCATTAAAAAATGTATGCACCAGTATTATTTTGACTTTTTTTGATGCTATCGCTTATATAATTTAATTTTGATTGAAATATTGAATTAGATATAAATAATGATTTATTTTTACTGAGTTTGTATTTATTTTTAGAC
>ERZ808275.230-NODE-230-length-29189-cov-6.164413_pt1 | contig 29189 bp, 16 predicted proteins | sample MGYA00520894_ERZ808275 | MGnify/ENA primary metagenome ERZ808275 (study PRJEB31516, sample SAMN03275598) | gut metagenome | biome: mammalia-associated habitat; material: feces | host: Papio cynocephalus | place: Kenya | collected 2012-08-03 ...
GCTGACAGGGGGCAAAAGTGTACCCCAAAATTGCGTTTCTAAATGGACACTATAACAAAAAGGCGCTTACCCGGCAGTAGGCATCAAGGGTGTCCTGTGCCTCGTCGAAATGGGCTTGCGATATTGAAACTTGCGATGCGAGTTTAGGTCGCCGTCATTTGTCCTCTCTGTTTTAGTTTTACTCAAGTCACAGGGATTAGTGTTGCTTCGGCATTAAGTGCGCCTATGGCGCATAACGACGCGGGACGCGTTGTCTCCTATACAGAGCATAGTCATACGGTTTGTGCCAAACCGACCGCGGACGAGGCGTCCGCGTCCCCTGCGGAATGTGCGCCACTATGAGCCGATAGGGCTTATTCCATTGGGATTGACGGCTGAATAACCTAAGAATCACCTAAGAATCACCTAAGAATAACCTAAGAATAACCTATGCTTATTACCTTGAAAGTAAACGGAAGGCAAACGGAAGGCAAATGGAAGGTAAATGGAAGGTAAATGGAAGGTAAACGGAAGGCAAACGGAAGGCAAATGGATATATTTTGTTTTGCTTAACAAACAAAAAAGGAGCGGGCAGAATGAACTCTGTCCGCTCCCCAACAACTACTAACTAACTTCTTATTCTATCACACTTATATATTTATTTCTGTTGCACTTATATATTTATTTCTGTTGCACTTATGCTTATTCTTATTCAATCAGTTTTATGTTTATTCCATCACCTGACCGAGGGCATTGTAGCGGATACCATCGCGGATGATGACGAGTTGACCATTGATGATGTTTTTTTGCGTTTGATCTGCTGCGACCGTATTGCGGATAGCCATTTCGGTATCTTTGTAGAAATAGACGTTGTCGAAATAACACGTAGCGGGCATTCCGTCCCATTTAAGTTGGAATATCTTAGCGAGTTCTATCCCCGGATATTTTTCAAGGAGATTGATATCCAGACTATTCCAACCGGCAGCCAATGTATAGGTAACCATTCCGCCTGCGCCCCATATAGGTTGGAACATAACAGACCCCTCTTCGGCTACATAAATATCCATGTGCAGATAGGGATAATCCGCCAGTTGAGCGACAGCGACATTGGCATTAAGTTCCCAGCCCATATAGTTGCTGTTGGTGCAATAGAATGCTTTGTCGGTTTCAGAAAGATTTACCTCCTCTATTTTGGTTTTCTGTCCCCAGCCACCGACAGCCATAGCCGTGCCGGCGGTATAGGCATCGGAATAGATTGCGAATACATCTGCAGCCGCACAGACGGGAGCGGTAGCAGGTGCGGGGTGCTCAACCGGTTCTACCACAGCAGCCTCTCCTACCTCTTTGATAGAGATATTGCTAATAGTGATTTGCGTTCCTGCTGCCGCATAGCCAAAGTCAAAGACCATAATTTGGTTGTTTCCGGCAACGCCATTGCTCTTTGCAGAGGTGAATACATAGTCGGCATCCGCGGGCAGTGTGATTTCCTGATTTGCGTAAACGACCTCGGCATTGTCGTCCATTTTCAGGGTAACACCCCCCAGTGCTTTATTGGAGTGGAATTTTACAGAAAGGACATAACTTTTAGCGGGGTCAAACGTTACATTGTGCGAGAATTTCACCTGTCCCTGCCATTGTGCGCCGAGATTGCTCGCAATAGTGACGGAAATAGTGCCCGTTGCGGCATCATACGTTGCCGAACTATTGGCATCCACATTCCAACCAGGAGCGATGTAGGTTTCTTTGATAGAAGCGGCAGAAGGATCAAAAAGTTCTTTTTCCTCTGCGAAAGCCGCGGTACAAAACAGCAGAGCGGCTACAAAAGTAAACATCTTTTTCATAAAGATTTTTGTGTGTTGATTAGTTAATTAAACGGTTATTTTTACACCTCGTGCCGATGAACCGCACGGGGTATGTTTGTCAGTAGTTTTGCGGGATTTGTATTGCCTGATGGTGATAACCAATGTATATAGTCCGAGGAACAGTCCGCACCATATATCCAACTCGCCGAGTGGATAAAGCAAATCAGGATTCTCCGGATTTCCACCGCCCGTAGTAGGCGGTTTGCGCCGTCCGGCACGCGAAGCATCTTCGGTATGGGGATAGATGCTATTTTCCGCCGGTTGGTTGCTATTAAACGGATTGAGGTTACCGCTCACCGCCCACACTGCTTCAGGGCGGGCGGCACCGGGCTCGGCAATGGGCGTTTGAATCTGCACATCACTGCGACCGGAACCATAGTAATAACCAAAACTCTGCGCATTGACCACCCCTATGCTACACAGGGACAGTACGATAAACAGGATGCGTTTCATGGTAGTAATCCGGTTATCGGGTAATATACACTTTGTATGCTTCTGCACCTTGGCGCACGATATAGAGCCCCGCGGGCAGGCGTTGCAACAAGGTATCGTACTCGCCGGTATTGCAGAACGTACCTGCGCACCAACCTGCGACCGACCATACGGAGCCGGTTTCTATCGCCGTTACGGGCGGAGTATGACCGGTAGGAGTAGCCGGTTTACGGTTTAATGCCAAACGGGGCATAGCATAGGTGGTTTCTTTCTCGGCATTGACCGCACACTCAAACGGATAAAGCAATACCGTCTCACCCGAGCGGAAATAAAGCCCCTCGTCATCCAACACATACGCAGAGCGCAACAGCCACGATTTCATCGTATTATTGCCCGAATAAGCAAACATCTCCGTTTCTGTGGGCGTCCTCACTATGGTGGAATAGACATCATCTATCGTCTGATAGCCCACGCCATGGAAAACGATATACTTATCGGCATAATAATGGGTGTCGTCGTCCGGCACACGCATGATATACGGAACATTCCGTTTGGGCAGAGCCGCATCGGCAGCAGTAGCCTCGATGTCGTACCAGTTCTGCTGGAAACCGGCAGCACTCACCTCCTCTTCACGGAAATTGCGCAACCAGAAATTGCCCTCGACCGTGGTACCGCTGTTATTGTATTGGGCGTAGAGTTCATACTCTCCGTCCTCGTCTGTAACCGTGATGCGGTTGACATCAAACGGCAGCGAGAGCGTTTCCCATATATCCGGGCGGAACTTGCGTTTGTATAGGATTGGTTGCAAGATACGTCCGCCGTTGAAAGTATAGACGGCTCCATACTCAGCGTTATCCGGCATTTGGTCGTGGTGATAAATGACGAAATCACGCTCGGCACAACCAGAGCCGTCCAAGTAATAGAACTCGGGAGTAGTAACACGTAAGCCCCCTGCAAACTCAAACTTGATGCCAAAGCGGATAATACCGTCTGCACGGTTCTTGAAAAAAGAGAGCGGTATTTTCCCTTTGAACACCTGCGAGTTGTCCACTCTATCCAGACGCTTTTCCTGCACCTCGACGGTTTCGTCACGTTGCGGGTAGTTTTGCAGCAGAGCCGAAGTAGCCGTAGAGTCGGTATCCAAGAACTCCGCCGTAATCCAGACAGAATCTTTGGTGCTGTTGAGGTAGAGCGATACATTATACCCGGTAGTAAACAAAGAGCCGACGTGTGTTTGACCATCGCCCTGCTTTCCGGCAAACGTACACTGCCCCTCATAGACTTCCTGCCAACTCCAAGACAATGTAGGCAAATCGAAAATAAAAGAGGCTTTAACAGACGAGGAACTTACGCCGCTGATGGACTGATTGGCTACCCAAAAGTCGTCCCAAAATTCAGAAGGTGCTTTATCATGCCCGTTGACAAAAAACATCTTGATGATTTTATACTCACCCGACAGATTGATATTGCCCGTCCACACCGCCTGCGTACCATTCCAAGTACACTGTTTGACATCGGCGGGGATATTCCAGCCATCGCTTACGGCGGTACCTATGACAAAGAGGCTGTCAGCCGAAGAGGCAAAGTTGTTGATGCCCCGTGCATAGAACGTAACATCGGTGTCCGCCGGAAGCATCAGCCAGTGGTCATCTTTAGTGCAGTCCGTATTAGAACCGGCAGACAACTTATATTTGTGATTACCCTTGGTAAGGCGGCAAGTAAGCGAATAGATTCCCTCTATACCGGTTTTGCGGAAACGATAGGCATCGTCCTTGAAATTCCAACCGTTCATATCACCCGCCAGCCACAAGTTGGCCTCTACGCACTCGGTAGAGAAGCGCACCTTTGCCGAGTTGTCGGATTTCTTCCCTGCCTGATTGACCGCCCAGACCTCCAAAGTATGTTCGCTACAAGCGGGCATATTCTCCAGATGCAGGATACCATCGGTGGCAGACATCGTAAAACGATACACACTATCGCCTCGGGTAAGGATACACTCGTATGTAAGGTCAGCAAAAGGCGTTACGGCATCGGTAGCGCTGACGCGGATTTCAGCAGTAGAGGTTGTAGCACTCTCGAAAGAGGCAAAGATCATCCGCGGTTTGTCGTCGTAGGTACAATCGCCATAGACCTCGAAAGTATAGAACGACCAGTTGTGGCGGGTATTTTCTCCCGTTTGGGGCTGCATACGCAGATAGCGTCCGATAGCAGATGTAGCGTAGCAATTATGCCCCAAGGCAGGCGGTGTATCACTCACGAGCAAGGGCGACCAACTGCTATTATCCAGCGATGTCAGGATTTCATATCCGTCCACCCAGTTCGCCTGATAGTCCACACTGATGGAATCTATGGATCTGACCTCTGCCAAATCCACCTGCCACCACGCCTGTCCGGGAGGTGCGTCATAACTGCTCCAACGGGTATTGGAACTGCCATCCACTGCGTTTTTAGCATAGTTTTCCCCCTCCGTAAAACCTGCGGTACACTCACGCCTCAATGCCATATTGCCGGCAGGCGCCTCAAACTCGATATGCTCCGCATTATCCGATTCGACATAGTCCACCGCCCAGACATCCACTTGATAGTCGGCACAAGGGGTAAGGTCGGTAAAAGTAACACGGTAGTTGTCATCCGTGGTAGCGAAACGCACCTTGCCGGTCAGTGTATTGAGCAGGCGGAAGGTATGAATATCCGATGTAACACCATCTTTCGTCTTGGTGGCTTTGAGTTCAAGCGTTACGCTCCCTTGCAGTTGGTCAACCGAAAGGATTTTCGCTGAGACCATATCGGGTACAATCTCGCCGGCTTCGGCAACACCGATGCCAAACACACGGAATTCCCACATACTCATTCCATGGGCATTATTTTCAGAGTTTTTATACGATTTGATACGCACATAACGCGCCACCCCCGCTACGGTATATTCGTTCTTGGCGTCAGCCTCGGCATTATCGGCCTGATTTGTGTGTTTGGGTTCGCCCTCAAAGGCGTAGAGCGTCTGCCAAAGGTCATCGTCCGCCACATCGGCAGGCAGAGTTTTCGCCCCCTGTATGATAAAATTAGAAGAATAGGCATTCTCCCAATAGATTTCTATTTTATTGAGATGGTAGCAGTTGCCGAGATCGACATACCACCAGTCCTGAGTATAGTCTTTTGCGGCACCATTGGAACCCCAACGGTCGCGGTAATTGCCGTTATTCGCATAGGTAGGATTGTCCCCGAAGCCTGCTACCGCGGTTTTGCCAAGCGCCAGGTTGACCGTCGGGTCGAAAGGAAGGTCGGGGGTATCACCGCACGTACCCCATTCTATATCCGTAGGAAAAGAAAAGGTAACTTCACCCGGCATCAGCACATAGAGGGGAGTATAGAACTGCGGTGCTGATGTAGATGTGATTTTGCAAGTGATGGTATTGTTGCTGACGGTCTGAACGGTACTTAATTCCAAGTTTTGATCAGAACTACCATTGATATGACAGAAAGAACCGCCCAAACCCGACAAGGTAACCGCATTATCCGCTTCGATAGTCAGCGTATATACGTTATCGGATGTTTTTTCACACGTAAGATAAACTGAGTTCTCTCCAGATGTCAGTAGGGAACGACAATACTGCGTGGCAGAAACAGCAAACATATTCAGCCACAAAAACAAGAAAGCAAGCAGAGGTCGAGAAATGTGCGTTTTCATAGATAGTTGATAACTAGATACAGGATTCAAGGTTGCGTTTTATTTGACGTGAGTTCGAAATAAGAAACTCCTTTGCCGCAGAGCGGCAAGAAATCGAAATAGATACTTGTCTTTACATCCATAAATTGCCCTAAATTTTATTCGCCTACGGCGGAAACATAAGACAATCTGCTTATATCGAACTGATGTTATTTTAAGAATTATAAGAAAGTATTGTTGGCAGCAGGCAGCACCTGCTGCCAACAATACGAGATAGTTTATTCAGATTGGTCAAACAGAGATTACTCAATCACTTGCCCTTGTGCGTTGTAGCGGATGCCGTCGCGGATGATGACGAGTTGACCGTCGATGATGGTCTTGGTTGTCTCGGGAAGGGTGTTTACATCTATGATTGATGTAGATGTACCATTTTTCCAAGCATAGACGTTGTCAATGAATACTGTCTTAACGCCTGCAAATCCGTCAAACTTCATCCAACGAAGGTTGTTCAACTTGTCTGCGGAAAGTCCACTCAGTGGCATGTCTACCGATACCCATTTACCACTTTCGAGTTGCCCCATTTCGCCTAATCTGTCATCATTTATCAGCACGACACCGCCTACACAAGTCTCGCTCAGCCACAAATCGAAATGGAGTTTCTCCATAGCGGTAAGGTCCAATCCTTTGTTTGTACCGTCATTGAATCCGTCAGCAGCAATAATTGCATCGTCGCCATCATTATTGTTGCCCCAAATAATCACGTTGGAGGTCATATTATATACATAATAGTGATTACCTTCCACTTCAATTTCTTGTCCCAATGTGCTTCCCCAGTTGTCTGTACAGAAACCATGTGCAAGAGCCGATGTATATTTATCCGAATAGATAGAACGGACATTTGCTTGGTCATGAGTCGGGGTGGCAGGAGCAGCAGGATAATCCAATGTCTTTACATCAGCCACCGTAGCCGAATTGGCGGATACATTGCCAGCCGCATCTTTGGCGGTAACAACAAATGTATAGGTGGTGCCAGCCGTAAGACCGGTAACGATGATATTTCCGTCGTTGGGCGTAAAATCTTTGTCCACTCCATTTGCGACAACATGATAACGCTTTACTGCTACATTATCAGTAGCAGTTACCGCTAATGTAATGGAGGAATAAGTAGCCGATACAAACGTAGCCGTTCCCATTACAGGAGCCTCTTCATCGGCAGGACCTTCTGCACAATTCGCCGTCCAGTCGATGTCGGTGATTGCTGCCAGATTGAATTCCACAAGGTCTCGAGTAGTAGTACCTCCAGTTTTTTGGAAGCAAATATAGTTGCCATACAGATTAGTAGGTACAGAACTTTCTGAAGCAGTCGTAAATTCGTAAGTAGCCGTTGTACCATCTGAAGAGATTCGCCAATTCTCCTTCTTAAAATCAATGTCAGCACCTTCCGTTTGATTGACACCGCAACCAATGTTGTAGGCTGCAGTAAATACCAATTCACCTTGTGCGATAAGTTCTACCTCATAGGAATTTCCGGATACGTGTTTAAGGGAAAGTAAGGCTGTTCCATCTGCTGCTTCGAGCGGCTCCTTGCAATACTGAGTTGCTGCAAACATTGATACAGACAATAATGCCGTAGCAATAAAAGAAAAGATTTTTTTCATAAGACTTAATTTTTATGGTTAATAAATTAGTTTGTTTATGTTCTTTGTGTATTATTGCCCTTGCGGGTTATTGGATTTGGGTACCCAAGGCGTTGGAACGAACACCGTCGCGAATGATGATAATCTGTCCGTTCTCCACTACCTTTTGGCAATGAGCGTTCTTGGATGTGGAGGTTACGGTTTCGACATCAGTGGTCTCGCAGTTGGTGCCGACTGTGTAATGCACACGCTCGGTGAAGATAACCACTCCCTCAGCCGCAGCGACCTTGACAAGGAAGACAATCTCTTCACCATTGGATTTGCCCGTGAGGGTATGGGTAGCGGTTTGGGTAGGTGCGTCCCAGCCTGTCATGGGGATAGGATTGCCAATGAGTACATCGTTGGCATCGAAAAGGAAAAGGTCGGGGGCTGTCATACCGACGTAGGTATCAAGGAAGCGGACGGTCAGGACAACGCCTGCAGCAGTGGTCTCGGCTTTCCATGTAAAACCTTTCTCCAAGGATTGTACAGCATGGTCTGGGTCAGCCGTGGAGTAGTGTGCGTCCACGTTTTTGCTTGCGCCGGAGCAGGAGAGTTCGGCGGTGGCTGCTCGGAGCGACATTGAGAACGTCAATGCAACGGTGAGCGAGAGAATTGAAAGTAGATTTTTGTTCATAGTACTTGAATTTTATTTGATTAACAATTGTTATTTATATTCTTGCTGTATCGGTTGCCTATCCCTTGCTCATCCCTTGCGTATCCCTTGCTGTTTGGCACGAGGGAGATGCGAGGGTGGCAGGGCGACATTTTTGCATTATCTTAACCTATTCGTTATCATTATCGGAGTGCAAATTTGACAGGTGTGCCTTCGGCGGAAGAGGGGGCTATCCAGAGGAGGAAGTCGCCCGGTTCGGCGGAGCGGGTGTAAGCACCGTCGGCACCGAGGGTGATACCAGGAGCGAGGTGCCAGTAGGCGAGGTCGTCCTCGGTGAGTGTGAATGAGATGTCGCGGCTCTCACCTGCGGGGATAGCGATGCGGTCGAAGCCTTTGAGTTCGCGGACAGGGCGTGTGAGCGAGCCGACGAGGTCGCGGATATAGAGTTGCGGTACAGCGACGGCATCGGTGTTGCCCGTGTTGCGGATGGTGCAAGTGGCGGTAAGAGACTGCGGTTTGCCTATATGCAGAACAGTGTCGGAGAGGACAGGGGTGCTGTACTCGAAGGTAGTGTAGGTGAGTCCGTAGCCAAAGGGGAAGAGCGGTTGGTCGCCATACTCGAGCCAATAACTGGACTCGCCGAGAGAGAACTGGGGGGCACCGACGGGTATTTGGTCAATAAGGACAGGGTGCGAGGTGGGGCGGCCGGTGTTCTTCTTGTTGTAGTACATCGGGATTTGCCCGACGGCTTGCGGGAAAGTCATCGGCAGGCGACCCGAGGGAGCGACTACGCCCGTGAGGAGGTTTGCCAATGCGGGACCTTGCATAGTGCCGCCGTGGAAAGCATAGAGGACAGCGTCTGCGAGAGCAGTTTCCTCGTCGATACAGAGCGGACGCCCTGCCATAACGGTGAGGACAAGGGGTTTGCCAGTGGCTTTGAGGGCTTTCAACTGGGCAGTCTGGTCACCGGGGAGGTTGAGATGGGCACGGCAGCGGGCTTCGCCGGAAAGGATACTTTCCTCGCCACCGAAATAGAGAATGATGTCGGCTTGCTTTGCCTTTTGAACTAACTCTTTTATGTTGCTCGGGCTGACCTCACGCGACCAGTGCTTGCCGGTCTGCTCGATGAGACGGATTTTGCCCTCTTTAGCCAGTGCGCGGAAAGCCATCAGCGGGGTAATGGTCATCGAATCGACCTTGTCGAAGCACCAAGTGCCGTTCTGGTCGTGCTGAGAATTAGCGAGAGGACCGCAGATGAAAAGGGTGACTCCCCCACCCCCCTCAAGTTTACCCCGCTTCGCATTGCTTGCGGGGACCCCAAACGAGAGGGGGCTAATAGGAAGGACACCATTGTTTTTCAAGAGGACGGCGGATTCTTCGGCGGCACGGAGGGCAGCGGAGAGGGCTGCGGGGGTGAAATAGGCGGGGGTATCGACCGCGCAATAGGGGTTGTCGAACAAACCGAGATGGAACTTGAGTCGGAGAATGTCACGTACACAGGCATTGATTTGCTCCTCGCTGACCTTGCCGCTCTCGACAAGTTCTTTGAGGTGCCACGGATAGCCGTGCCCCTCCATATCCATCTCCATTTGGGCATTAATACTGAGGAGCGTAGCCTCTTTGAGGTCGGCACAGTTGCCGTGGGCAATCATATTCGCCGACGACGCCCAGTCGGACACGAGCATACCATCGTAGTGCCACTCGTTGCGGAGGATGTCCACATTGAGATGACGGTTCGCCGACGCGGGTACGCCGTTGATGTCGTTGAAAGCACACATGATAGTGGCACTACCCGCATCAATAGCAGCCTTGAAAGGCGGGAGATAGGTCTCGCGCAGTTGCACCTCGGGAATCCACGTGGTGTTGTAGTCGCGTCCGCCCTCGGAAGCCGCATAACCTGCAAAGTGCTTGACGCAGGCAGCAAGGCGGATTTGGTCGCTTGTGCTGTCGGAATACTGGTAACCACGGACACAAGCGGCACCCATGACAGAGGCGAGGTAGGTGTCTTCACCATAGCCCTCGGCGACACGCCCCCAGCGTGGGTCGCGCGAGACATCGACCATAGGGGAGAATGTCCAGCGGAGTCCCGCCTGAATAGCCTCGTCGGCAGTGAGACGGGCCGCCTCCTCCACCAAGGCAGGGTCGAAAGTAGCCGCCTGACCGAGGGGGATAGGATAGATAGTGTGGAAGCCGTGAATGATGTCGCGTGCAAAGACCATAGGGATACCGAGGCGCGTCTCCTCGACGGCAATACGCTGGTAGTGGTTTGCCTCTGCGCCCACGCTGTTGAGCATAGAGCCTGCGCCATTGCGCACCTGATTCTCGAGGTCATCGGATATCCAACCACCGCAGACCTGGGTCATCTGACCGATTTTCTCATCGAGGGTCATCTGCGAAAGGAGACGATCGATTTGCTGCTCGGTTGTATTAGGCTGTTGGCAAGAGGATAATAAGAGCAGAAGACCTCCCCCCAGCCCCCTCCACAGGAGGGGGAGAATAGAACGGAATTTATTAGATAATTTCATATTCAAATATGTTTTTAGGTCAACAACTTTCAACAATAAATCAACAATAAGATGCCGCTATGATTTCTTGATATTTACTATTACTTGTTTTATTTGGTTGTCGCGGGCAAAGATGTGGCGGGCAAGGGAATGCGTAATGCATAATGCGCAATGCACCGTTTCGCCGTTGGTCATCTCAATGTCGATACCGTCGTGGTCGGAGAGGCGATAGACGAAAGGCGTTTGGCAATAGGTGAAACGCAGTTCGCCACGGAGGAACTCCTCGGGGCGGAGCATCGCTGTTTGGATATGTATCTCACCATTGATGACGTGCAGACCAAGTTCAAAGAAACGAGAGATGATGTCCTCTTTGACTTGTCCTGTCATTCCCGGTTGTTGGCACCCCATCATTGTAGGTGTGTGCGAGTATGCGTCAAAGGGGAAGGAACCATATTCGGCAGGGGACTTATGGGCACCGATACCCTCTTGCACGGCAGCATAGTGGGCTTTGAGACGGGCAACGGTGGCTGCGTCAGCGTTGGTGTCAAGGGCGGTTTGGATATTCTCACCGATAGCAACAAGGAGTTTGCTGACCATGTGCCAATAGATACAACCCAAGCCCTCGTATTTGTAGAACGTACCGGAACGACCGGTGAAGGCGTGGTGATTGAACATACGCTCATAGAGGTCAAGCAGTTGACGGCGTTCCTCTGCGCTGACGGTCTCCTGCGAAGCGTCGATAGCACGGGCAAGGAAGTCGGCATTGTTGAAACCTGCATTGAAGTGCACCCCACCCTCGCAGTCCTGAACGAGGATGTCCGTAGCGTGGTCTGCCAAGAGACGTTGTACTATGGGAAATGTCAGAGCGTCCGCAGGGAGGTTGTTCTTCTCCAAGAACGAGGGACGGCGACGGTTCGGGTAAAGCATATAACTGCGTTGGTCAGGACGATAAAGGGCAGACTGACGCATTGCGTCCAACAGGTCTGCCGCCTCGACAGGCGACAGAATGCCTGCGGAGAGGACTGCCACCTGTCCTTCGAGCATCTCGTATAAAGGAGTAAGCCGGACTCCCCCTGCCCCCCTCTTGGACACCCCACTGCACGCTGCTTGTGGGGATCCCGCAGCAGAGGGGGATGTCGTAAAGGATACCAAGTTGTAGGCGTGGTAAAGTCCGTCAGGGCGTTTGTTGATGGCGATGGAGGCATCTATATAGGTTTGTACTTTGGTAAGGAATTGGAGAAGGAGGTCTGTCGATAGTTCTACCTTTTCGCCTGAATGACCGGCATAGACAGCATTGCGATAGGTCTCGCCGGCACGACCTACGGTGTCGATAAAGGTGCGGCGGGACTCGTCGGTGAACGACAAGGGGTTGCCTGCACACTCTGCATCGTGTGCGGCAAAGGCACTCAATATATCACGCAGGAAGACGACAACTTCTTTGGAGAGTGCATACGAAGCGTCCACACCTGTGTACAGTTGCTGCAAGAACGCCACGAAACGACGTATATAACAGAGCGTTACCATAGAAGTACCATAGCCGACAAGGGCGTTGTTGGCATCGTTCCACTCGGGGCGGAGGGTGTTCATCCATATACCTGCCTCGGGAATGAAGTTGCTCAGTTTGGTAAGCAGGGTTATGAGAATCTTCTCTGTGAATGTAACCAGAAGCGGTTGGTTGTGCTTTCTATCCAGCACAAGGCGTGCGTCCTGTCCGTAGGTAGGCAGGAGAGCGAAGATATGCTTGTGCAGGTTGGTGTCGAAATAGATAGAGTCTTTGGGGTTCGCTACGATTTCATCGTAAGAACGGAAGCGGTACGGCACATTGGCGAAGGCAAACTCCCGGTTGCCCAACATATCGCGGAGGGCGAAGGGGGCGTGTGCGAAACTGAGTTCGAGCAGACGGCAGAGATAGATAATTTGGTGGTCGCCCCAATAGCCGATGTTCGACCACGGGTTCTCAGGCTCAATGACCTCCCAGTCGATGCCCTCGGAGGTTACTTTGTAGGGGTTGTAGCCATCGGCGGTGGTGGCATTGAGGAACTTGGCTATGATACCGTTGACATAGTCGGGATAGGAGAGCGAGAGTGCTTCCCAGTTCTGGAAAATGTCGCGCCAGTTGCCCTGATAGGAGATGAGACGCTTGCCGTCTTTGTCATTGACACGAATATCAAACATATTCCATGGTCGGCTGGGGTCTCCGTGTCGGCGGGAGAAAGTGAGCGGCAAGTACTCCATAAAGAGACGGTGCAACTGATGATCCTGCTGCGCAAGCACCAGTTCCTCGAGACGGCTGTACGCAATATGCTCGGGCAGCCCGCTGAGGAAGCCGCGGTATTGGTCTGCGAGTGCGTGATTGAAAGTAGCGACGTGCTTGGCAAACGCCCGTGTATCAATCGTATAGTTGTCGCAATAGAAGCCGCCACGCATAGTATTGAACAGCGTATTGGCAAAATGGCGTGCCATACCGGCTTCATCGGCTGTCTGCTGGATACCGTCGTTCTTCCCCACGATAGCGCGGAGAGTGTCGGTGGCATTGGCAATGGCGGTCTCGACCTGCGCTATGGCGTCCGACTGCTGCATGAAACGCAGACTGCTGCGCACCTGTGCAGCATCCTGCATGACATCGCAGATATTGTACCACGTATGGGAGTCGCCAGCGGTAAGGGTTTGCTTGGTATGAGCAAATATAGCCCCACGAACACCTTTCGATTCGGGTTCGGGTACGATGGTTTCGCCTTTGCGGAAAGCATCCAGTTGGTGTGAGGAGGTCAGATATTCGGCGTTCTGCAAGCCCAGAGTGTATATACTATTGCAACGTAGAGACTCACTCGGTTCGGCTCTATCGACAAGGATGGCTTCCATGCGGAACAGAACCATACCTGTGCCCGGCACCTGTTCGGTTTTCTTGTAGGCATCGACAAGAGTAGAGAACACGTTCTGCGTTTTCTGCTCCACGCCCGATGGCATCACGTTCTGCAAGCCGTCTATCAGTTCCACCGTGATGGGTTGGTCGGTGTCGTTGTGGAGCATCGCACGGCGTACCCAACCGAAACGGTCGGCTGCCGTCCACTCGTAGGAGAAGGTCAGTCCGAGGTCGAGGTTCTTCTCGATAAAGAGGAGTTTGTTTCCTGTAACCGACTTGGCAATGCTACGACGGATATTGTATATGCCCATATAGCGGTTGGAGAAGGGTTCCCAAGGGACTCCCCCCTGCCCCCTCTTCGGAGAGGGGGAGGTTGCAGTATCGGACACTATTCTGATGAGGGTTTTGGCACCGGTGTGTTCGTAGTTCTCGGTGACTTTGTCGTCGGTGTAGTAGGGGAAGAGGACTTGCTCGGGGTTGCGGCGACCACATGTGAGACCGCCCGTGGAGGCGATGTACATCCAGAGGTCGGTATCACCGGCAAGACTGATAAAGAACGGCTGCATTTGGTCGTAGTTCTCTATCAGGTAGTACTTTTCGCCGTTGATAGTCAGGTAGCGTCCTGCTACACTCGTATTTTCTGTTGCGTTCATTGCTAATGTAGTTTCTGTTTCAGTATTACTCTTTGACGACGCGAGCCGCGTCGTCCCCCAGCAAAGCATCTGCATTTACTCGGTATCCACCCGTTATCCACTCGTTATCCACTCGGGAATCACCTACTAATCACCTACTAATCACCTACTAATCACCTACTAATCACCTACTCTTTTAAGCATTAAGTTATTGCTCTGCTATACGGCGTTCTTCCAACTCTTTTTTCATAATCTCCAGCGTAGGCTTGTCGATATTGTAGAAAGCGAGGAGGATAGCACACGAAGCATAGAGGACACCGGGGACTATACCGAATAGGATATGGATAGTGGACATAATCTCGGGAACCGCCTGTATCTCGGAAGTGGTCATAGTAGCCGGATCAAAGCCCACATTACTCATAATAGCCCCCAGGATAGCGGCACCGATGGACCAACCTATCTTCTGTGCAAAGACCGCGGCAGAGAGACAAAGCCCCGTAGTGCGGCGGTTGAACTTCCAGTCGCCATAGTCCGCCGCATCGGCAAGCATAGTCCAGAGAAGCGAGATAGCGGGGGCATAGGAGATTTTGGCAAGGCAGTTGAAGACATTGACCAGCACAAAATCGGTGCCTGCAAAAAAGAGCATACAGAAGAAGAAACCCGACAGGAGTGAGCAGGCGATATAGAGGTTACGCCCGCCATAGCGTGCAACAAGGGGTTTGGTGAACGGGATGGCGATGATAAGAGCAACCGTACCCAAGAGGTTGAACAACTGGCTTTTGGACTCGGCATCACAGAAATACTTGAAATAGTAGGTGGCGGAGATGTTCTGGATAGCGAACATCACAAACGACACAATACCTACCAGCGTAAGCACCACCCACGGGCGGTTTTGGAAAAGCGAGCCAAAATCACGGAAGAGGTTGGCATCCTGCTTGGCAGCGGGAGCGACACGTTCGCGCGTGGAGAAGAACGTACAAAACAGCAGCACCACGCTAATCAAACCGAAAACAGCCACGAGACAACGGAAACCGTACCGGTAGGCACTGCTGACCAAAGCGGCATTACCGGCAGAAGTCTCGGCAAAGAGTTTGCGTGCTTCGTCGTTTGCCATAGTGGAATAGTCAATACCCGAGACACACAATGTACCAAGGTAATAGACGCCATAGAGCGCAAGCCCCGAGACGATAAGTTGCCCGATATTCGCCGCCACAAAACGGTAGGAGTTGAGACCTGCACGCTCGATAGAGTCGTTGGTCATCACCGCACCGAGAGACGAATAAGGGATATTGACGATAGCATAGATGACACGGAGCATGACAAACGTTACCAACACGTAGGCTATCTGCGCATTGCCCGTGAACGACGGTCCCCAGAAAGCGAGAAGAGCGCAAAGCGCAAAAGGAACGGCACCGAAGAGAATGAACGGACGGAACTTGCCCCAACGGGTATTGGTACGATCCGCCCAGATACCGACGATAGGATCCATAACGGCATCCATAATCGTACCGAGGATAGCGATAGAAGTTGCCCAACCGATACTGATACCCGCCACGTCGGTGTAGTAGAAAATCAACCAGAAATTGACCATATCCCACACAAAGTGGGAGGCGGTGTCGCCAAGGCTGTAGCCTAATTTTTCTTTGACGGAGAGGTGCATTTTTTTTGGGGGGGACTTTAGAGGTTCTAGAAAATCTAGTAGAACTAGTGGGATCTAGGATTTATTTTGGGGATTATTTGTTTTCTTTATAGACACGGATGTAATCCACGTACATCTTGACGGGGGTGCCATCGGCGGGAAGGGCGGTGATTTGGCGGAAGTTGGGGTCGTCCGCCGTAACGATTTCGGGGTACTTGGGGGTAGTTGGCAAGCCCGTGAAATAGCCGCCGACTGCGAGGTTCAGCACGAGGTAGAAAGGCTTGTTGAAGTAATGTCCGGGCTCGTTGATGTCTTTGTTGCGGAGCGAGAGGGCGAAATAGGGGGCGACATCGGGGTATTGGTCGAGGTCGAGATACATAGCGAGGGTGTCCGCCGTCCAGATGACCGTAAAGAGATGGAAATCGCCCTGGACAGGGTATGGGGCTTCGCAGACACCCGTTTTGTTGGAGTACTTGCCGTTGTTGAAGGCTTCGCCCCAGTGGGCTGCGCCATTGAGATAGCGGTCTTGGAGTCCTTTGCTGATGCCGTCTTTGTGTCCCATCTCGACAATGTCGATTTCTCCGCAGCGAGGCCAAACACAGCGTCCCTGGCGGGCGAGTTCGGCTGCGCGGGTGTCCACGTCGTCATTGTTGCCGAGGTCGGTAGCAAGGTCGTTGCCGAGCATCCAGAAAGCAGGCCAGATACCGTTGGCGGTGTGGGGGAAAGCGATGCGGGCTTCGATTTTGCCATATTGAACTGTCACCTTGTCCTGCGTATTCATACGCACCGAAGTGGCAGGACGATTGCGGTAGTCCTCACGCTTGGCGTTTAGCACGAGGCAGGACTCGCCCGTTACAGGGTGCCGCTCGATAGTGGCATTGCGGGGGGTATAGTACTGCATCTCCGCATTGCCTCCGCCGCGGGCGTTGTCCTCGATGTTCCAGTAGGCGGTGTTGATGGTGTCGGCATCGAAATTGTCCTCCCAGACGAGGGTGTGGGTGTCTTTGGGTGTACACGATGACAGGAATACAATGAACAAAGAACAAAAAACCAAGGACGAATATGTGCGTGTGTATTGCATATTATTTACTTTTTGCTCCGTTTAAGGGCGTTATAATTCTCCATTAAAGATCATTAAAGAACCATTAAAATTCTCCGTTAATTGACGTTAATTATTCGTTAATTTTCTCACCGAGGAGGTTGTACTCGGAACCATTGTAGAGGATATGGATTTCGCCGTTGCGGAGGACTTTGCGAGCCTTGTCTTTTATAGAAAGATTCTGAATAGCCGTGGCATCCTCCAAAGGTTCGGAGGCGACCTTTGATTGGAATGTCTCGCCTGCATCGCCACGCTGATAAATACGCAGATAGTCCACATACATCTTGCGCGGACCGGCGGCAAGGGCTGTGATGCCGTTGATGTCCCATATACCAGGGAAATTACCACCGACAGCAAGATTGAATATAATGAAGTTAGGGCGACTCCATATCAGTTGGCGGTTGTAATCGTCGTTATCGTTGGGTTCCAACTTGGTGGAGAAATACGGCTTGGCATCGGGATAGATGTCCTTGTCCACAAACATCTCCACGGTGGTTGGTGTCCACTCGCAGGAGATGGTATGGAAGCCGTCCTCTATGGAATAGTCGTAGGTAACGGATTTTGCATCGCTCCATACGGCGTCCCAACGAGAGCCTACGTGCATTGCCCCATTGAAATAGCGGTCCTGCGTACCGTTGGCAAAGGCATTCTGGTGTCCTAGTTCGATGATGTCCAACTCACCGCAGCGGGGCCAACCTACCTCGCTATAGTTGTTGCCCATCATCCAGAACGCCGGCCACAAGCCGTTGGCAGTCTGCGGGAAACGGATACGCGCCTCCACCTTGCCATAGGTAAAAAAGACCTTGCCAAGGGTATTCACACGCCCCGAGGTGCAGGTCTTGCCTTGGTAATTCTCTTTGGTAGCAGTGAGAATAAGGCAGTGCTTTCCCGTAACAGGTTCCACACCAAGGCTGACCCCTTTCTCGCAATAGTACTGCAACTCGTTGTTGCCGCCGCCGTCGCCGTTCACCTCTATATTGAACGCATCCGCGTTGAGCGATGCGCCCATGAAATCCATATTCCAAACGAGTTGATAGTCACCCGCAGCACTCGCATTATCGGCTGATGTGCTTGCGTTGGCACCCAACGCAAGCATCAGCACTAAACCAATCAACAAAACCTTTTTCATATCTTCTATCTTCATATTTCTTTATTTACACATAAACCAATGCAGCAATGCGTTGCCCGATTGGTTGGTTATTCTCAACACATGTTCCCCCGCCGCCACAGGCATCGCCACTGACATCGTATGCCACTCGTCGTCTTGCGTGCGGGGCAACTCTATGGTATAGTCCTGCCCGTCCAACGACACCTGCAAAGTTGTCTTCATATATGCCCGATAGCATACGGAAAACTGTTTGCACACTTTGGGTACAGATATACGATATTCGGCATACTGCCCCGATATGATCTGCATATACAGCGAGCCGTACGCGTCCCCGCGCGGGTAGAAATGCGGCGAAGCCATAGGCTCTGTGTCTGCCCATGTACTGATATCGGCACATGTATTCGCCAACACCGGATTGGTGGCTTCTATGTACTCTTCGGAGAACGATGACAGCCCCGTATATACCAGCCCCTGCTCTGACAAACCAACCGGCTCGTCATCTGTAACCAACTGGTTGAAAGGCATCTTATAGAGCAGCCCATTGCCCCTCACCAAGAACCACGCATACCGTTCCACACGCGGGTCTTTCTCCATCATCAGCACTGCCTCCGACATATAACTAATCTGCGCCGTAGCCGATGACACCGACTGCTCCCATGCGCAAAACTCCGTCATCCATATCGGCTTGCCATACTTGTCAAAGCGGTCTATAAACGATTTCATCGCCCCCGCACTGCCCATATAGCAATGCAAAGAGATGGCACACACATCGTCTATCGACACCCCGGGCTGCGCAAAGAACTCGTCCAACCATTTCACAGGGTCGGAATACCCTGCCAATGTGCCGTAGTTCATAGCGGGCGACACTAACTTCAATCCCAGTCCGCGGGCAAAAGCCACCAACTCGCCCCAGCCTTCCGCCGCCTCTTGCGGGGTCATATTCGCCTGGTCAGTCAGGTTGGGTTCGTTGTATGCCAGCAGGTACTTGCACTCGGGGTGCGCCTGCACGTAGGCAGTTATCGCTTCTTTGTTGTACGCCTTGTTCCACGCCATCGGACAGAAATCCATACCCGTCTCGTCAAACGATGTCAGTGCCGTTCCCGTCAGCGTAGGTCCCCAGTTGTAGCCCCACGACACGGCGGGTGCCAACAGGTATATGTCTTCTTCTATAAACGGAGACCCCACGCCCACACCGCGTTTCATACTCTTGCCTACACGCACTTGCGAGCGCGACAGGCTCATATTGGGCGACACGGAATCCACTGTCTCTGCACCGCGCACAATCACCACGCACTCTGCCGATGCCTTGCCTACCCTTGCCACAACCTTGGTTTGTCCCTCGCTGCGTCCCGTTACGATACCATTGAACACCGTAGCCACCACAGTATCTTCCGCCAGCCACATCACATCTGCCGCCAAGGCGACAGGACTGACCGACACCGTCAGCATACACGGCTCACCCACCTGCAACTGCACCACCTGCGGCGACACACGCAGTTCCTCCACCTCTGTCTCATGCGTACAGGCGCAAAACGATACTGCCAACGCACACAGCCCTATTATCCAACGGCGCATCATAGTTAATTCACGAACTGCTTCTCATACACCCGCACCCAGTCCACTTTCATCAGTATCGGCGAGGCGAATATATCATTATCAATGCTTCCACCCATACTTCCACCCAAAGCAAGGTTCAATATAATGTAGAACTTATTATTATAGTCCGACTGGTTGAAGAACGGCCACTGCTCTATGTCGCGGGTATCCGTCGGCTCCATAATAGTGGCAGACTCCTTGCCGTCCACATAGAACCGCAGCACATCGCGCCCGTACTGATAGTATTCCAGCCACTCCAAGCCATACACGTGCCACGAGCCCTCAACTTCCACGCCGGTCAACTGACTATGCCAGTTATTCCCAAGCAACCCGTTCTTTGCCTGCGTATGAACGGCAAACGACACCATTGTCGGGTTCGACCCCACATGCTCCATAATATCTATCTCCCCGCACGAAGGCCAACCGCTTTTTGTACCCAGCATCCAGAACGCCGGCCACGTGCCGCGCCCCGAAGGCAGCCATATACGTGCCTCGGCTTTGCAGTATGCGAACTCATGCTTGCCCTTGGTATTGATGCGCGCCGATGTATATTCCTTGCCCAAATAGTTCTCTTTCCGAGCCTCTATCACGAGGTTGCCCTCCTCCACACGCAAGTTCTCGGAGCGAGCGGTATAGTACTGCTTCTCACCGTTGCCGCCACCGCCGCCGGTTACCTCTATATTCCATTGCGTGGTATCCAATGCCGTTCCCTCGAACTCGTCCGACCATACCAGCACATACTCCCCGCGATAACTGCCACCCGGTTGTATCACTGTAACCACGCACTGCGCTTCACCCTCGTCGCAGGTAGCCGTTATCGTTGTGCGCCCGTCGTTCACACCCGTTACCAATCCGTTCTGGTCCACGCTCGCCACTGCGGGGTTTAATGATGTCCATACCAACTGACTATGCTCTCCTTGCACAGTCAGTTGCAGTGTCTTTTTCACCTCTATCTGCCGGCTGCTCACATTCATCGGCAATTGCGGCTTGCTCACCACATACACCATACATTCCGCCGACACCTTTCCTATGGTTGCACTCACTACTGCCGCACCTTTGCTGCGAGCCTTTACAATACCATTCCACACCGTAGCCACCGTGGTGTCCGTCGAGGTCCACACCACAGCCTCATTTGTCCCCTGTATCGTCGGGTCTATCACCGCCGTCTGCCCCACGGTCAGTGTCAATGTAGCGGGCTCCAACGCTATACTAACCTCATTCGTCCGGCACGACACCAACAGTGCCACCAACACCAATATACCAAAATATACTCTTTTCATACCTCTTTGTTTATAGTCCAAGTAGGGGACAACCAAGCCCCTACAAGGAAATCCTATGCGGATTTATTTCGCTTTCTTGTAGATGAAGCAAGCATCAAACTGCAACTGCGTACCTGACACGCCGCCACTCAAGATAGACAGCACATTGATACTAGCGATGTTGTTTGTACTATATACCAAACCTTGCTTGGTGAAATAACTCAGCGGGATTTCAATCTCGCCCCAATCACCATTGCGGGTGAAATCGGTATAAGCAGGATACGTAGCACCATTATCATTGAAAGCCGCAGTACCAATACATACTGCACCTTTGGTATTATTAGCACCATTCAGGATAAGCAGATGCGATGCGTTGTCGGTGGACTTCATAGCAATATGGAAATAGTAGTCATCCGGAGCGTCCATGATAGCCGCCAACTTGTTGAGGTCGTTCATTGCCTCTGTTTGCTCAGCCTCTTTGCCTGCCGGAGTAGGATTAGCACCTCCCCAACCGCAAGCGTAACCCATACCGGACCAACCTACACTTGTAACCGTCAGCGATACCCAACCTTCACCGGTTACACCGTAGAAGTTCTTGCCTTGAGTAGCACCTGCTGCGTAAGTACTTTCCCATACATACAAGTTCTTGCTACCTGTTTGGTCGCCAGTATTCTGTGAGAAACTGGCAATCATCTTGCCACCAATTTGGGTCACCTCTTTCTCACCCAATTGGATAACAAAGTAATCGCTACCCTGCAGCGACACATGGTTAATCTGCTCATTACCACCCGTCGGGTCGGTAACTTTCACAGCACAAACAGCCTCAACATCGCCGACAGCGGCCTTGATGTTAGCAGAACCTTTTGCTACTGCAGTAACCACACCGTCTTTCACGGTAGCCACTGCCTCGTTGTCAGACGACCATACCAATTCCGATGCCTTGTCTGCGGGCTCCACGGTAGCCTTCAGTGTCTCGCTGCTACCTTTTACCAGACTCAAAGAAGGTTTATCCAAAGTAACCACGGTCTGCCCCTCTTCGAATACCGTTACAGAGCACATACCCGTTTTGCCGCCTGCGGTAGCGGTGATATACGCCTCACCTTTGGCTACTGCCGTAACCAAACCTTTGTCATCCACCGTAGCAACAGCGAGGTTCGAGGACTCCCACGCTACCGTACCGGCACCTTCGGGAGTAACCGTTGCAGTAAGTTGCTTGGTGTCATTGACTTTGATAGTAGCCACTGCGGGGTCTATTACCACTTTTTCTACTGTAACTTCATTGGTGTCCGGGTTACATGCCACCAATGACAACATGGCAATCGCCAATGCGAATAATTTGTTTGTTTTCATAACATGATACATTAAAAGTTAATTGTTAATTTTTATCTATTTCTTTGTCGTTTCCGCTTGGTTTTACCCTCGTGTCAAACAGCAAGGGATAAGCAACCCATAAGCAAGGGATACGCTACCCTTATGCTCTTCTGTTTATTTACATCCTTTAATTATACTCTACCCCTCTCAACCACCCTTTCCACTCTGCCATTAATGATCAATTCGTGGTTAATTACATGTTCTTTTATAATTAACGACTCATTAACGGCAATTAACGGAGGCTTAAACAGGCATTACCGGAGTCTGTGAGCCCCTCCCTTGGAGGGGTTGGGGAGGTCGCCGGGAAAGTCTGTTAGTACCCGTGGTTCTGTTCCAACTCCGGATCCAAGGTTATCTCGTCGTACGGAATAGGGAATATCTCATGTTTGCCCTCCTCAAACGTAGCCAGATGCCCGCGTACCTCCTCGCTTTCCGTAGCCTGATAAGCCTCGATATGTGCCTTTGTGCCACCCCAACGGACAAGGTCAAACCACCTGTGTCCTTCCATAGCCAACTCCATACGACGCTCATGGCGCAACGCCTGCTCTGTGGTAGGCATTATCGAATCCGCCCCGTTCAGACTAATCTTGTAGGTTCCCACTTCGCCCAAGCCGACACGCGCACGCACCTTGTTGATATATGTCTTTGCCGCACCCTCGTCCCCGGTACCCAAACAAGCCTCCGCATACATCAGCAGCACATCGGCATAGCGTATCTGCTTGTTGTTGATAGGACCGCGGCTGGCATGCAGTGCCCACTGACCGTACCCCCCGCCTACTTCCTTGTCCTCATCATACATGGCGTATTTGCGGTTCAGCAGCGGACTGCCCAAATACACCTCTTCCACCTTGTTGTCCATCTGCGTCTCCGACGGGTTGAGTATGGTTACATCACGGCGCGGGTCTCCCTGTTCGTACTCGTTGTATAGGTTCCACGTAGGGTGATTGAAGCCCCAGCCTCCGCCTATCTTGCTGGAGCGCGAGCGCGTCAGAATAGGAGTAAACGAACCTGCTGTATAACCGTTACCCTCACCGTAATCGCCCCATGCTACCTCGGCATACTGAATCTCAAATACCGACTCGATATTGTTCTCACCTGCCAATGTGAAGTTGTCTTTGTACTTACCCGACAACGCATAGTCGCCGCTCGTAATGACAGAGTCGCCCCATGCCTTCGCAGCGGTATAGCAATCGGCAGCATTCTGGCTGATTTGCTTGTTCCAATACGGAGAAGCCATATACAGATACGTCTTCAGCAGCATAGCCTGCGCCGCACCCTTGGTCGCACGACCCAACTGGGTAGCATCACCTTTCTTGGAGGTACGGGTGGTGTCGTCCACAAATGTATTGACCGACCACAAGTACGTGTTCGCTTGCTTCAAGTCGCTTACTATGAGGTTGAACACTTCCTCCACCGAGGCACGCGGACGCAACCAGTCTTTCTCGGAATCAATTACCGCAGTGGTAACAGGCACACCGCCATATACACGCAGCAGGCGGAAATAGTAGTATGCACGCAGATAGTGTGCCTCGCCCAACAGACGCTCCTTCAGCGATGCCGTGAATACGGTATCCGTCTGCATCTCAGGGATATATTGCAACGCCATATTGCAACGACCTATACCTTGGTATTGCGCACGGTAGAAATCACGCAGCAGACCATTAGACGAGATGGTCTTCCAGTTCTCCATATCATATACGTCTGCCATATCGTTGGTATTCTGACCGCCTTTCAGGGCATCGTCCGACACTACGTCACCGATAAACCACTCCGGGTAGTAGGTATCGTTATATTCCCACATCAATGGCACATAGCAAGCCGTTACGTTCTGAATGGCAGCCTCTTTCGATGTATAGAAATCGCTTAACAATGTAACACCCGGCTCGGGGGCAGTCAGCCAGTCTTTGCAACCCGTCAGCAACGCACCACAAGCCAATGCCAATGTTATTATCTGTATATTCTTCATAATCCTATACCTTTTAATCTGTTAGTAATCCGTCTTTTCTCTTTACTCCGTATTCCTTTCGCCCGCATCAGAACGTTGCATTCAGACCAAACGTGAATGTACGGCTCTGCGGATAGTTGCCATAGTCCACACCGCTGCCCACTTCGGGGTCATAGCCCGAGTACTTGGTAAGGGTGAACAGGTTGCTTGCCGTAACATAGAAGCGCAAGCGGCTGCACAGGAATTTCTCGGTTACTTTCTTGGGCAACGTATAGCCTATCTGTATGTTCTTCAGACGGAAGTAACTGCCGTCCTCAACGAAACGACTGGAGTTCTCTTTGTTCATCGGACTGCCAAGCGGGTTAGGAATAGTACCGTTCCTGTTCTCCATCTCTGTCCATTGGATGCCTTTCTGCAACATAGACTTACGCACCAAGTCCGAGTAGCCAATCCACACGTTGTCTGCCATATAACTTGCCAAAGTACAATCATCACCAGCACCTTCTGTACGCAGACGAAGTGCATTGTATATCTGGTTGCCGTAAACCCCTTGGAAGAACAACTGCACGTCCACACCGTAGAACTCGGCACCCATATTAAGACCATAAGTCAGTTTCGGGAACGGATTGCCTATACATACCTGGTCGTTGGCATCTATCTTGCCATCGTTGTTCACATCCTTGTACTTGGCATCGCCTGCGTGTACGCCTATCGTCTCTTTGGTATAAGAATGCAGGTGGCTCAGGGCTTCCTCGTCCGACTGATAGATGCCCTCATACTCATAGCCCCAGAACGAATTGAGTGCCATACCCACATCGGTCTTGGTTCGGTCTCCCCACAAAGGCGAACCACCATTAAGAGCCGTCAGTTCGTTGTGGATATAACTGATATTGCCACCTATGTTATAGTGTACCTTACCCACTTGGTTTTCGTGATTGAGAGAAATCTCCACACCTTGGTTGCGGATATTACCCACATTCTTCACCAATGAGTACATATTACCCACGTGTGCGGGAGCATTCACATACAGGAGTGCGTCCTTGGTATCACGCAGGAAGTAATCCACCGTACCGCTCAACTTGCCGTTCCAGAAAGCGAAGTCCACACCTGCGTCCCACTGCTGGTTGGTTTCCCACTTGCCATCGGTATTGACCAAGGTCAGCACGGCTGCACCATTCTGTATAGTCTGTGAGGTTCCTAACGGGTAGCCCACAAACACATTTGCAGATGAGAACATGGATTGCACAAACGACCCCGAAGGAATACCGTCGTTACCTACCTGACCAAAGCCGGCACGCAGTTTGAGATTGTCAAGCCACTCCACCTCTTTGAGCCAACTCTCCTCACTCATACGCCAAGCCAACGCTACCGACGGGAAATAGCCCCACGGGTTTTTGCTGAAGCGGGAAGAAGCATCGGCACGGAAGTTTGCGGTAATCATATAGCGGTCGCCATACGAATAGAACACACGTCCCAAGAACGATATACGACGGATACGCGACACTTCGTCCGAGGAATAGGTTCTATCTTCAGTGGCATTGTTCAGATACCAGTTGCTCTCAATAGGGTTCAAGATTTGGGCACCCGAACCGCCGATACTGTATGTGTTGTACTCCTGCCATGTCTGACCTGCCATTACGGAGAAGTTATGCCTGCCTATCTTCTTGGCATAGGTGATGGTAGTCTCCTCTTGCAACGAGCAGTAGCGTGCCATAGAGGATGAGATATAGTTCTTATCCGAGTAGTTATAGGATGTATAGGTATTCGGATAGGTAAAGTTGCGTGTACGGTTCAGCGTATAGTCCATAGAGAAACTCGGGCGAATGGTAAGACCGTCAATGGGTTTAATCTCCAGATAAATATCCCCTATTGCACGCTCATTCTTGGACGATGGTTCGGTATTGTACACCATCAGGAAAGGATTGGTAACGTTTTTGAAGTTGCTGGACGCGGCATAGTGTCCCGATATGTCATCGCCGTCCACATTGGTGCTACCCTCCGGGTAATACGTGGGGTCCCATGGAGCCATAGCCAACGCAGCCGAGATGACAGATGCTCCTGCCGATGAACTGTTGTTCATTGCATTACGCCCCGACGATGCCATAAAACTGAGGTGCTCACCTACTTTGAGCCACTTGCGAATCTCGTAGTCAGAGTTAAGACGTATGGTGAAACGCTGATAGTTACTACCTATGATAGTACCTTCCTGACCAAAGTAATTGGCAGAGAGTGCATAATGTCCTTTATCGTTACCACCATCCACACTCAGATTGTAGTTGTGCATAAAGGCATTCTTCTTGAATACCTCGTCCTGCCAATCAGTCTCTTGTATCGCATAGTCAAAGTTAGTGGGAAAGTACTTTGAATCACCCAGATTATAGACGGTCATCCATTCTGCAAAGCCGTCATTCAAGTAGTCTGCCAACTGCGAAGCACCATTCTTCATGGCATCAATACGCAACTTGGTAAGTGCCATATCCTTACTGCCAAGGAGGTCGAGTTTCTTCCAACGGTTCTGGAAACCCCAGTAGGCATCAAAAGAGATATTAGCCTTACCCGAACCGCCGGACTTGGTAGTAACGAGGATAACGCCGTTAGCACCACGCGAACCATATATGGCAGTAGCGGAAGCGTCTTTGAGTATCTCCATCGATTGTATGTCGTTGGGTGCGAGGAAGGAGATGTCGCTCGTAATCACACCATCGACCACGTACAGAGGGTCGTTACCACCGATAGCCGAACCGATACCGCGAATGCGGATAGTGGCCGCCTCACCGGGCTGACCGGAGTTGGTAGTAACCGTAACGCCCGCTGCACGCCCTTGAAGTGCCTGGTCGAGACCGGAAACCGGGGCTTTCATCAGTTCATCGGCTTTCACAGAAGTAACCGCGCCTGTGAGGTCGGACTTTTTCATCGTACCATAACCGATAGCGACGACCTCCTCGAGCATCACGTTGTCGGGCTTGAGGGTAATGCGCATAGGGGTAGCGGTGGCTTTTACCTCTTGGGATTTGTAGCCCATATAAGATATAAGCAACACGTCTCCGCTCTTGGCTTGGAGGGAGAAATTTCCGTCGAAATCAGTAATGGTACCATTGGTGGTACCCTTTACCATCACATTGGCACCGATAACAGGATCGGGTTCGCCCTCTGCCATCACCACACCGGTAACGGTAAGCGACTGCGCCCACAGACTACATGGTAGTAGTATCGCTATTAGTGCGAATAGTACGGGGGGGGTAAATCTAAGCATCTTCGTATTAAATTTAACGCTATAGTTCATATACTCAAAATCAAATAAGGTTCGTTTTGAAAAGCGGTGCAAAAGTACAGCATATTTAACAAGGGAACAAATTTTGAAAATATGTTTTATAACATAAATCGTATCTCAACGGACAAAACAACACTACTACACACAAATTATAACAAACTGATAATATGCAATATAGAACAATACATCAATTTCACAATGATGATTAACACATAGCAAATGACATGTGTATTCGTGTAGTAGAACAAAGAGAAAGAAACCGGAATATACAGACATAAACACTGCTCCCTCGCAAGTATGAGAACTTGCGAGGGAGCAGTGTTTTAGTTGAGAGTTGAGGGTTTAGAGTTGAGGGTTTAGTGTTTAGAGATTAGAGATTAGCAACTCTCGAACTGGCGGAGGAAACGGACATCGTTCTCCGAGAAGAGACGCAGGTCTTTGACGCGATATTTCAGGTTGGTAATACGCTCCACCCCCATACCGAACGCATAGCCGGTATAGACTTTGGAATCAATACCACACGACTCAAGCACATTCGGGTCGACCATACCGCAGCCGAGGATTTCGACCCAGCCGGTACCTTTGCAGAACGAACAGCCCTTGCCGCCACAGAGGTCGCAGGAGATATCCATCTCGGCAGAAGGCTCCGTAAACGGAAAATAAGACGGGCGCAAACGTATCTTGGTATCAGCACCGAACATCTCCTTGGCAAAATAGAGCAACACCTCGCGCAAGTCGGCAAACGATACATTCTTGTCCACATAGAGCCCCTCTACCTGATGGAAGAAACAATGCGCACGCGCAGAAATCGCCTCGTTGCGATAGACGCGACCGGGGCAGAGAACACGGATAGGCGGTTTCTGAGTGGTCATCACGCGGGTCTGCACACTACTGGTATGCGAGCGGAGCAGCACATCGGTGGGCTTCTGCACACCGATTTCTTTCTCTATAAAGAACGTATCCTGCATATCGCGGGCGGGGTGCTCCGGCGGGAAATTGAGCATTCCATATACATGCTTGTCGTCCTCCACTTCGGGTCCCTCTGCGACCGTAAAACCGATACGAGAGAATATGTCTATAATTTCCTCGCGCACCAATGAAAGCGGGTGGCGCGTTCCCAACTCAATAGGATCGGGCGTACGAGTGAGGTCTAGTTTATCCTGCTGTACGCGGGCGGTTTCAAATTGCTCGCGCATCTCGTTGATACGTGCTTCCGCCTGCCGGCGCAGTAGGTTGAGTGCCTGCCCGAGTTCTTTCTTCTCCTCCTTAGGCACCTCGCGGAACTCGTTGAACAGTTCGGTAATCTCGCCTTTCTTACTGAGATACTTGATACGCAGTGCTTCCAATTCCTCGGCATTAGCCGCTTTCATATTGCCCACCTGCTCCAACAGGCTCTGTATGCGTTCTTTCATTGACATAATAACACCATTTTATAAAAAAGCGCACAAAATTACGACTTTATTTTGATATACGCAAACTACCCCGGCATACGCAGCAAGAAAAAGGGAAGAAAAGCAGTGGCGGCTGAGAGTGGCGCGTGCTTCGGACACAATGGTATTGTGCGCCACTATCATCCGAAAGGGCTTATTCTATCGGGATTGACGGCTGAATAACCTATGAATCACCTAAGAATCACCTAAGAATCACCTAAGAATCACCTAAGAATAACCTAT
>ERZ808275.232-NODE-232-length-28759-cov-6.173704_pt1 | contig 28759 bp, 22 predicted proteins | sample MGYA00520894_ERZ808275 | MGnify/ENA primary metagenome ERZ808275 (study PRJEB31516, sample SAMN03275598) | gut metagenome | biome: mammalia-associated habitat; material: feces | host: Papio cynocephalus | place: Kenya | collected 2012-08-03 ...
ATACCTTTCGACCTGCGCCGCACACCCGAAGTGCAACTCGGCAGCCCCACCACCATCTTTGCCGACCTCGGCTGGTTTGTGGGAGCCACACGCTTGGAGGTTTTTGTCAACGGCACCAGCGTATTCTCCACCACCGACGAGAACAACGACTCTTTCACCATCGGCAAAGAGCAACTGACGATATGGGACACCAACATGCTCAAACTGAAATCCGACAACGGCATCGAGCAGACGGCGCAAATCAAGTACCCCGACTTTGTCTTCACCGCCACGCAGGGCAACCGCGACAGCATCATCGTGGCGTGGAACAGCCTCTATGATGTGCAGGCGTATTCCATCCGCCGCCGTGCGGCAAACACCGCGGACGCTTTCGTGGAGGTGGCTCTCGTGAGCGACACCACCCGCTGGGCGGACACCTCGGAGGAGACCTTTATCGGCGAGTTTGAGTACACCATTATGCCGCTGCTTGCCCATAATGAGGAGGCAGGTCCGCAACCCGCTGCCGTGATTGGCTACCGTGCGCAGGACATCGCCCGCCCGATAACTATCAGCCCCACCGAACACGGCATCGTCACCGCCGACAAACCCACCGCCCGCTATGGCGAAACGGTAACGCTCACTATCACCTCCGCCGAGGGCTACGCCTTCGAGCAACTGACTGTCTTGGATGGTGCAACAGACATACCTGTCTCCACCACCGCAGAAGGCACTTATACCTTCACTATGCCCGCCGCCGATGTGGTCGTCTCTGCCACGTTCAAGGCGGAAACAGGCATCTGGGACACCACGGCAACAGACCTTGCTCCGCACAAAATCATCCGCCACGGACAGGTCTTTATCCTCCGCGGTGGCAAAATATATACTCTTATGGGTGTAGAGGTCGAATAGATTAATGCCGGTTCATCACCACTATGCACAAATCATCATAGAAACGCTGATACTCCTTTTCGGAGATGGCTTTCGGGGCTGTCAGTACCACCAACGGGTGCGGCTGGCAGCCCTCTCTGTAGGCGGGGTGCCGGTGAGGGTAGGGATTAGTCAGAAAACCGCAATGCGTATAGAACCGCAGTCGTGCTGCCGAAATATCATCCACTATGGGGTCAATCTCCAGCAGAATGGTCTTGCCTTTCTGCTCGACAAACGCTTTGAGCACACGGCTTCCGTAGCCTTGCCCCCGCAGGCTGGAGTCAATGGCGAAATGCTCTATATAGATATAGGTGTCAAACTCCCAATAGGAGATAAAACCTGTCCACTTGCCATCGTCCGTATAGCCCGCCAGATGATACGCTGCCTGCTCGAAAGCCCACGCCTGTTGCGCCTCTGTGCGCTGCTCAAAGATGGGGAAACTGTTGCTGTACAATGCCTTAAACCGGCTGTACAACCTGTCGTCCATACGTCGGATATCTGTTTCTTGTATCATATTCTGTTTCGTCTGCTGCCGCAAAATTACTGCTTTTGAAACTAATACAATTTTCGCGGGTCTCTCGCGGGTCTTTCGCGGGCTGCAAAGTTACTGTTTTTGAAAATAATATACAAGATATGTGCTTTATTTGTAGCCCTTCAGAACAATCTGCTGTTTATTATGGGTAAAAATGTATATTTTATTTGATTTTCCAAGAAAAAAACGTAACTTTGCAGCCGTTTTTGTAAAAATCAACTAACTTATTTATGTGTGGAATTGTAGGCTATATCGGAAAACGGGATGCATATCCTGTTCTCATCAAGGGGCTTCATCGCCTCGAATACCGCGGTTATGACAGTGCCGGTGTGGCACTTATCAGCCCGTCTGGCAAACTCAATGTATATAAAACAAAAGGTAAAGTCGCTGATTTGGAGGCGTTTGCAAGTGATAAAGATGTGAGCGGCACGGTCGGTATCGCCCATACACGTTGGGCTACCCATGGCGAACCCAATACCATCAATGCCCACCCGCACTACTCCGAGTCGGAGGAACTCGCTATCATCCACAATGGCATCATCGAGAACTACGCTGTGCTCAAGCAGGGCTTGCAGCAGCACGGCTACACGTTCCGTTCCCAGACCGACACCGAGGTGCTGGTGCAACTCATCGAATATACCAAGCGTACCGACAAGGTGGATTTGAAAACTGCTGTCCAACTGGCTCTCAATCAGGTGGTTGGGGCGTATGCCATTGCGGTACTCGACCGCTCAAACCCCAACATCATCGTTGCCGCCCGCAAGGGCAGTCCGCTGGTGGTCGGTATCGGTCAGGACGAGTATTTCCTTGCTTCCGATGCCACCCCCATTGTCGAATATACCGACAAGGTGGTCTATATCAACGATGAGGAGGTGGTTACACTTGAGCGTGGCAAAGAACTTGACATCACCACTATCGGCAATGTCCGCAAGACACCCGAAATCAAACGGTTGGAGTTTACGCTCTCCCAGTTGGAGAAGGGTGGTTACCCGCATTTTATGATCAAGGAGATTTTTGAGCAGCCGCGCACGCTTGCCGATTCTATGCGCGGGCGGGTCAATATCGAGCATAACAACATCGCCCTCTCGGGATTCATCGACAACAAGGAGCGTTTCCTCAATGCCAAGCGTATCATCATTACCGCCTGCGGCACCTCGTGGCATGCGGGCTTGATAGCCATGTATGCTATGGAGGAGTTCGCGCAGGTGCCGGTCGAGGTGGAGTACTCCAGCGAGTTCCGTTACCGCAAGCCTGTCATTCACCCCGACGATGTGGTTATCGCCATCTCCCAGTCGGGCGAAACGGCGGATACCTTGGCGGCAATCCAACTGGCAAAAGAAAAGGGGGCGTTCATATTCTCTATCTGCAACGTGGTCGGTGCCTCTATTCCGCGCCTCTCCGACAGCGGTTGCTACACCCATGTCGGTCCGGAGATTGGTGTCGCTTCCACCAAGGCGTTCACCGCGCAGGTTACCGCCCTCACAATGCTTGCGCTCTGTATCGGGCGTGAGAAAAAGACCATCAGCGAAGAGAAATACCTCTCTATCGTCCGCGAACTGGCGCTTATTCCCGATAAAATAAAGACTATTCTCAATCAGGACAGTGCCATCGCCGAGTTTGCCAAGACGTTCACCTATGCGCAGAATTTTATCTATCTCGGGCGCGGGTATAACTACCCCGTGGCATTGGAGGGCGCACTCAAACTCAAGGAAATCAGTTATATACATGCCGAGGGCTATCCTGCTGCCGAGATGAAACACGGACCTATCGCCCTTATCTCGCAGGAGATGCCCGTTGTGGTCATCGCTCCGCATTGCGGCACGTACGAGAAAGTGGTGTCGAATATTCAGGAGATCAAAGCCCGCAAGGGGCGTGTCATCAGCGTCGTTACCGAGGGCGATATCCTCGTCAGCAACATGTCCGACTTTACGATTATCGTCCCTCCTACCGAGGAGTGTCTCACGCCGCTGCTGACGGTCATCCCGCTGCAACTGCTGGCGTACCACATTGCCGTGGCAAAAGGCTGCGATGTCGATCAACCACGCAACCTCGCCAAGTCCGTAACCGTGGAATGATGTTCCCAAAAAGAATTAACGGTCAATTAATGGCAATTAACGGAGAACGTAACGCGACAATGCCTTTTTAATGGTCTTTTAATGGGCATTAATGGAGAAAAATCCCTTTAACGGAGAAGGGAAAAATAGAACATCTCTATGCTTTCAAAGTCAGGTGGATGTAAGGTGGATGGTTATAGGATGGTTATAGGATAGTTAATGGAAATATAGAACATTTATGGATAAAAACATTCGTGTAGCCGTACTCGGCTATGGTAACATCGGTCGCGCTGCCGAGCAGGCGGTTTTGTCGGCTCCCGATATGGAGTTAGCCGGTATTTTTCACCACGACGACAACCTCGATGCCATCGATGCCGATGTCGTCCTTCTCTGTACCCCCACCCGTGAGGTGCCGCATTTTGCGGAGCAACTCGCCAAGCGGGGTATCTGTACGGTCGATTCGTTTGATATCCATGGACAGATAACCGACCTCCGCCGGCGCCTGATGCCTGTCAACCAAGCCCATCAATCCGTCAGTATCATTTCCGCCGGTTGGGATCCGGGGTCCGACTCTATGATACGTGCTATCCTCCAAGCCCTTGCGCCTAACGGACTGACCTACACCAATTTCGGTCCCGGGCGTTCTATGGGGCATACCGTGGCGGCGAAAGCCGTCTCGGGTGTCAAAGATGCCCTCTCTATGACCATTCCGCTCGGCACGGGTATCCACCGCCGTATGGTCTATGTCGAATTGGAAGACGGATCCGACTTCGCTGCCGTTGAGCATAATCTGTTGCAGGACGACTATTTCGCCCACGACGAGACGCACGTCATTCCGGTACCCTCGGTGGCTGCCCTCAACAACGTGGCGCATGGCGTCAATCTGGTGCGCAATGGGGTCTCTGGGACAACACACAACCAGCGTTTCGAGTTCAATATGGAGATCAACAACCCCGCCCTCACAGGTCAGGTAATGACCTCCTGCGCCCGTGCCGCATACCGCCTCCGCCAAGAGAAACGTTACGGCACCTATACAATGATCGAACTCTCTCCCGTCTCTCTCCTCCCCGGCTCCCCCGAAGATCTCATCCGCCAATTAGTCTGATCATCATTACCCCGTCTCCCCGTTCTTTCACTGCTCTTACCCTGTGGATAGCCTAACTCTGTTACCATTATGCCCCGTATCTGTTCCTATCCTGCAGCCAGGTCAGTGGTCGTTTGCGGCGACATCCATGGTGAGTTTCTTACACTTGTGCATAAGATGTGCGTGCAGTATGATATGCACGACACGCTTGTGATTGTGGCGGGTGATTGTGGTTTCGGGTTTGAGAAACAGGGGTATTACGACAATATCTACCGCCGTATTCACAAACGGCTGACGGAGTATAACTGCTGGGTGGCTATGGTGCGTGGCAATCACGATGATCCTTCTTATTTTTCGGAGCAACTCATTCATTATGAGCGGTTTTGTACCATTCCGGATTATAGTGTGCTATTGGCGTGCGGTCGTCAAATACTATGTGTCGGCGGGGCGGTCAGTATTGATCGCCGTGTGCGGTTGGCAGAAATGCGCCGTTCTTTTGCCAAAACATACTATTGGGCGGATGAAATGCCGGTCTATTCTCCCGAGAAACTCAATGAAATAGCGTCGGCAGGTATCCGTATTGATACTGTTGTCACCCACACCGCTCCTTCTTTCTGTGAGTTGGTACTCAAGCATGGGCTTGACCTTTGGGCGCAAGACGATGCCGCTCTCTTATGCGACTGCCATACCGAACGTCAAATAATGGATGCCATTCTCAATCATCTTCGTCGTGATAACCACCCGCTAACCCGCTGGTATTATGCCCATTTCCACCACTCTTGGCATAGTGAAATAGAGGGTATCTTCTATATCATGCTCGATATTATGGAGTTCCACGAATTATCCCGCATAGAATAATCGAAGCCTACAAAAAGAGACTGCCTAATCCACCGGTTAGACAGTCTCTTTTTGTTGTATATATGGTTCAACTCATTAATCCTCCAACAGATGTTCTGCCAATGTCTCCAATGCGGGCATATCTGTCGGTTTGAGTGCGCTGCGGATAGACACAACAGGCTCCACAATCGTGATGTCTTTCATCTGTTCCAGCATTCCGCGCATTATGCGTGCCGCCTGTGGTGCCCAACTGCCGTTCTCCACCAATCCTACACGACGCGACTGGTAGGTCTTCAGTTGCAGTTTGTGTAGGAAATTATGCATCGGTGGGAATATATCCGCATCGTATGTCGAGCAGCACACTACCATTCGGCTCATACGGAATGCATCTTCTACAGCCTCTGCCATATCGTCTCGGCTCAGGTCGGTAACCGCCACTTTCTTTGCTCCTTTTTGCTTGAGTATCTCGGCTAATTGCAGTGCCGCTTTGCGCGTATTTCCGTGGATAGATGCGTATGCTACCAATACCCCGTCTGTCTCGGGCTGATAACTGCTCCATATCGTATAGAGACGCACTGCCTCTTGCATCTTTTCGCCTTCTAATATCGGTCCGTGCAGTGGTGCAATCGTCTGAATGTCAAGCGTAGCAGCGGTTTTCAACACGTTTGCTACGGGGCGTCCGTATTTGCCGCAGATATTGAAGTAGTATCGCCGTGCTTCGCAAGCCCAGTCATCGGGATCTGCGTCATATACGCCAAACTTGCCGAAAGCGTCAGCCGAGAACAGCACTTTCTGTTCGGGTACATACGTCATCAGCACCTCCGGCCAATGTACCATCGGAGCGGCAATAAACGAAAGCGTCATACCTCCTAAATCCAATGTATCACCACCCTTCACCTCCATTGTCCGCGCTGCCTCTATACCAAACTGTGGCAACATCAGCAAAGCAATTTTGGATCCGACAAGCGTGGTATCGGGAAAGGCGGTTAGGAAAGCATTGATGGAACCGCTGTGGTCCGGCTCCATATGCTGAATAATCAGATATTCCGGCTTTCTGCCGTTCAACGCTGCGGTTAATTTATTCAGCCATTCGCCCGTCTTTCGCGGGTCAACAGTGTCCATAATGGTTACTTTCTCCGATAGGAGCAGATAACTGTTATAGCACATACCCGCAGGCAGTGCATATTGGCTTTCAAATAAGTCCAAATCGGCATCATCGCAGCCGATATATTTGATAACTTCTGTATTCATATCAAAGCAAATTGGTATCCATATACACCTCCAGCAAACGGCACTCCCCGTCGGTTGGAGTAAGAATAATATCATTCAAGCACGCAGGCAAAAGTACGGCTTCGCCTTTGTGCAAAGTAATGGTCTGTTCCGTTTTGTCCGCTTCCGGAGCATTCAACTGCATACTGCCGCCTACGCACATATAGAGTACAAACGAATCCAATGGTGCATAGTCGCGTTGTATCGGTTCAGAAAAACGGATGACATTCGTCGTAAAATAGGGGGTTTTGGCAATGTTTGCTACGCCGTTTGTGGGGTAATCCGTATGTAGTATAGCACTCCCCTTGGGCATATCGTAATCCAACACCTCCAATGCCTGCTGCAGTTTGAGCGGGCGTTTCTTACCATCGTTACCTACACGGTTGTAGTCATACAGGCGGTAGGTTATATCGCTGTTCTCCTGTATCTCTGCCACAATAGTCCCGCGTTTCATCGCATGCACAATCCCTGCAGGCAGCATTACTGCATCGCCCTCCCGCACGGGATATTCACTCAGATAATCGCTCAGATTGCCTTCCTCTATGGCTGTGCGTATCTGCTGCTCTGTCATCGGTTGTTTCCAGCCGCGGATAATCGATGCATACGGCTCGGAGTTCATTACATACCACATCTCGGTTTTGCCGAGTGAATTCTCGTTCTCGAAAGCATACTCGTCATCGGGATGCACCTGGATGCTCAAATCATCGTCCGCATCAATAAACTTCACCAATACGGGGAACGTATTGCCGAATACTTCATACACTTTGTCTCCCACCAACTCGCTCATATATACCTCAAGCAGTTCTTGCAGGTCGTTGCCTGCCAGATGCCCGTTGGTAACTTTGGTCGGAAATTTCTCCTGTGCAGACACAAGCCAACTCTCCCCCACATTCTCAAAATTGTCGGATTGCGGGCTGTACCATTGTTTGATATGTTGTCCCCCCCAGATCTTATGAAACAAGCGGGGCGTGAATTTAAGCGGATATAATGGCATATTGATATAGATAGTGTGCGAAAAATATATAGTAGTGTGCGATAGTATTATGATGCAAAGACGAAGAAACAGGCGACTATACAACTCTGAAAGAGTGGTATTGTCGCCTGTTATAAAATAATTTATCGGATATTGCGCAGATGCTTCTCCCAGTTCCAAGCGGATAGGAGCACATCTTTGATAGGTGTCTCGGCTTTCCAACCGAGTATGGTATTGGCTTTGGTCGGATTAGCCCATACCTTCTCAATGTCCCCCTCCCTGCGACCGACAATCTCGTATGGGATTTTTACACCCGTTGCGTCCATAAAGGCATTGACAATCTCCAGCACACTCAGTCCGCGACCTGTACCGAGATTGAACGTCTCCACCTGCTCTGTGGCTTCGTTCTTGAGCATACGTTCTATGGCTTTCACATGGGCTTTTGCCAAATCAACTACATAGATATAGTCGCGGATACAAGAGCCGTCGGGGGTGTTGTAGTCATCGCCGAATATCTTCAGTTCTTTGCGCAAACCGGCTGCTGTCTGTGTTACAAACGGCAACAGGTTGTTGGGTACACCATTCGGCAACTCTCCAATCAGAGCCGACGGGTGTGCACCTATCGGGTTGAAATAGCGGAGAATGATTGCGTGCAGATTGGCATCTGCGTGTGCCTCGTCGCGGATAATATCCTCGTTGATCTGCTTGGTGTTACCGTATGGCGAAAGGGCTTTCTGGATAGGAGCCGTCTCGTCCACAGGCAGGTGCGCCTTGTCGGGCTGCCCGTAAACGGTACAGGACGACGAGAATACGATATTTTGTACCTGATGGCGTTTCATCACCTCCAAGAGGGTGATGAGTGAACCGATATTGTTGCGGTAGTAGAGTAGTGGTTTCTGTACTGACTCACCCACTGCCTTGCTGGCTGCAAAGTGGATAACACCCACAATATCAGGATACTGACGGAATACACCATCCAAATTGACAAAATCATTGCAATCAATGTTTGCGAACTCGGGGCGGCGGCCGACAATAGCGGTAATACCATCCAATACATCCACATTCGAGTTGCTCAGGTTATCTACAATTGTTACATCGTAGCCTTGTTCCATCAGTTCAACAGCGGTATGCGACCCAATGTAGCCTGCACCGCCCGTTACTAAAATTCGTGCCATAATCTATATGGGATTTATTCCTGTTTGGTAAAATATAAAGCGTACTACGCATAGAGCGTTTTTTACGCATCGTCATTAAAATAGTTTCTCGGGATATTCACCTGCTTTAATCAGGTTGTTTATCTTCATTACCACCTGCGGTCTGTCCTCTGCATAGGTTACACCGAACCACTTAGACGGCGTATCCAGCACTTTGCAGGTGGCTTTGCCTGCCACGATAAGGTCATTGACCACGGTCGGTATATAGAGTTCTTTTTTCAGTTCGTTGCCATACTTGGTGAGGAACTCGCGGAATGCCTCTTCCGAATAGTCGAAGTATTCGGGTGTGAAACCCCACATATTCATCGAAACGGGTGTGTTCGGCGCAATAACAGTATCCACGCCATCTTCTGTGAATACAATCTTGTCGCCTATCTTCTCAATCTTGGTACGCTCTACCACATCAGTCAGATACCCGTTCTCATCGGTAGTACAGATGCCGCGGCTCACGCTGCCGTTCTCGCTCAGCGTATTGGCAACACGGTAGCCGACCATACAATACTTGCCCTTTGTACCCTCGATGGTCTTGAGGTAGTCTGCCAAGATTTGGAATGACTCTTTGCCATAGAAATCATCGGCATTGATAACAGCAAATGGTTCATTGATAATGCCTTTTGCCATCAATACGGCATGGTTGGTACCCCATGGCTTCGTGCGCTCGGGGTTGTAGGTGTAGCCCGCAGGCACTTTGTCAATCGATTGAAAACAAATCTCGCAAGCCACTTTGTTTTGGTATTTAGAGAGAACTACACGGCGGAAATCCTCTTCAAAGTCCTTACGGATAACAAACACAACCTTGCCAAATCCGGCACGCAGAGCGTCGAATACGCTATAGTCCATAATCGTTTCTCCGTTAGGACCGAGACCGTCAATCTGTTTCAGTCCACCATAACGGCTACCCATACCGGCAGCCAATACAAAAAGTGTAGGTTTCATATTTTTAGTTTGGTTTGTAATGTATTTCTATTTATCTCACCTCTCATCTCTCAACTCTATCAGTCATAGCATCATTCTTCTGTATCTATCTCTATGCGTCCGTTGCGTTTTTTGTGCTTGAGCCACAATCCATACACCTCGGAGCAGTTGCCTGCGGTAGTGAAGGCGTGTATATCGTTGGTGTGCATAAACTTCATAAGTGCCGAGAACTCGTCTTGCGTGAGCAGGGTCTGTATCTCGATATAGTCCTCATCACTATAACCGCCTGTAACCTTATATAAGGAACATCCGCGCACGAGGTCGTCAATGATGTAGCGGCGTATCTTTTCATAGTCGGACGAGATGATACATACTCGTTTGCGGCGGTTGAACGATGCGGAGAAATAGTTGATTACCAATCCGTTAATCCATGTGCCAATCAACCCGATGACCACCATACGGAAATCGTTAATCAGGAACGCCGAGCAGCAAATCAATGCCCCACCAATGGATACCGATGCACCGATGTCGAAATGCAGGTATTTGTTGATAATCTTTGCCAAGATGTCCAGCCCGCCTGTGGAAGCGTTGATGCGGAACTCAATCGCCTGACATACAGATAGCAGGAACACAAAGCATACCAAATCGAACCACACATCGCCCATTCCCAATCCTGCCGACATCACCGAGTCTTTCACTTGCTCCAATACTTCGCCCGCACGGCTCAGCAAATAGGGATTGCCGTGTGCATCCAACACCTTCTCTCCCGCCAGCAGTTGCGCCTGAATATCAGGAGCCGCAATCACTTTGTGGGTTAGATTGGTATAAGGAAACACCCAATCCCAAAACTGTGTCAAAGGTCCCAATATCATTGCGGTGTACACCGTCTTTGCGCCAAATTCATTGCCAATCAGTAAGAACGCCATCACCAACAAGATGGCATTGATACCCATTACCAAATAGGAGAATGTGTCTGCATTGCCTCCTATCAAAGTGTTTATCACAATACTCAAACCCGAGATTGTCCCTACAATCAGGTGGCTGGGCATAAGGAAATAATAGACTGCCGCTGCGCCGAGGAACATACCTGCGGTCATCAGCACCAATTCTTTCCAAAACTTGTGCGTATGCATAGCGTGCCAAAACGATAAGCACAAGTTCTTCCAATATGCTTTCGTAAGGTATTGTTGTATGTATTCATTCATGGGGAAAGGATTTATTCAGGTAAAGTGTACTCTTTCATTACATATCGCGCCGTGCGCCGTGTGGTCTGGCTCAGCAGAATGTTTTTTCCCTGTGTCTCGCGAGTGATGATTTGCGGCGTGATACCGCGTATGGTCAGCAGCGAAAGTCCCACATTGTAGGTAACACGATAATCTCTTTGCAACTCCTCAATGGCCTCCTCTATATATCGGGAACTATCCACGCAAACGGAAATTGTAACTGCCGACGATTGTATCAAAGACACTTTCAGGCGGTGCCGGTGAATGATGTCAAAGATATGGCTCAAACTTTCCTCCAGCACAAAGGCGAAATCCTTGGCACGCATAGTGATGAGAATCTGGTTTTTCCGCCATATATATACGGGGACATCTATTGGTCCTCTGGCGGTGGCACTGATAACAGACCCTGCCGCCAATGGGTCTGCAAAAGGTTTTACATACAGCGGGATGGATTTGTTCTCCAACGGGCGAATGGTCTTCGGGTGAATGATCTGTGCTCCCGAATAGGATAACTCCACGGCATCATTGTAGGTCAGTTCGGGGATCAGCACTGTATCTTGTACCAACCGCGGGTCGGCATTGAGGATTCCCGGTACGTCTTTCCAAATTGTAACCGACTCGGCATTCAGAATATTGCCCAATAGTGCCGCCGTATAGTCGGAACCTTCGCGCCCGAGCGTGGTACGCAAGCCGTCTGCCGTTCCACCGATAAACCCTTGTGCCACAAAGATATGTTTGTCGGATTGTGCTACGGCTGTGCAAATTTGCTGTGCAGATACCATCATATCCACATTGGCATCACGATACGTTGCATCTGTTCGCAGCAGGTGTGTCATATCAAGCCACTCACTGTCAATGCCTTGTGTTTGCAGATAGGCGTTTACAATAGTGGTGGAGATAAGTTCGCCCCAACTGACCAACTGGTCGTAACTCAAGTCGTAGTTTGTGGCATCTTGCAGATCGGGCAGATCGTGTATCGGCAGGATGTCGGCAGACAATCCCAACTCTTGCAAGATAGTGGTATGATAATCTATGAGTGCAGTCCACTCCTGCTGCGCTGTAGCGGTATTGCCCACCCATAGTGCGTTGAGAACACGCTCCAAAGCATTGGTAGTCTTGCCCATTGCCGAGACCACGACCATCAGGTCGCCTTCTCTAAGCGAGACAATATGCGCCAAATTGCGGATACCGCCCGCATTGCGCACCGATGCACCACCAAACTTATAGACCCTCATATTTTGGGAATTTGTAAATTTACAAACTTACAAATTTACACATTTACAAATTATATATCACAGGTTTGCCATATGAATGGCTGTTACGGCTCCTTCTATACCTTTGTTGCCCAATTTGCCACCGGCACGGTCAAGTGCCTGTTGTTTGTTGAGTGTGGTCAGTACGGAGAAGATAACGGGTACATGCCCTTGCGCATTCAGTATCGCTACACCTTGCGTAACCGACTGGCACACATAGTCAAAGTGTGGTGTTTCGCCTTGTATCACACAACCAATCACAATGATAGCATCCATATCGGCATATTCGTTGATAGTACGTGCTGCTGCGTAAGTCAGTTCCACTGTACCCGGTACATGCAGGAGAACGATGTTATCCTCATCCACCCCGTGTTTCTCCAATGTGTCCAAGGCTCCTTGCGCCATCGGATAGGTGATATCCGAGTTCCAATTCGCCACTATAATTGCATAGCGCTGACGTTTCAGAACGTCAGCGCTTGGCAATATAGTCGCATCATATTTCGACAAATTGGTAGTCATTACTCTGCTGCGATTGCGATATATTTCTCAATATCCTGTGCTTCCACCGAAGCCGGATAGTCATTCTTGATAGTCTCAAAAGCCTTCTTAGCAGCCTTTTTGTTTCCCTGCTCAAGATATACGAACCCTGCTTTCTTCAGGCTCATCGGAGCAATTATATCGTTGCCCGACTTGGCTGCTGCCTCAAACGCAGAAACGGCTTTGCCGTATTCGCCCATTTCTACATAAGTGTCGCCGAGCAATTGTGAAGCCGCAGGATCAATGGTCAAATCTTTTGCCGAGAATTTCTTGAGGTATTTGGCAGCCTCCTCATACTCGCCGAGTTGGTAGTAGCAGATACCGGCATACAAGGCTGCCAACTTACCGGGTTGATACATCTTGTAGGAATTGGCAATCTCCTCAAAACCGATGCACTCCGCGCCATCCCCATTCAGAGCCTGCTCAAAGTCGCCTGCCATAAAATATACTACAGCCTTGGCGTTCTCATTGCTTGCCTCAAGGGCTTTGGGCTTGAATACATACTGGTTGAGGGCAATAATGCCGCAGATAACCACCACAATAACAGTGATAGTCCAACTCAGTACCGCCGAGTGTTTCTCAATCCACAGACCTACGGTCGAAAGTCCTTCGTTCACTTCCTCCAAATGCTGGTCGTCTTTCTTGAATTTTTCTTCTTCTTGTTTTTTCTTTGACATAATTATGTAGTTTTATATTATTCGATTTGTTATAGGATGCGCTTAGGATGCGCATATGATACAACGTGCAAAGATACAACATTCCGCCGACATACACAAAAATTATGAAAAAAAAAGCGCGAAAAGCAAATTTTACTGCTTTTCGCGCTTATATATTCAGGTGATATTTACAGGCGTTGAAACTCCAGCATACACCAGTCGCCGTCCGTGCGGCTGGCGGTGTGGATAAGTCTGACATTCTTCGCTGTGGCGATGAGAGCAGGGCAGTCGGCGGCATAGAAACCGCTAATCCAAAGAGCACCACCTATGTTGAGATAACGGGCATAGAGCGGCATTTGCGACAGCAGGATATTTCTATGGATATTCGCCATAATCAGGTCGTAATGCCCTGCCGGCGGAGTATCGCCAAGGCTTGTTTCTATCCGGACGCTGTTGAGAGCGGCGTTCTCCTGCGTGTTGAGAACACTCTTGTCGTCAATATCCACTGCCAGCACGTATGCAGCACCTCGGAGAGCGGCAAAAATACCAAGCACCCCTGTGCCGCAGCCGTTATCCAACACGTATTTGCCCGTCAGGTCGGTTTGCAATAGGGCGTTGATCATCATACCCGTGGTCTCGTGGTGTCCTGCTCCGAAAGCGCAATGGGGAATGATCTTCACCCCGAGTGGCAGTTCTTCTATCGGGTGTTCCGCCTCCCACGTAGCGTTCCAGTTCTCGTCGGGACATTCGTCTATAGAGAGCAGCGTAACGCCTTCGGTATCGTCAATGAGTTGCTCTATTTCCGTCCTATGTGTATCAAGTACATCGGTGGGGATATAGGCATCGCTGCCGTCCAACGTGTCAAAACCCAAGTCGAAAAGCGACTGGGCAAACAATTCCTCTTGCCACGGCTCGGCAAAAGAAAAAGAAAACCGGGCTACGGAATACTTCATTATAATGATGAATTATGAATTATGAATTAGGAATGATGAATGAACCTTTTGACTTCCTCCTGCTATCCACCTGCTATCCATCTGACATCCACCTGTGTTTGGCAGGGTTATTCCCAACCGTTGTAGTGGACGTTGGAAACTGAGTATTTGTTCTTTACGGCAGGAGTCTCGGCGGGGTAACCGACAGGGACGATGCACAACGGAATGATATGGTCGGGCAAACCGAGGATGCTTTGCACTTGTGCCACGCGTTCCGCTGACGGGTGAACGCCTGTCCATACGGCACCCAGCCCCATAGCGTGCGCGGCAAGGAGCAGGTTCTCCGTGGCTGCCGATACATCGTTGACCCAAAAATCAGGCAGGTCGGGAATGGCTTTGGTGAGATCGCCGCAAGGCACAAACGCACATCCGGGGTGGTTCTGACAGCGGGAGTTGGGCATCTCGTTGCCGATACGTTGCAGGAGGGCGGTGTCGGTGATGACGATGAATGCCCACGGCTGTTTGTTGATTGCCGACGGGGCTGCCATAGCACATTGCAGGAGAGTGTCAATCTGCGTTTGCGAGAGCGGTTCGCCTGTGAACTGACGCACCGAGGTGCGGGTCAGAATGTTGTCAATAGGAGTTTGCATAGTTTGTTTTGATTGGGTGCAACTGATGAGTGCCATACTCATAAGTGCTGCAAAAAATAGTTTTTTCATATCAGTGTGTATTTGGATACAATTTCAGTGCGGTGCCGACTACGTAGTTGCTGCCGCCGATAAAAATAATATCGTTTGGCATAGTAGCCGACTGTACATATTGCAATGCTTTGGCTATGTCGGGGATCGCCTCTGCTGTAGTGTCCTCGGGGTGCACCTGTTGCCAGCGTTCCAACATCTCTTCGGCAGGAATGGCGCGGTGGGTATCGGGTTGCACAAAGCAGTACCGCACATTCTGCGTCGTGCCGTTTGCAATGCGTGTCGCAGGAAGCAGGCGCATTACTACATCCACATCCTTATCCGACACCATACCGAATACTACAAAAAGTGTGCCTTTGTGATGCGTTTGCAGGTCGCTGAGTTGCTGTGCCACATAGCGCAACCCGTGCGAGTTATGCCCCGTGTCGCAGATAGTGAGAGGCTTGTCGGCAAGTTTCTCCCACCGTCCGCGCAGTCCCGTCAGGCTACATACTTCGGCGAAACCTTTGCGGATAGCCGCCGTGGTGATATGTGTCCCAATGGGGCTGTAGTTTTGCAGCACACGCAGAGCCACATAGGCGGTCTGTTGGTTCTTGTCCTGATAGATACCATGCAACTGACATTCGGGTATGTCGCGCAACCGGCAACGGCGCAGATAGCCGCATTGGTCGGCAAACCAAAGCCGACAGCCGGTGGTCTCCAACCCGTCGCCGAGAATACCGCACGCCTGCGCTTTTTGCAGAAAGACAGGGGCTGTCTGCGGGTCGGTCTCGCCGATGACGCACGGCACATCGGGTTTGATAATGCCCGCTTTCTCGGCGGCGATCTTCGGCAGCGTATCGCCCAAAAACTCGGTATGGTCGAAGCCTATGTTCGTGATAACCGAGAGCATAGGAGTGATGATATTGGTAGAGTCCAATTTGCCGCCCAACCCCACTTCCACGACCGCCACATCCACCTGCATATCTGCAAAATAGGCGAAAGCCAATGCCATAGTGGTCTCGAAGAACGAGGGGCATATCTGCTCCAAGAATGCTTTGTTGTCTTCTACAAACCGCACTATATAGTCTTCGGAAATCATCTGTCCGTTGAGGCGTATGCGCTCGCGGAAATCTGCCAGGTGCGGACTGGTGTACAACCCTACACGCAAGCCCGCAGCCTGCAGCGAAGCGGCAATGAGGTGCGAGGTGCTGCCCTTGCCGTTGGTGCCCGCTATATGCACCGACCGGAAACGCCGGTGTGGGTTGCCGAGGTGCTCCATCAGGCGGAGCGTGTTGTCCAACCCCGGTTTGTATGCTGCCGCACCTACCAAATGGAATGCGGGCTGCGACGCATACAGATATTCGAGTGTCTCTTGATATGTCATATTATTTAACGCCAGTTCGATATAAGTGAATTGTCTTACTTTGTCGCCGTAGGCAATAAGATTTATGGCAATTTATGGATGTAAAAAATCATAGATTTACTTAGATTTCTTGCCGCTTGCGGCAAAGGAATTTCCTATTTCGAACTCACGTTATGTTGTTATCTGTTGTTTAATAGTTGTTGTCAGTTGTTGACCTATAAAGTCTTTCGTTATCTCGAACTCACGTCATATTATTGTTGCATATCTGCGTGCAAGGTCAGTACATTGTCCATTTCTTTCATCTTCAGCCACTTGTAGAAATCGGGCGTGATATGCACCTGCATTGATTTAGAGGTGAGCATAATACGATTGTTGTGGAGCGTGTCGTGCACCTGCACGCACAGGCGCGATTTCCCTTTGTTCGATTCGCATTGTGCCACCAGTTCGTCAATCAACTCCTGTGTTACGTTTTCCAGAGGAATAGACAGGCTGACCGACGACATATAGGCATCCTGCACGTCTTGGAGCAACTCCACTTTCTTCACTGCAAACTCAAATTCCGCCTCATCGTCTTTCTTCTCGTGAAACCAGCGCATACCTGTGCCACGCTGCTGGATAGTCCCCGTTACATAGACGTACAGGCTCGGCTGGAGGTATGCCGAATTGTTTTTGTAGGTTTCTCCGAACAGCACCATCTTATAACTGCCCGAATAATCCTCTATCGTATATCGCCCGTACGGCTTACCCTTTTGCGAGGTGGCATTTTCTGCAGAAGTAACAATTCCGCCGAAACGGATAGTCTGGTTTTTGTATTTCTCCAGAAACTCTTTCGGGGTCAGTTTTTCGGGGTCATCCTCTCCGCCCTCCTTATCCGGGTTGTCTGCCTGTGCTATAGCCGCATTGCGGGCATCGGGTGTGCGCCAAGCGTCGAACTGTGTCAATTGCTCGGTGGTGATGTTGCACATCTGCTGTATCTCAAACTCATAGTCGTCCAGCGGGTGTGCAGAAAGGAAGATTCCAATCAGCGATTTCTCCATATTGAGCCGCTCAATGGTTGACCATTTCTGTACTTGCGGCAGTTCGGGGTGTTGTATCTCTACGGCTGATCCGAGGTCGCCGAAGAGGGAGTTTTGCTGCTGTTGCTTGTCTTGCTGGTACATATTGCCGTAGCGTATCAGCGTCTCAAGTACGTTCTCGCCGCGGCTGTTGGTACCGAGCAGTTGCTCGCGATACAGCCCGTCGAAGCAGTCGAATGCCCCTGCACAGGCGAGGTTCTCGATGGTCTTGCGGTTGCAGGCGGAGAGGTTGACGCGCTCGAGGAAGTCGAAGATATCCTTGTACTTGCCGTTGCGGTTGCGCTCGGTGATAATAGCCTCCACGGCACCCTCGCCCACACCTTTGATTCCGCCCAAGCCGAAGCGGATGTCGCCGTGGCTGTTGACGGTGAAGGTGAGTTCGGACTCGTTGACATCGGGTTCCAGCACCTGTATCTTCATCGCCTTGCACTCGTCCATAAACTTTGTAACCTCCTTGATGTCGTCTTTGGAGACGGTCAGGTTGGCAGCCATGAACTCGGCGGGGTAGTGTGCCTTGAGGTAAGCGGTCTGGTATGCCACCCATGAGTAGCAGGCGGCATGCGACTTGTTGAAGGCATAGGAGGCAAACTTCTCCCAGTCCTTCCAAATCTTGTCAAGCACCTTTTCGTCGTGTCCGTTGGCTTTGCCGCCTGCCATAAACTTGCCTTTCAGTTCCTGCAGTATCGCCATCTGCTTCTTGCCCATCGCCTTGCGCAGTTTGTCGCTCTCACCGCGGGTGAAGTTCGCCAGCAGTCGCGAGAGAAGCATCACCTGCTCCTGATAGACCGTAACACCATAGGTATCTTTCAGGTATTTCTCCATAATCGGAATGTCGTACGTTACGGGTTCGAGTCCCTGCTTGCGGCGGATAAACTGCGGGATATAGTCCATAGGTCCGGGGCGGTAGAGGGCGTTCATAGCGATGATGTCGCCGATGACGGTCGGTTTGAGTTCCCTCATATACTTGCGCATACCCGTGGACTCAAACTGGAACACGCCTATGGTGCGCCCCTCCTGGAACAGTCGGTAGGTCTCTGCATCGTCAATGGGGATATGGTCGATGTCGATGTCAATGCCGTGCGCTTTCTTGATATTCTTGAGGCACTCCTTAATAATAGTAAGCGTTATCAGCCCGAGGAAGTCCATCTTGATGAGTCCCACGCTCTCTATCACGTGTCCATCGTATTCTGTCACTAATACGCGCCGTTTGCTTTCTTTGTCTTCCACGCTTGACAGCGGGGCAAACTTTGTCAGGTCGTCTGCACCGATAATCACGCCGCAGGCGTGGATACCCACCTGCCGGATGGTGTCCTCAAGTTGCAATGCATAGTTGAGCATACTGCGTATCTCGGGTTCGCCCTGCTCGTATTCGCGCTTCAGTTCGTCCACATACTTGTAGCAGTTCTTCAGGTTCACCTTGGGCGGCTTGCCTTTCTCGTCCTTGATGTTGTCGGGAAATTTGCGGTCGGGGATATACGATTTCAGTTCGTTCACCTTAGCCAAAGGCACACGCTGCACGCGCCCTACATCAGAGATAGCCGACTTGGTAGCCATCTTGCCGTAGGTGATGATATGCGCTACATGCGTCTCGCCGTACTTCTTGCTCACCCAATCGAGTACCTTGCCGCGTCCTGCATCATCAAAGTCTGTATCTATATCGGGCAATGACACACGGTCGGGGTTGAGGAAACGCTCGAACAGCAGGTCGTATTTCAGCGGGTCAAGGTCGGTGATGTGCAGGCAGTAGGCTACTACTGAACCCGCCGCCGAACCACGCCCCGGACCTACACTCACGCCCAATTCCTCTCTTGCACCGCGGATAAAATCCATCACGATGAGGAAGTAGCCGGGGAAGCCCATCGTCTTCATCACGTGCAACTCAAATAGGATGCGGTTCACCACCTCGCGCTGCCGCTCGTCCAAATCCGCAGCGTCCCAATAGTGATAATCCAGCCCTTTGGTGTTCTCCAGAAACGGCTTCAACTCGGGGTAACGCTTCTTCGCGCCGTTCCACGTGAGGAAACTCAGGTACTCTGCCTCAAATTTGATACGGTACATACGATCGTACCCGCCGAGGTTCTTGAAACGCTTCTGCGCATCTTTCTCGCTCAGCGGGTTCTGCCCGTGTTCGTCGGTCATAAACTCCTGCCACAGGTCCTGCTCCGTGTATCTCTGCCGTATCTCGTCTTCCGTGCCGAAGTCTTTCGGGATGTCGAACAGCGGCATAATAGGTCCGTGGTCGATGTCGTATATCTCCACTTTGTCCGCTATCTCCTGCGTGTTCGCCAGTGCCTCGGGTATGTCGGAGAAGATGCTGTACATCTCTTCGGGCGTCTTGAGCCACTCCTGCTTGGTGTAGTGCATACGGTTCACGTCGTCCACATAGTGGTTCGTGCTGAGGCAGATAAGTCGGTCGTGCGCCTCGGCGTTCTCCTCTTCCACGAAGTGCGAGTCGTTGGTGCAGATAATCTTTACATTATGCTTGCGGGCAAGGTCTATCAGCACGGGGTTCACCTCTTTCTGCTTTTGATACACCTCCTGGTCGCCGCCCGGTTTGTCGGTTTGGTGGCGTTGCAACTCTATGTAGTAGTCTTCGCCGAACACCGACTTGAACCACTCTATCGTCTCTTCCGCACCCGCAATATCGCCCGCCATAATCTTCTGCGGCAACTCGCCGCCCAAGCATGCCGACGAGCAGATAATACCCTCGTGGAACTCCTGCAGCAGGTCTTTGTCGATACGGCTCGTGTAGTTGAAGGCGTCCGACATAAAACCCGCACTCACTATCTTGCACAGGTTGTGGTAGCCCGTCATGTTCTTGGCAAGCAGTATCAGGTGCCAGCCCGAGCGGTCGATGATGTACTGCCGCCCCTCGCCGTTCACGGCTTTCTCGTCGGTCATCGAGTGCCGCCCGCGCCGCGCACAATATGCCTCACACCCCACAATTGGTTTGAAGGGTACAAACGGCTGTTTCTCGTAGGTCTCGCCTTTCTCCGCTGCGGCTTGCGCCAGTTCTTCCTGACGGGCGTCCCATGCTTCTTTGTTCTTGCTGTTTACTTTCTTGCAGTAGTCAAGCAACTCCTTGATGCCGTACATATTACCGTGGTCTGTCAGTGCCACGGCACCCATGCCGGTCCGCAGACATTTGTCCACTATGTCGGGTACTTTGCTCATTCCGTCCAGTACCGAATACTGCGAGTGTACGTGTAGGTGTGTGAAATTCATTTTGTTAAGTTCTATGGATTTATAAAATGGCTCAATTCGAGTGTTATAAGATGACTCAATCCGTCTGCAAAGTTACGAAAAAAAATATAGATATGCAAACGAAAAAGACGTATGCTTTCAGGTCTATGTTGCTTGTATGTTGCTTGTATGTGATTCGTATGTGATTCGTATGTGATTAGGCGGTTTTTGCTTGTATTTCAGTGAGTTATATTTGTTTTTTTTTGCCGCTCTGATCGGCTGGCTGAACTAATCTCTTTACAATCAACTTGTTACAATGCAAGAGGCTGCCCAACTATTTTTGTTAGACAGCCTCTTGATTATGGCACTGCAATGCGTTTTTTATTTCGCACGGATAAATAACTGTACCGGTGTCCCGTTGAAATCCCACCATTCGCGGAGTTTGTTCTCCAGAAAACGGCGGTACGGTTCCTTGACATACTGCGGCAGGTTGGCAAAGAATATAAATGTGGGCACTTGCGTATTGGGCAACTGTGTACAGTACTTGATCTTGATATACTTGCCCTTCGTTGCGGGGGGCGGATAGTTCTCTATCAGCGGGAGGAACTTGTCGTTCAGTTGCGCCGTCGGTATTTTCTTGTTCTTGTTTTCATAGACGTGCAATGCCGTCTCCATCACCTTGAAGATACGCTGCTTGGTGAGCGCAGAGGTGAAGATAATGGGGAAATCGGTGAAAGGCGCGATACGGTTGCGGATAGCCGCTTCGTATGCCTTGATGTCCGCATTGGTTTTGCTCTCCACCAAGTCCCATTTGTTGATGCAGACCACCAGTCCTTTCTTGTTCTTCTGAATGATGGAGTAGATGTTCAGGTCTTGTGCCTCGATACCGCGCGTCGCATCAATCATCAGGATACATACATCGGAGTTCTCTATCGCACGGATGGAGCGCACCACGGAATAATACTCCAGGTCTTCGTTCACCTTGGCTTTCTTGCGGATACCCGCTGTATCTACGAGGTAAAAATCCTTGCCGAACTTGTTGTAGCGGGTATAGATACTGTCGCGCGTCGTTCCCGGTATGTCGGTTACGATGGTTCGCTCTTCGCCGATAAACGCATTCAATATACTGGATTTACCTGCGTTCGGTCGCCCGACAATGGCGAAACGCGGCAGGTCTTCTATCTCCTCACCGCTGTCGTCTTTCTTGAAGCGCGAGCATATCTCGTCCAGCAGGTCGCCCGTACCCAGTCCGTTCTCTGCACTCAGGATAAACGGTTCGCCCAGTCCGAGTTTGTAGAACTCCGGCGCACCGTACTGCATCTCAAAGGTATCCACTTTGTTCACCCCGAGAACGGTCGGTTTGCCCGCCTGACGGAGCAGGTGTGCCACCTCCATATCGAACCGGGTAACACCTTCGTTCACATCCACTACCAGTAGCACCACATCCGCCTCGCGGATAGCGAGGTCCACTTGGCGGTTGATTTCGCTCTCGAAAGTGTCGTTCGAATTGACTACCCATCCGCCGGTGTCAATCACCGAAAACTCCTTGCCGCACCACTCGGCTTTGCCGTACTGGCGGTCGCGTGTCGTACCTGCGGTGTTCATTACTATGGCCCGCCTTGTTCCCGTCAGGCGGTTGAATAAGGTCGATTTCCCTACGTTGGGACGACCTACGATGGCTAAGATATTTGCCATAAATTACTTCGTGTTTTTTTACTCGCGCGTGCGAGCGTTAATAATATATGTTATTTGGTTCGCGTTCGCTCACGTTGTTGGCGTTGCGTTAATGGCTTCACATTAGTGTCTTCGCGTATCCGCTCTGTTCTCCCCTCCTCTGAAGGAGGGGCAGGGGGAGGTCTATGGTTGGGGAGGTCTCATTCTCACTCCCCACATTCGCTGCAACTGTGGTTGCCGCATTTGTTGCAACCGTCTCCGCAGTTGCCGCCGCAACCTCCGCAGCCGTGATGGCGGATAGCCTCCAACTCGGCAGGGTCTGCATCGCGTACTTCTACAATCTCGCCGGTAAAGTGCAGGTTCTCGCCTGCCAACGGGTGGTTGAGGTCGATAGTTACTTTGAGCGGCGACACTTTGGCTACCTGTGCATTGACGATCTGCCCGTCGGTGGTCTTCATCGGGATGATATTGCCCGTATAGACACGGTCGGAGTCGAACTCGCCGTCGGCATTATAGAAAAGGTGTTTGTCAAGTTCCAACAAGCCCGCCTCGTCATATTCGCCGTAGGCATCTTCCGGGGCAAGACGGAAATCGAACTTGTCGCCCGGTTCCAGTCCGGCAAGGGCTTCTTCAAACTTCGGCAGCATCATTCCCTCGCCTTGGCAGTACACCAGCGGGGTCTTGATAGTGGCTTTCTCTATCATCTCTTCTTTGCCGTCCTCGCCATCGATATACATCTCATAGATGGCTTTCACTACTTTCTGATTTTCGATTTTCATATTTTTACTTTGTGTTTATGGCTCGCTTTGCGAGCGTTAATGACTGCGTGTTGTTGGTTTCACGTTGCCCGTTCTGTTAGCCCCTCCTTTGGAGGGGTTGGGGAGGTCGGGGGCAGGGGAGGTCTTACCACCAGTTCACCCGCGCATTCGTGCTTTGTGTACTTGATTTGTCGTACTTCAGGTCTGCCAGCATCGAGGCGTTCACACCGATGTGGAACGTGTAACTCTTATATGGTCCGAATGGTACGAAACTGGCGGTCATATTCCAGCAGTGCAGGTCGCGGCTGACATTGAAGTTCGCACTCGCAAACTTCTTCGCGCGGAAGTCGTAACTCGTGCTGGCACTCACTTTCCACCCCTGTCCGAGACCCAGACTGCCCGAGAAAGAGAGGTTGTGCGTAAAGACCATCTTATAGTACATCTTGTCGTAGTCGAACTCGCTGCCTGCGCCGTAACGCACCGAGTAACTCACCGACAGACTCCACGGTATATCGGTCTTTACATACCCGTCGTCCACCTCCTGTTTGGCGTTGCTTTTCTTGTTGCTGTTCAGTTTGCCGTTGGTGGCTAATCCGTCGTCCCCCACAGCGATGTCATCCATATTTTGATCGGTGTTCTCACTGCCTTTTTTTTTCTTGTCCTTGTCAAACCACTTGCGGAACGTCTGATTGTTGAATGTGTAACTCAGGCTCGTACTCGTTCCCAAGAAATGAGGAAAGCGTCCGTTGCTCCAGTACTGCTTGTTTGTGCGTACGGGCGTACCGAGAGGATTGAGTTCGTACATATACGGGTCGAACTGCCCGCTGAGATTGATCGTATAGTTCGCTTTAGGTATCTTGATACGCAGATTGACAGAAAAATTGCTCCAGTTCATCGAGTCGGCAATGAAATTGTATCCCCCCGAAATACTGAAATTGTCAATCAGACTCACTACCTTGAACGGATTCTTGCCCGTGGTGTCTTCCTTGTTGACAATCTTCATCTCAAGGTTGTTGCCGAGGCTGAAACTCAACGCTGCCGCTGCGCCCTGACTTGCATTGCCATAGATACCGTTTGCAAACCGCGAGTAAGTCTGGTGCAGCACCATCGGGTTGCCCGCTTCGTCCGTTTTCTGTATCTTTCGTCCTGTCTCGGGGTCGGTCTCCGTGCCGTAAACAGGCTGGTCGTAACTGCCGTAATACCCCCAGAACGACTTGCCGAAATCGGGGTGGTAACTGAAACTGATCGTCGGGGTCAGCACGTGGCGGAACTTCTCCACTTTGCTTTTCGGGAACAGTTTCTTGCTCGGCGTGTAGAATCCGTATAGTTTGGTCGAGAGCGAGATGCCCACATTGAAATCAAACACGTTGTAAAAACCGTTGGTCGTATCGCGCTGCAACTGTTGCTCCTGCTCGTCCCATGTCTGGTCGATACGCTGGAAATACATACGGTCGGTCATATTGATACTCGGCGTAACGCTCAGATATTTGAATAGCATAAACGATGCCGAGATAGGTACCGAGTGTTTCAGACCCGTCTGCCAGTCGCGCAGAAAGTCGGAATGCAGAAACCGGTTTTCCTTGATGCTGTTCACCGCAATACGCCCGTTGCCCGAATAACTCATACTGATTTTCTCGTACCATTTCTCCTTTCCCACAGGTTTCTTGCGCTTGAAGGGATACACGCGGCTCATACTCACGCTCAGTTCGGGCAGCGTGAGCGAGAGAGTCGAGTCCTTGGTGCGCTGCGTTACCGACGCACTCAGGCTCAGGTTCCACGGGCTGTCGGGGAAACGCTGGGTATAGTTGATAGTCGAACTCTTGGTGTTCTCCGAGTTCAACTGAGGGTTGTAGTAACTGTTGATGTTGCTGCGGTTGTAGCCGCTTGTCGAGAAATTCACGCTCGCCGAGAATGTGCTGTACGGGTTCGCCTTGGCGTCCTGCGAGTGCGTCCACTGGATGCTGAAATTGGTCGCCTTCGAGTAGTTCGGCAGGTCTTTCTCGCCTGTTACGTCGTTGCGGTAGTTGATGCTGATGTTGCCGTTGAATTTGTACCGCTTTATATATTTGGATTGTGCGCGTACCGCCCACGTACCGCGCGTATATATATCGCCCGTTACCTGCAAGTCCATATAGTCGTTAATGGCAAAATAGTACCCGATACCGTTTAGGTACAAGCCGCGCGTACCGTCATCGCCGAAGTTCGGCATAATCAGTCCGCTCGAATACTGGTTGGTAAACGGGAAAAAACCGAACGGAATAGCCAGCGGCACCGGCACATCGCCCACCACCATATAAGCGGGTCCCGTAGCAATATACTCGCCGGGCACTACCTTGGCTTTCGTCATCTTTAGGTAGAAGTGCGGATGGTCGTGCTGGTCGCATGTGGTGTACATTCCGCCGCCCATCATCATCGTGTTGCCCTCCGTCTTTTTGGTCTTGTCGGCTATCACATAACCCTCGCCCTGCTCGGTAACCACCTTGCGGATAAAGCCCTTCTGCGTCTTCAGGTTGTAGGTGATCTGGTCGGATTCGTAACTGTCCTTGCCGTCTTTGAATACGGGGCGGCCGATCCATTCGCCCTCCACCGAGTCCAATACACCTTGCGCAAACACCTGGCTGCTGTCCATATGCACACGGATATACTCGCTGGTCAGTTCCATCTGCTCGTATTTTACGTCGCTTTCGCCGTGCAGATAGGCTATACCGTTGCCCATCAGCACAATCGAATCATTCGCCACATAGTCAATCGGAGCCGTAATGGCACTCGGCTTGTGCGCAGGCTCCTCCGTATTGGCTTTAGAGTCCTTAAAATCTTTAGGGTCTTTAAGGTCTTTAAGGTCTTTAAGGTCTGCGCTTTCCTCCACTACCGCAAGCCCCTCCTCTGGAGGGGTGGGGGAGGTCGGCGCTTGGGAGGTCGTTGAGGTCGTTACCGTCTGCGCATACCCTTGTAATCCCAAGAGCATACCCACCCACAAAGCAATATGTTTCCCGTATGTGCGCATATACGCAAATTAGCGTGCAAAAGTACAAAAAATAATTGACATCTGCAACACCCGTTTCTGCAAAGCCACTACACGTAGATTCAACAAGCAAGAGTAAAATTAGGAAAAAATATAAAATTATGCTATGTATGGGAGACGACGCGTCCCGCGTCGTTATGCGCCACAGGCACACTGAGTGCCGTATTTGTATGATTTTCTTCCCTTTTTCTTGCCGCTTGCGGCATAGGAGACCTTTTGTGCCAACCGATGGCACAGTGTATCTTGGGGTCTGTTTTCTTTCATATAGATAAAAAATACACAAGAATTGTAGTTTTTTGCTTGCATACATTAAATGTTTGTAGTAATTTTGCACCGTCAAGTTCATATTTGTTATATTGTAGCGATATGTGTAAATAACAAAGACTGGCATTTGTTAGAAAAATCCAAATAATTTTCTTTTATTATGAGAACAAAACTTATTTCATTGAGTCTCGTCCTGCTGATGGGAGTGTCAGTATGGGCGCAGACGCCTGCAGCGGTCTCAGTCTATGACGATTGCAGCAAGAACGGCAAAACCGAGGACATTCGTCCGACTGGCGAAGAGAATGGACACACGTGGGTCAATCTTGGTCTGCCGAGCGGGCTGAAATGGGCATCATGCAACGTAGGTGCCACCGCCCCCGAAGACTACGGCAACTACTACGCTTGGGGCGAGACGGAAACCAAAACCGACTACTCGTGGGCAACCTACAAGTATGCCAATGGGGCGTATGACAAACTCACCAAGTACTGCACCAATGCAAGTTCTGGCGACGATGGTTTTACTGACGACAAAACTACGTTAGATCCCGAGGACGATGCTGCTCACGTGAACTGGGGTGGCGAATGGCGTATGCCCACCGATGCCGAATGGACGGAGTTGCGCAACAACTGCACATGGACGTGGACTACACAAAATGGCGTAGAAGGTTATCTCGTAGCAAGCGAGACCAACGGCAACTCTATCTTCCTCCCCGCCGCGGGGTTTCGCTACGACACGAACCTCACCTATGCCGGCTCCTACGGCGACTACTGGTCTTCGTCGCTCGATGCGGACGGCTCGGACCTCGCGTGGTTCGTCTACTTCTATTCGGACCACGTGCGCAGGTACTACTACTACCGCTACGGCGGTCATTCTGTCCGCCCCGTTTGCCCGTAGCATAAGAACCCTCTCACACAGGCAAAGCCCCACACGCTCGTTCCGTGGCTGCGGCGGTCGCACGCCTGCCGCAGCAGGCAAACCGGTGCGACCGGCGGAGACACGGAACGCAATGGAAAACTTTTTCTGACTGAATAAAAAAGCAATATGGCACAACTCAAACCTCACAAGCCAACTGTTCTCCAATGTCTATCTGAACGTGCTTGACCAATATATGAAACGTGTCCTGCATTGTGTGCATTACGGACGCTATGTGGACGATTTCTTTGTGGTCAGTGCGGACAGGGATTGGCTCCATAGGCTGATAAGTCCGGTGCGCAGGTTTGCTATGCAGTCGCTGGGGCTTACCTTGCACGAGGGCAAAACGCAAATCTGCAATGTGAGGTACGGTGTGGAGTTTCTCGGGGCAACCGTCAAGCCTTTCCGCAGTATAGTGAGCAAGCCGGCGTTGCGCAGAATGTGTCCGAAAATCCGGCAATGCTTGCAAAATATACCGCTTTCAAACGATTCGCTTGTGTCGTTCGGCGGTCTTTTATGTCATGGAAAAAATTATCAAACAATAAAACAATTGTTACAATGAAAACCAAACTATTTCTTGGTGCTGTTGCGTTGGCAATAGCAGGGTGGTGCAATGCCACCGACCATCTTACCCTTACACTCTATGCCGACGGCTGCGAGAGTGCAAATACCATCCGGTGTAATACGGGGCAGCAGGTGAATATAACGGCAGTACCCGAAAACGAACACCGTCATTTCACCCGCTGGACAGACGGCAATACCGACAACCCGCGCTTGCTGACAATCACGCAGGATACTACCTTCACGGCAGAATTTGCACTCACCATTGCGGGGCAATGCGGGGATAATCTCTATTGGCAATATGCAGGGCATACGCTCACTATCTCGGGTACGGGGGCAATGTATGACTACAATGAAAGCAATATGCCGTGGCTGCTCCTCAGGGACAGTGTCAAATCGGTGGTTGTCGGACATGGTGCAACCTCTATAGGTCAGTATGCATTTGCCGATATGCCCAAGTTGGCTGAAGTCATGATTGGCAGTGCGGTGGAAAACATCGGAGCAAACGCATTTGCCAATTGCCGCCGCTTGTACGACATCTATTGTTATCCAACCTACCCGCCATTTGCAGAGACGAGTTCCTTTGCCAACTACAATGTGTATCTGAATGTACAGTGTGAGCAACTTCGCGACTACCGGTTGGATGTGGTTTGGGGCAAATTCAAATTCATCCAATGTCTCGGTGCGGAGAATACCACAACCGGTGACGATATTGCGGTAACGCCATCGGGCAACGAAGCGACCTTTGTCTGGAGGGCTGACGGCTCGGCAGGCACCTACACCCTCGAGATACGCAAAGACGGCGTAGTGTTCTGCACCTTGGTCTTCAATGCAAGCGGGCAACTGACCAACATTGCCTTTGCCCCCTCGCGCAACGGAC
>ERZ808275.233-NODE-233-length-28486-cov-5.155077_pt1 | contig 28486 bp, 21 predicted proteins | sample MGYA00520894_ERZ808275 | MGnify/ENA primary metagenome ERZ808275 (study PRJEB31516, sample SAMN03275598) | gut metagenome | biome: mammalia-associated habitat; material: feces | host: Papio cynocephalus | place: Kenya | collected 2012-08-03 ...
AATACTGGGGTTTTCCTACTTTTTTTGCTTCTCAACTGTAAAAGATGGGATTATACTACATATTTTTTAGAAATACCTCTTTTGAGGTCTTTTTGTCGTGTTTTTAACTTTATACGTTAATTCATATGGAAAATTATTTACTTTGTTCTTGATTTTCCTTATCTAATTTTTTATCCTAATAACACATCTAAACTCATCATAATAAGAAACCCTAACATAAATCCTAATGTACTTAAAGAAAACTTTCCTTCTTTATATGCTTCAGGAATTAATTCATTTACTACAACATAAATCATTGTTCCCGCAGCAAAAGAAAGAAGAAGTGGCATAATTTGTGTCATCGGTTGAACAATAAAGACCACTAAAACACCAAAGATTGGTTCAACAATACCTGAAAACATACCATAGAGAAAAGCTTTCTTTTTTGAATACCCTTGATGATAGTAAGGTAAAGATACACTAGAGCCTTCAGGGAAGTTTTGTATGCCGACACCAACCGCTAACATCATAGCGCCAACAAAAGTAATCACATTATCACTTAATAAGGATAGTGCAATGGATAAACCTACGGCCATCCCTTCAGGAATATTATGAATGGTAATCGATAAAAAAAGTAATCGGTTCTTTTTTTTACAGTTTTCTTCCTCTACACATTCTGGGGCAAAATAATCGATGACTGCAAGAAGAAGATAACCCAGAATAAGACCCACAATGGTATAAATAAAACGAAGGTTTTTATGTAAATAAATATAGTCTAAAGAAGGCAGTAATAAAGACCAAATAGAAGCCGCTAACATGACACCAGAAGATAAACCAATCATTAAAGATTGCATTTTTTCTTTCTTCTTTTCTTTGCTTAAAAAGACAACTGCACTTCCTAAAGTAGTCATAATAAAGCAGAATAAGGTGCCTAAGAAGGCATACAAAATTGTTTTTCCCATAATTACCTCCATAAAGTTTCTAAAATAGTATATGAGAAAGAAAAAAGTGTGTTATAATAACGGAGTTAATAAAAGAAAGGAAAAGAATATGTCTAAAAAAGTTTTTGAACTAGACTTCGAAGGGAAAAAACTGATCGTTGAATCAGGCGAAATTGCTAAGCAAGCCGATGGCGCTGTGCTCGTTCGCTTGAATGATACCGTAGTTTTATCCACGGCCTGTGCATCTGATCAGGCCAAAGACGCGGACTTCTTCCCCCTCACCGTTTTATATAACGAAAAGCAATATGCTGTGGGAAAAATTCCGGGTAGTTTTTTAAGAAGGGAAGGACGCCCTGGTGAACATGCAACCCTCACCGCTCGTTTAATCGATCGTCCTATTCGTCCGATGTTCTCGGAAGGATTTAGAAATGAAGTACAAATCGTCAATACAGTGATGTCTGTCGATTTAGATAGTACTCCAGAAATGACCGCTATGTTTGGTAGCTCTTTAGCTCTTGGCATTAGTGATATTCCATTTGATGGTCCTATCGCTGGTGTTTATGTCGGTCGTGTTGATGGTAAATTTATCATTAACCCAACCGTAGAAGAAAAAGAAAAGAGCGATATTAACTTAGCAGTTGCTGGTACCAAAGACGCCATTAACATGGTTGAAGCAGGTGCCGCAGAAGTGAAAGAAGAAGATATGCTTGATGCTATCATGTTTGGTCATGAAGCCATTAAGAAACTCTGTGCTTTCCAAGAAGAAATCATTAAAGAAATCGGTAAAGAAAAACGCTCTGTCGATCTTTATAGCGTCGATGCTGACTTAGAAAAAGCCATCCGCGATCAAGCTCAAGATCGTTTAATCAAAGCCGTTTCTATCGTTGATAAATTAGAAAGATATGCCGCCATTGACGCAATCGACTTAGAAGTATGTGAAAAATATGAAAACGCAACATACAAAGATGATAAAGAACGCGCCAAAACCATGATGCAAGTCCATGATGTACTTGAAACCATCGTAGCGGAAGAAGTGCGTCGTTTAATCACCGAAGATAAAGTCCGTCCAGATGGCCGTAAAGTCGATGAAATTCGTCCTCTTGATGCCCAAGTCGATTTATTACCACGTGTTCATGGCTCCGCTATGTTCACCCGTGGACAAACCCAAGTTATTTCTATTTGTACTTTAGGTCCAACCACCGATGAACAAATTATTGATAACTTAACCGATGAAGATTCTAAACGTTGGATGCACCATTATAACTTCCCACCATTCTCCGTTGGTGAAGTAGGTAAAATGGGTTCTCCAGGTCGTCGTGAAATCGGTCACGGTGCTTTAGGTGAAAGAGCATTATCCTATGTCATTCCATCTGAAGAAGAATTCCCATATACCATTCGTTGTGTGGCAGAAGTTGTAGAATCCAATGGTTCTTCTTCTCAAGCCTCCATCTGTGCTTCCTGTATGGCCTTAATGGCCGCTGGTGTCCCAATTAAAGCGCCAGTTGCGGGTATTGCTATGGGCTTAATTAGCAGTGGACCATTAGACGGAAATCATCCATATACCATTTTAACTGATATCCAAGGTATGGAAGATCACTATGGTGATATGGACTTTAAAGTTGCTGGTACTACTGAAGGTATTACCGCATTACAAATGGATATTAAGATTAAAGGTGTTACCAAAGAAGTCTTACGTGAAGCTTTAGCGCAAGCACATGGTGCTCGTCAACAAATCTTATCCGTTATGTTAAAAGCTATTCCAGCACCAAGAGAAGATGTTGGTAAATATGCACCAAAACTCCATCAAATGCGTATTGATGTCGATAAGATTCGTGATGTTATCGGTACTGGCGGTAAAGTCATTAACGAAATTATCGCACAATGTGATAACGTGAAGATTGATATCGAACAAGATGGCCGTGTTATCATTTATCATATGGACCGTGCCGCAATTAATAAAGCCGTTCAAATGATTGAAGATATCGTAAGAGAAGCCAAAGTTGGTGAAGTTTATGAAGGTACGGTTGTCCGTATTGAACCATTCGGTTGCTTCGTTAACTTATTTGGTAATGTTGATGGCATGGTACACGTCTCTAAACTTTCTTGGAAGAGAGTTGAACATCCAAAAGATTTCGTGAAATTAGGACAAAAATTAAAAGTCATCGTTACCGAAATCGATGAAAAGGGTAGAATTAACTTATCTCATAAAGAATTTGAACCCCGTCCAGAAATGAAAAAGAAAGACGAAACCGAAGGCAAAAAAGAAGAGCCTGCTAAAGAAGATAAATAGTAAAACTAAGAGCGATTAGAACAAAATCTAGTCGTTCTTTTTTTTACGCAAATTTTAAAATATATATAATTTTACTTTCATACTCAATGAATAGTGTAAAAGTGGTGAGTAATTTCATCACTTTTTTAGTTGTTGAAACTTTTTAAATTTCACAATCTTAGGAATTTAAACTTAATAATCTTAGGAATTTATTTTCAACAATCTTAGGAAAAATATTTCAACAATCTTGGGAATTTTGTTGATTAAAACTAAAAAGTTATGGTACCATATACGTGGAGATGATCAAGATGAAAACTTATTTTCCTCGTTTAATTGAAAGTAAAATAGCTAGAAAATTACAATCTTCTGGCGCTATTTTGGTGACGGGACCTAAATTTTGTGGAAAAACAACAACATGTAAATTATTTCAAAAGAGCATGATTCAATTAATTGATAATGACATGATTGAAATTGTTTCTATTGATCCTAGAAATGCATTAATTGGAGAATATCCTCGATTAATTGATGAATGGCAAAATGTACCGGAATTATGGAATTATATCCGAAAAAAAATAGATGATGATGGTGAATTTGGAGAATTCATTTTAACCGGTAGTACAACTACGCCTGATGAAAAGAAAATCCACCACTCTGGATCCGGAAGAATTACAACGATTGTGATGCGTCCGATGTCTTTATTTGAATCCAAAGATTCAAAGGGTGTCGTATCTTTGAAAAATCTTTTTGATCAAGAAAACGCTCCTATTTTTGATACAAATGATGACTATTCTTTATCAAAAACAGCTTTTTATATTTGTCGTGGAGGTTGGCCTCGTTCGATAGGACTAGAGGAAAGTATATCTTTAGATGTTACCAAAAACTATTTTGATGGATTATTTAATTTTAAAAATAGTGAAAATAAAAAATATCGAAATAAAAAGCCCATTATTTTAAAAATGGTTTTAAAAAGTTATGCTCGCAATATATCAACTGAAGCACCCTATCAAACTATTTTAAAAGATGTAATGGATGCAAATAAAAGAAGTATGGATACCAAAACATTTGATTCATATATTGATATCTTAGAAGAACTATTCATTATTGAAGATATGGAAGCTTGGACGCCTAATTTAAGAAGTAAAGCTGCGATTAGAACAACCCCAACACGTCACTTTGTTGATCCTTCTATTGCTTGTATGGCTTTAAATATTTCACCAAATGATTTAATGAATGATCCTCATACTTTTGGCTTATTTTTTGAAGATTTAGCTGTCCGTGACTTACGTATATACGCGGAAGCATTAAATGGTGTTGTTCGTCATTACCGCGATAGTCGAGGGCTAGAATGTGATGCGGTGATTCATTTAGATGATGGTAGATGGGCAGCTATTGAAATTAAATTAGGCAGTGAAAAAGGAATTTTAGAAGGCATTAAACACTTGAATGAATTAGAAAATTCTTTAGATGAAAAAGTAAAAAAGCCTTCATTTAAAATGATTTTAGTCGCTACCGGAAGAGCGTATCGTAGAGAAGATGGTATCTATGTTGTACCAATTAATTTATTGAAAGATTAAAAAAATAAAAGAAGAATATTCAAAATAGGAAAAAATTGAATGTTCTTTTTTTATGGACACAGTCATTTCTATTTACCATTTTTGAAAAAATGTTAATTTTGGTAAATGGAAAATGAATCGAATAAAAGAATAAATTCTTGTATGTTTAAAATTAATGTATCCTAAGAAAATAAGCCTTCATAATTCTTATTAAAAAAACCGAAGTGCTTATCTAGACTTTTATTAGTAAATAATTAGAAAATATTTGGTTTTTAGTAGAATTATAGTTTTATATTCTAAAAAAATAAAAAGAAAAACATAGCACGACTTATAGGCGTTTATCATACCTTAATAATGAAGCGAGGGGATTTGAACGTGTTTGGTATGCTTATTTCGGCGATGGTGACGCCCTTTTTAGAGTCAGGAGAAATTGACTATGCTTGTGTAAGTCAACTCATCAAGCAAATGGAAGAAACAAAACATGATTCTATCGTAGTAGCGGGTTCAACAGGAGAGGGACATTCCTTATCCATGGAAGAGAAATTAGCGCTTTTTCAATATGTAAAATCACATACAAAATTAAAAGTGATTTATTCTATTTCTCAAAACTCAATATTGAATTTAAAAAAAGAAATGGAACAAATTGATCCTTTAGAACCCGATGGTTATTTAATGGTAGTGCCTTATTATAATTTGCCACCGCAACGCGGTATTTATCTTTTCTTTAAAGAAGCAGCAAGTTATACAAAAAGACCCATTATTATTTATAATGTACCCTCAAGAACCAATAGCCATATTGAATTTACAACACTAAGAAAATTAATAAAAAGTACGAAAAACATCGTTGGCATTAAAGAAGCGAGTAGTGATGTGAATTTCATATCTTTATTAAAGAAAAACTTCCCACAATTTTTATGTTATGCCGGGTCAGATCGAGAATTTTATTCTTTTATTTCGCATGGTGCAGATGGAATTATCTCAGTGATGAGTATTCTATATGGAAAAGAAATGCGGCAACTTTATGATGATTATAAAGAAGGTTATCATGCATTATTACTCGATGATTATTTAAAACTCGTAGCTGAATTATTATCGTTAGAAACCAATCCAATTCCAATTAAATATTTATTAAGCCAAAAAGGATATCCATCCATGCATGTTCGTTTACCATTAGTAGAGTTATCGAGTGAATTTCAAAGAGAAATGAATTTGCTTCTTTAAAAAATGAGATAGTGCGCTTTTATAGTGCACTATTATTTTTTTCGTGATAAACTAATAAGTAATAAAGAGGAAACAACAATGGAAGATGTGATTATTATTGGAGCAGGAGTCATTGGCTCTTTTATTGCTCATGATTTATGTAAATATCAGTTAAGCATTCATGTCATTGAAAAAGAAGATGATGTAGGAAATGTAACCTCTATGGCCAATAGTGCCATTATCCATTCCGGTTACGACCCACTTCCTCATAGTAAAAAAGCCTATTATAACGTCAAAGGAAATGAAATGTATACCAAAGTCACCGAGGACTTAGATATACCTTTTTCTCGTATTGGCTCACTCACTTTGGCTTTTTCTAATGAAGAAATGGAAGAATTAAAAAAATTACAACTAAGAGCAATAGAAAACGGAGTTACAGTCCGTTTACTTACGAAAGAAGAAGTATTAGAACTTGAACCGAACATCTCTTCTTCGGTTTATGGCGCATTAGAAGCGCCTTCTGCAGGGATTATTAATCCATTTTTACTTTGTACGCGTTTAATGGAACACGCTATCGATCATAACGTACATTTACATCTTGGTGAAGAAGTAGTGAATATTCTTCCTATTTTTGGTGGATATCAAGTAGTTACAAATCGTCAAAAATATGAAGCAAAAGTCGTCATTAATGCTGCGGGAATGGGAGCGTATCGAATTACTTCCTTTTTAGAAAAGCCTAGCTATCATTTGACACCTAGAAAAGGAGAATATTTTGTTTTAGATCATTTTGACCCTTTTTTCTTACGTCACACTTTATTTACGCTCCCTTCTAAAAAAGGGAAAGGCGTTTTAATTTCTCCTACGACTTCGATGAATTTTTTAGTTGGACCATCGAGTGAACCGAGTTCAGAAGATGATAACCGTACCGATAATGAAACGTTAATGATGATTCGTGAACAAGCTTTAAAAATGATTCCTAGTATTCCTTTTCAAGAAACCATTCGCGTTTTTGCTGGGGTTCGTCCTACCATTTCTACCCATGATTTTATCATTCGTCATAGTCGAAAAAATCCTCATTTTATTGAACTTGCGGGTATTGAATCCCCAGGTTTAGCTAGTGCGCCGATGATTTCTAAAAAAGTAGAAGGTATGGTAAAAAGAATTCTTCATCCCAAAAGAAAAGAACACTATTCCTCTAAAATAAAAAAATATCCAAAGTTCCCTCATTTTTTAAGTAACAAGGCGCAAAAAATGATCAAAGAAAATCCGCTATATGGTAAGATCATTTGCCGCTGCGAAAAGGTGAGTGAACAAGAAATTCGTGATTTATTTCAACGTTCTTTTTATCCAACCACCATTAAAGGAGTTAAAAAGCGTTTACGAGCAGGATTTGGAAAATGCCAAGGCGGAATGTGTCAACCCCTCATTCTTCGTATTTTAAAAGAAGAATTAGCGAAAAAAGCCACAGAAGTACGTTATGATGGAGAAAATTCAGAAATAGTAAAAGAAGATTTAAAGGAGAAAACCCACGATGAAAACTAGAGAACTTGTGATTATTGGTGGTGGTGCCGCCGGATTAGCGAGTGCAATCTCGGCTTATGAAGCGGGTGTGCATGATATTTTATTATTAGAAAAATCGGATGCTTTAGGTGGTATTTTAGAGCAGTGTATTCATAATGGTTTTGGCCTAGAAGAATTTAAAGAAGCGTTAACCGGGCCTGAATATGCGGATCGTTTTATTCAACAATTTCTTTCCTATCCCATTGATTACGCTTTAAATACGATGGTGATGCATATTTGTTTTCATAATGAAATTACGTATATGAATGAAATAGAAGGTGTTGTAACCGTTAAAGCCAAAAGAATTATTTATGCGGCAGGATGTTATGAAAGAAATGCGGGGGCAATCATGTTACCAGGCACTCGTCCCAATGGCATTTTAACCGCTGGAACCGCACAACATTATTTAAATTTAGATGGCTATATGGTTGGCAAACGCGTCTTAATTTTAGGATCAGGCGACATTGGTTTAATTATGGCAAGAAGAATGCATCTTGAAGGTGCTGAAGTTCTAGGCGTAGTAGAAATCATGCCTTATTCGAATGGCTTAAACCGCAATATTGTCCAATGCTTACATGATTTTGATATTCCACTTTTCTTATCGCATACGGTAAAAGAAGTTATTGGAAAAAAGCAATTAGAAAAGGTCATTATTGCTCAAGTTGATGAAAATAAAAACTTTATTCCCGGTACGGAAAAAGAATTCGTTTGTGATACGTTACTTTTATCGGTAGGTTTATTACCTTCAAGCGATTTATTAATCAAAATAGGCGCAGAACCTTGTTTTAAAACCAAGAGTGTTGAAGTGAATCAATGGTTAGAATCCACCATTCCTGGTATTTTTGTAGCGGGCAATGTTCTTCACGTACATGATTTAGTTGATGATGTTACTGAGGAAGCTCGTTTGGCAGGAATAGGCGTCGCTCATTCTTTAAAAAAGAATAAGAAAAAAAGAACGCATACCATTCGTTTAGAAGCAGGAAATCTATTAAGTTATATCCTTCCGCAGCGCTTAGATTTTCCTTTAGAAATGGAAAATGTTACTTTAAAATTCCGAGTAAAGAAACCATTAGAAAACGTGAAAATTCAAATTCGAAGTGGTACGAAAATTTTAAAAACATTAAGAAGACCTTTCTTACTTCCTTCACAAATGGAAAAAGTGAAATTAGAAGCGGAGTTACTTTTAGATATTCATGAAACAGTGATTGTGGAGGTAATAGAACAATGAAAGAAATGATTTGTATTGTATGTCCGCGCGGTTGTCATTTATCCGTTAGTGAAGATGGAGAAATTCATGGCAATTTTTGTCCACGTGGAATAACTTATGGAAAACAAGAATTAACACATCCTATGCGGACGTTAACGACTACGGTGGCTTTAAAGTCTCAATCCGGTTTACTTCGTTTACCGGTAAGAAGTGAGCAAGATATCCCGAAAGAAAAATTAATGGAAGTTATGGAAATTCTTCAAAAAATTGAAGTGAAAGCGCCGATTTCCATGCATCAAGTGATTGTCGAAAATGTGCTGAATTTAGGGATTAACATCATTGCGACAAGAGAAGTCAAAGAATAAAAAATAAATCTTTGATAACTTCACCATAAAAGACTTGTAAAAATAAATATTTGTTATATAATCTTTTATGCGTGTGAATTACATAGTATATAAAATAAGAAGTATAAAAGTTTATAAAACAGTATTCAATTCGTTAGTGTGAAAGGGGAATTGGAATGGAAAAAATTAATGTATTTGCGCTTGGCGGCTTAGATGAATGTGGAAAAAACATGTACATCATCGAAGTCGGTGACGATATTTATGTAGTGGAAGCAGGTTCAAAATACCCAGATAAAACTTCACCGGGAGTGGATGTTATCATTCCAAACTACGATTATTTATTAGAAAACAAAGACCGCATTCGTGGTGTCTTGATTTCGCATGGTCATTTAGATCAATTAGGCGCTTTAGCGTATATTTATAAAAATCATCAACTGGATGCCCCCATTTACGCGACATCAGTTACGATTGCATTTATTAAACGTCATGCAAAAGATGTAGGTATTCAAAATGATTATCATTTTATTGAAGTGAATAATGAACATGACTACTTTAAAATCGGTAGTCATATGGTGAAATTCTTCCAAACCGCTCATATGATTGCTGGTTCTTATGGCTTTGCTTTAGAAACCGAACAAGGAAGTATAGTTTATACTAGTGAATTCATCGTTGAATATAATAACCATCCAAAATATCGTTTAGATATGAATGAAATTGCTAGAATTTCGGAAAAAGATGTTTTATTACTCATGTGTGAATCTCGTTATGCGGATCGTCCAGGTTATACTTCGCCTTCCCATCGTTTAACTCCTTTAGTGCAAAAGGATTTTAGCGACGCTAAAGGAAGAATCTTCTTTGCTTTATATGACTCTAACTTATATGGCTTAAACGAAGTCGTAAAATTATCCTTAGACGCTAATAAAAAGATGCTTTTCTATGGTAAACAATCACAAGAAATCTTAGAAACGCTCAACTCCGTAGGTGAACTCATGATTCCTAAAAACAATCTTTTTACCATGGATGATTTATTCCGCGTCCGTGAACAAGATATCGTCATTATTATTCTAGGTGATCGCGATACTTTATATCGTCAAGTCGAATTATTAGCAATTGGTGAATCCGAAGATAAAAAATTAGTGATTACTCCATCGGATACCTTTATTGTAGCGGCACCACCACAAATTGGTACGGAAGTGTACGCTGTTAACGCGATTGATGAAGTCTATAAAACAGGGGCGAAAGTCATTAACATTACGAAAAAGAAAATATCTTCTATGCATGCGCAAGAAGAAGATATTAAAACAATGTTAAGTTTATTACGTCCAAAATATTATATGCCCGTCATTGGAGAATTCCGTCATATCTTAGCAAACGCTAAAGTTGCCGTAGCAACCAACCAAGGTTATTCCCATTTAAACACCTTCGTTTTAGATAATGGTATGGTACTCACTTTTGAAAATAAAAAAGTACTTCCCATTACTAAATCCATTCCTACCGGTGATTTATTAGTGGATGGAAGTGGTGTAGGAGATGTCGGTGATGTCGTATTAACCGACCGTCAAAAACTCGCTGACGATGGTGTGATTTGTATGGCGTTAACCGTCTCTTTAAAAGAAAAAAGAGTGATCGCAGGACCCGACGTTCAAATGCGTGGATTTGTCTTAGTGAAAGATTCCGAAGCTTTACTTCATGATTTAGCGGATGCCTTTGTAGAAACGGTAGAAGAGCAAATGAATGTTCCTGGTGGCACCATTGAATTAGCCAAACAACTTACTTTAGAAAAAGCAACAAGAATGGTAAGAAAATCAACGGGTAAAGATCCCATGATTTTACCTTTAGTGGTTGAAATTGAATAAGAAAAAAACTGTTAAGTTTCACGTTGAACTTAACAGCTTTTTTTTACTCGTAATTTTTAATTATTTTAACGAATTCAAATCCTTCATCCACGGTAGGGGCAATTTGCGTTGCTGCATAGCCTTCTAACTTATCAAGTGGGAAGAATAACTCGCCTAGCATTTCGTTTCTTTTTTCAATTCTTGCGTAGCAAACTTCAGCAGGTGTAGGGAAATAGTAAGCACCGACCTTAAATGGAATGTCGGGGACGTTTTCCTTTAATCTTTGAAAGAATCTTGCTCTAACTTTAGGTGTTACGCTAGTGGCATCGTAGATTGCGTCTTGACCATTTTTAATGGCTTCAGCTAATAAACGATACACTTCTGGCCAAACAAGTGATTCATCCCAATCAGGATGCATTTGACGAACTTTGTCACTAGAAATGATGGGATAATGATGTTCTTTTGCTAAAACATTTTTAGCGTACGTTGATTTTCCTGAACCGGGAATACCAACAAGCATGTGAATCGTAACCATGATAAAAACTTTTTTTACTTCTCCTTTATACTCTCATGCTAACGAAAAAAAAGAAAACAAGCAATCAAAATGCAAAAAAAATAAAATGAAAGTGGTTACATTCACGTTTTGTAAACGAGGAGGAAACTTTAAAAAATAAATATTTTTTATTAGCGTAAAAAATAACAATGTTTATGATATAATGATTTTTGCAACAATATTAAAAGAGGGATAAAGAAGATGGCAAAAGAAAAGAAGCAACCAAAAGATACAAAAGATGGCGTTTTATCAAAAGATGCGGAAACAATTTTAATCGGCTTAATGCTTTCTTTAGTGGCATTAATTGGCTTACTCAATCGCGGCCCTATTGGTGAGTTTTTATCTTACTGTATGGTCTATCTTTTTGGTGTATTTTATTTCATCGCTTTTTTAATTGCTTTATTCTTTGGCCTTTATCTCATTTTAAAAAGACAAATGTATCGCGTAAAAATTGATATTACAATGCTTGGCGTTATTTTACTATTTTTAGGCGTCATGATTAGTGCTTCGTATCATCCGGATGGTAATGATATTATGTTAAACAATGTCTTTTCCACGTACGCTAATAAAATGAATGATATTTCGGATGGCGGTGTTCTTATTCGAAATATGGCATTAGTGGATACCACATGTGGTGGATTAGTCGGCTTCTTTTTAGCCGCATTATTAAACACTACCATAACTTCTATTGGTACCATGGTTGTATCTTTGATCTTAATGACCGTTGGTCTTGTTTTATTCTTAAAAGCGCCATTTAGCAAATATTTATCTTGGCGTAAAGCGCATAAAGAGAAGAAAAAGTTAAGAAAAGAGCAAGAAGAAAAACAAAGAAAAGAAGAGCAAGAACAAGAAGAAGCTTTTCAAAAAGAGGAAGAAGAAATGGAAGAGGAAGAAGTCCCTATTTATACAGCAAAGGGAACAACTTCTAATCAAGCGAATAAAGCTCGCTTTATTTTCGAAGAACCAGAAGAAGAAAAAACACCTACTTATCTTGTCGATGATATTGAAGAAGAAAGAAAAGCACCGGCAATGCCTTCAACTACTACTTCTGTTTTTGAACCCACAGAAGAAATAGAAGAAGATGAAACGGTGGAAGAAGAAATAAAAGAAGAACCAGTTGTAGAAAAAGAAGAACCTTTAATTTCTACTGAACATGTGCAAGTTTCTACCCCAACAGCGAGTAAAGTGACTTTTAAAATTGAAGATCCTGTGCCGGCACCAATTAAAGTCGTGGGTGAAAAGAAACCGGTAGTAAAAAAGGTCAATACACCTTACGTCTATCCAAGCTTAGATTTATTAAATGTTTATGAAAATGCCCACGTGGATGAAGAAAATGACCGCGTGAGTAAAGAAAGACAAGAAGCGATTAACCATATTTTTGAAGACTTAGGTATTGGCGCAACGATTTCAGGATATAAAGTTGGTCCCGCCGTTACCCGTTTTGATGTTTTAATGAACCGCGATGTTTCGGTCAATAATATATTAAAGAACATCACCGACGTTTCCATTCGTCTAGGTGGGGTTAGAGCCCGTTTCCAAAAAGTGGTTCGTGGTAAGATTACTTCTGGTCTCGAACTTCCTAACGCCCGTTCCGTTACCGTTTCTTTAAAAGAATGTTTAGCGCCTTATGTCGGAGATCCAAAAAAGAAATACTTTGTTCCATTTGGTAAAGATATTACCGGTGATGTATTAGGTATGAATGTCGGCGATTATCCGCACTTACTTGTTGCGGGTGCTACTGGTTCAGGTAAATCCGTCTTTATGCACTGCTTAATTATGTCTTTATTAATGAAGACATCACCAGAAGAACTTCGTATTTTATTAATCGACCCCAAAAGAGTAGAAATGTCTAAATACCGTGATGAACCGCACTTAATTTGTCCAATCGTTTCCGATTATAGCGAATCGAAAGTAGCGATGAATCGTTTAGTTCAAGAAATGGAACGTCGTTATCAATTATTTGAAGATGCTTGTGTTTCTAAGATTTCGCAGTATAACGAATATGCAGAAGAAGAAGGTCTAGAACCTTTACCACTCATTGTTGTCATTATTGATGAATATGCGGACTTAGTAGAAAACTGTAAAGATATTGCTTCTCCAGTCGTGAAAATCGCTGCTAAATCAAGAGCGTGTGGTATCCACATGGTTATTTCTACCCAACGTCCATCGGTTAACGTGATTACTGGTGTTATTAAAGCAAACTTACCAACTCGTGTGGCGTTACGTGTAGCGTCTTATACCGACTCCCAAACCATATTAGGTGAAGCGGGTGCTGAAAAATTATTAGGTTATGGTGATATGCTTGTCGATTCTCAAGAATTCTCTGATGATGGCTTTACCCGTTTACAATGTCCATTCGTGGATAATAAAGAAATCAAACGAGTGGTGGAATTCTTAAAAGAACATTATGAAACTCACTACGACCCCAAATTCTTAGATTTAGTGGATCGTTCCGCGGCGGGACCATCTTTTGGTGGAACGAAACCTAGAGAACGCGATGAACGTTTTGAAGAAGTAAAAGCGTTTGTTATGAATTTAGACGAAGTATCCATTTCCGAGATTATGCGTCGTTTAGCGTTAGGCTTCCCCAAAGCCGCTCGTATTATGGACCAATTAGAAGATGCTGGTATTGTTTCAAAAGCATCCGGTAGTAGCAGTAAACGTAAAGTATTAATTCACAACCAATCTGCACAAGATGAAGGAGAAACGACCGATGATTCTAAGCAAGAAGGATAAAAGATTTCACACGAACTCATTTACTATCAGTGCCATTCTTCCTTTAAAAAAGGAAGATTTAAGCACACTTACACTATTAGAATTTGTGTTAAGAAATAAAGCGAAGGGATATAAAAATCAAGCGATGATGATTCAAAAATGCGAAGAGCTTTATGCGCTGGATTATCAACTTCGCCATTACTTAACCAAAGAAAATATTGTTTTTGAAGTAAGTTTTAGTGTTGTAGATGACCAATATGTCGAAGAGAAAAATTTATTAAATAAAGCCATGCAATTTATTTATCGCGTGGCTTTTGATACAACGAAAAGCCGTTATGATGAACGCGTGATAGAAGAGCAACGCGAGATTGCCAAAAACTTTTTATCGCGTATTCAAAATCATCCTTCTTATTTAGCATCCGAAGGTTTATATCGTTTATTAGATCAAGACTGGATTTTAGCGTTACCGCTTTATGGAAAAGAAGAGGAATTGCAAACAATTGATAAAGCGCAGTTGATGGATTTACACCAACGAATTTTTGATGCGCCGAAAATGGCTTGTTTTGTAGGCCCCATTTCCAAAAGAAAAGGAGAAAGTATTTTAAAGAAATACTTAGCTTTAGATGGTGAACTCCCTTCTTTTCAAGAATACGATATGAAATATCCTCAAAATGTAGAAGAAACAAGAGAAAAAGATATTTTACAAACGCATATTCGTTTAGCTTTTTCTTTACCTTCCTCTTTATCGCGTTATGAAGCTATCTTATTAAACGATTTAATTGGTGGGTTAGGAACGAGTCGTTTATTCCAAGAAATCCGTGAAAAACGCGGTTTATGCTATAGCATTAGCTCAACATTAAATCCCTATACACATCTTTTGATTGTTTCTTTAGCCACCGATACAAATCGTAGTGAAGAAGCAAAAGAAGCTATTCAAAAAGTGATTCATCATTTACATTTTAAAAAAGATGAATTAGAACAAGCACAAGGCTTATTGTTATCGAATATTTTATCGAGTCATGATAATGCTTACGCGATTATGCAAGGTTTACAAAATGCTTTAAGAAGAAAAGAAACCTATTCCATTCCTCTTTATATCCGTCAAGTGAAAAAAGTTGGAATCCGAAGAATCAATGAACTCGCCAAAAAATTAATTTATATTGGCTCCTTTAACTTGAAAGGAGTGAAAGCAAAATGAAATCTTTATGGAAACAAAAATCGTACGATTTAGATAACGGCCTTCATGTAGAAGCTATCTTTTTAAAAGACCGTCATACTTGGAGTGCGTATGTAGCAGCGCCTATCGGCTCATTATTTAGCCGCTATTCCATCGATCAAAAGCCTACACCAGGTGGTATTGCCCATTTTTTAGAGCACCGTCTTTTTGATACCCCAAAAGGTGATGCTTTTCAACTTTTTTCTTCTTTAGGTTGTGACGCAAATGCTTTTACAACGTATGAATATACGACGTATTATTTTGAAACAGCTACCAACTTTTTAGAAGGTATCAAAATTTTACTGAGTATGACCAATGAAATTACCTTTAAAGAAGAGGCGGTTGAAAAAGAAAAGCCCATTATTGTTGAAGAACTTTATATGACGTTAGATAAACCGGCACAGCGTTTACTTCATGGGTTATTAGAAAATTTAGTCTCAACTTCTTATTTAAAAGAAGAAATCGTAGGGGATAAAGAAGATATTGTAAATACCACATTAGAAGATTTAAAGCGCGTATTTTATACTTGCTATAACCCTAAACAATTAACTCTATTCCTCTTTGGTGATATGGATGAAAGCTTTATTGAAGAAATTGGAAGAATTCCTTTACACCAACATAAAGAACAACATGAAATTACTTCAAAAATGAAAGAAGAACCGGAAGAAATTGTTTCTTCTTTCCATATTACGAAAATGGATGTACCGTTACCTTATATCGCTATGGGCGCTAAAAGACTTCAATTACAAAAGAAATTGGGGATTGATAACGAAACGTATGAAGCCTTACAAGACATCGTTTCTAATTTACTATTCTCCGATGGTAGTCGTTTTATTCAAGAAATCCACGATGAAGGTTTAATGGACACAAATGTTTCCGGTGCCTTTTTATCGAGCGATGGAATCGATATCCTATACGTAGTAACAAGCACGAGTAAACGGGGAGCTTTTATGAAAAAAGTAGATTACTTCTTCCATCATTTAAGAGAGTATATTGATGATAAAAGTCTAAAAAGAGCGGTTCGTTTCTGCTTAGGAAATGCTTTAATCGCTTTAGATGATTTTTCTACCTTTACTTATTTATATGTATCTCGCTATATGCGCCATATTTCCATGAGTCGTATGATTGAAATGTATGAAAAGATTACCTTGGATTTAATCAATCAATTTATTGATTTATGGAAAGATGCTCCTTATACGACTTATATTCTTTCTAAGGACGGAAAATAACTATGGAAGTTGGAATTGATATTGTTAAAATTCCTCGTATGGAAGGAAAAGAAGATTTAGCGAAAAAAATATTAAGTGAAGAAGAGTATGCGCTTTATCAAAAAAGAACGGATAAAACGCAATTTCTAGCGGGAAGGTTTGCCGCTAGAGAAGCGTTTTTAAAAGCAAAAAAAGGAACCATTAATTATCATGATTTTTCCAATATTCGCGTAATGTATGATGATTATGGTGCCCCTTATTTAGAGTATTTAGATGTGATATACAAGATTTCTATCGCACATGATGGAGATTACGCTATCGCAATGGTAGTTGTGGAGTGATTAAAATGAAATTAGAAGCCCAATTTATTTCTTGGGATGAAATAAAAGTAGTATTAGAATATGAAAATGAAAGCGAGTTTTTTTCGCGTAAAGCATTTACTTTAATTCAAGATGGAGTGGCGAAAGAAGTCCCCACCATTATTGAAGAAAGAACGAGTGGAAATCATTGTTCTATTTTCTTACGTTTAAAGGAAAGAATTACACTAGGTCATCGTTATGAAATTGCGGATGAACAATACGCATCCGCCTTTTTAGATGTGTCTTGCTTTTTAAATGATCCAGAATTTGATCAATTATATACTTACAAAGGTCATGATTTAGGAATTACCTATCATAAAGAACATACCACTTTTAAATTATGGTCTCCATTAGCGGAATCGGCAGAAGTCCTTTATTCTTTTAATGATAAAGACTATGTTCAAAAGATGAACCGCGAAGATTATGGCGTCTTTTCTCTTACGATTGAAGGCGATTTAGATGGAGCAACCTATCAATATCGCGTAAAGATTAACGACGAAGAAAGAACCGCAATTGATCCTTATGCAATTGCTTCTACACCTAATGGGACACGTTCCGTCGTTATTGATTTAGAAAAAACAAGAATACCTTTTGATTTAGAAAATTTACCGCCAATGAATTCTTATTGTGATGCGGTGATTTATGAAATGCATGTCCGTGATTTTACCATTTTTCCGGATACCGATGTCGAGCATAAAGGTAAATTCTTAGGAGCGGTGGAAAAAGGAAGACGCAGTAAAAATGGCGCTTTCGTGGGCTTAGATCATTTAATAAAATTAGGAATTACTCACGTTCAACTTTTACCCATTTTTGATTACGCTACAGTAGATGAACTTCATCCAGACGAGTTATATAACTGGGGATATGATCCTATGCAATATAATGTTCCCGAAGGAAGTTTTGCAAGTCACGTAGAAGATCCTTACTCTAGAATTATAGACTGTAAAAAAATGATACAAGGCTTTCATCAAAATGGAATTCGTGTGAATATGGATGTGGTCTATAATCATATGTATCAATATGAAACGACGCCTTTTGAAATTTTATGTCCCGGTTATTATTTTAGAAAAGATCATTGTGGACATCTTTCGAATGGCTCTTTCTGCGGAAATGACTTAAATACCGAACGTCCGATGGTTCGTTCTTTTATCGTCGATTCTTGTTTATATTGGATGAAAGAATATGGAATTGATGGTTTCCGTTTTGATTTAATGGGGATTATTGATATCGATACGATGAAAGAAATTGAAAAATCATGCCGTGAACTAAGAGAAGATTTTATGATTTATGGAGAAGGTTGGAATATGCCGACCTTTTTACCCGATGATAAAAAGGCAATGATGGGAAATGCTTCTAGACTTTTACCTTTTGCTTTCTTTAATGATGCGTATCGCGATATCGCGAAAGGAAAAACTAGTCAAGATGATGAAATGGTGAAAGGGTATTTATTAGGTCAAGAAAACTACATTGAAGGTTTTAAATTTGCTTATATGGGAGCGGCGGTTGATTATTGTTATCCACCTTTATTTTCTCATATGGGCCAAAGCGTTAACTACGTTGAATGTCATGATAACGCTACATTATATGATAAAATCATGGTCGCTTGTTATAACGAAACCCATGAACAACGCTTAAGAAGAGTGGTTTTAATCAACGAAGTCCTTCTTCTTTCTTATGGCATTCCTTTTATTCATATGGGGCAAGAAATTGGCTTAACCAAATACCGTGATCATAATTCTTATCGTTCTGGTGATTTACATAATCAAATGGATTATCGCAAAATGGAAGAAAGAAAATGGATGGCAAAATGTATGAATGATGTGATACGTTTCCGTAAAATGTATCCTTTCTTCCGTTATGATAAAAAAGAAGATTTAAAAGGATTATTTCGTTTTGAAAATTTAGATAATGGGGGACTTTTAATCGATTTTATCGACCAAGAAAAAATTCACCCCTTTGTGAGTTTTAAGGTTTTTATTAATCCAAGCTTACGAACGATTTATTATGATTTAAAAGAGTATTACCGCGTATTATTTAATGAAGCTGGTATATTAAAAGATGAATTATATTCACAATCATTAATGATTAATGGACTTACTGTAGTGGTTGTAGCAAAGTAAACACTATGCAAGAATATAAAATGTGATATAATGAGGAAGAGGAAAAAAAGGAACATGAAATATTTAGGGATTTTCTTCCGTCTCGGCGGTTATTTAATGCGAAATCTAATTTGGATTCATCGTTGGTCCAAGCATAAAGATAAACACACGTTAGAAGAACGCTATCAAGCGTTATCTAAGGTGATTTTACGCGTGAATAAAGGCCTTCATATGGACTTTCATGTTGAAGGACTAGAAAATATTCCTACCGATACACCGATGATTATGATTCCTAATCACCAATCCATGGTCGATCCTCTTTTACTTTTTCCTTATATTTCATCTCCTATGGCCTTTATCGCTAAAAAAGAAGCGGAAAAAGTGGGACCTGTCCGTGACGCTATGAATTTATTAGATAGCTATTTTTTAGAAAGAGATAACTTACGCCAAGAATTAAAAGTCATTCGTTCGGTGATTCAATCTTTGAATGAGGGGCAAACTTCTTGGGTGATTTTTGCCGAAGGTCATCGTACAAGAAATCCTAATTTTGAAATGAATGATTTTAAGCCAGGAACTTTTAAAATTGCAGTAGATTCGCATCGTCCTATCGTTCCAATTGCCATTTATGGTGGCTTTAGAGTATTATCCAAAAAATATCGTTTAAAGAAATATCCTGTTCAAGTACATTTCTTAAAACCAATTTATTATGAAGAATATCAAGGCATGAAGACTTTTGAAATTGCAAAAATGGTGGAAGATCGCGTACGGGAAGAAGTGGAAATTCTTCGTAAAAAAGATGAAGAATATCTACAAGAATTAAAACAAAAGAAACGCAAAAAAGAAAAGAAAAAAGAGCCAGTAAAGCAGTCTTAATATGTAAATAATGAGGTTAAATAAATGAAAGATCTAATTTATGCTTATCAAAATGTTACGCTTACTTTTTTAAACAAAAATCAACATTTTTTTGCATGCGATAAAGAGGTAAAAGCACTCTTTGATGTAAACGATAACGAATTAGAAAATCTTTTATATAATGTACAAGAAAAAAGAGGTATCCAAAATACTTCTGATTTTTTTTATAAAGAAGATGGAAGTATAAATATAAGTATAACTTATCTTCTTTTGATGGGCTTAGAGTTAGATAAAGAATTTGTAAAAGATTTTTATTTATTCTTAAAGAAAAATGATGGATTAAATGAAATCAATTCTCTTTATCTTGAAGAAATTGAAAGTATTTTTGTTTTAGATTCCTTTATTCATATATTAGATTCTTATGAAGAATTCATGACGACAATAAAAAAGAATCAAAGTAAAGATGAAGATGATTTACATCCTATTTATATTTGGGATTCACCCGATACGATGACATTAAAAATGTTAATTAATCGCGTAAAAAATAAATATCATCTTCATGATGATTTTGGTAAGGAAAAAGAAGAAAATGCCTTAGAATACATTTTTTACCTCAATGAAACAGAGGAAGAAGAACAAGAAGAACTTACCTACGAAGAAGAAGCAAGTAAGTATTTCTATTACATATTGAAAGAAAAGCCATTTGTTGAAGGAAATGAAGAAATCGCTTGTTTAGTTGCTTTATATTTTTTGAATGCTAATCAACTCTTATATGAGGATGGCACAATTCGAGTCCATCCAACCGATTTTGCTTATGCAATGAGCTTAATTGAAAATTCTTCTTTATCAAAAAAAGAGATGATTGGCAAAATAAAATACTTATTTGTTCAAGACTTAGAGGGTCATGATAGAAAAATAAAAGAACTCCTTCAGCTTGTCCAAAAAGATAACTCGTTTGAAAATGTAATTAACTACATTGTTGCATATGTTGAAAATTATGTCGGTTATCAAGGATATTATGATTATTATAAAGGTGGTTCTTGTGTGTATAAAATCCATTACCACGGCCAATATTCTTATTTTAAATTAAATGTTGCACAAACCATGAGTTTAGAGAATACTCTATGCTTTGATGGAGTGGCTACCGCTTATATAGAAGCACCAGAATCTTTAGAAAATAGAGACGAAATCATTGCATCGTTATATCAAGAAATTCAATATAGAAGCTATGATGATGTGATAGAAAAAGAATTAAAGAAATCACTCATTCAACAATTAAACCCTTATTATGATTTAAGTCAAATTCAACTACAATTTAATATCAAATGGAAAATTGAAATTAATTCAGAATATGAATTTTAAATTATCAATTTATTCTTTTTAAAGACATAAAATACTTTTCTTTTATTTGCTTAACATTTCTATTTTTAGCTAGTTTATGCTATGATGTTAGTGGAAAAAGGATGTGAATTCTTATGAAAAAAAGATGGATAAATGTAAGTGTATTACCTTTTTTACTATCTAGTTTACTTTTTTCATGTGCAAATGAAACGGAAACAAAAATTCCAGAAGCAAAGTCAAACCAAGATACAATCCTTCATTTAAGTAAAGTAAATATTGATAAGATAGATCCTTTAACAGCGGTTTTTGCGTCTTTAGGTAAAACCGAAAATCTTTCTTCTTATCAAAAAAATACGACCACTAGCACGATTTTAACGAAAGACATGGTAACCTATACGACTTCTTCTACTCATTTAGAAATAAAAAATGATGGAGCGTATTACCAAGAATTATATAGTGATAATTCCTTGTTTTCTTATCGTCATATAGCATATGAAAAGAACCAACTTGTCGCGGTTCAAGAAAATAACGAATACTATTGCGTTTTAGCTTCAGATTATGCTTCCTATTATGGTCTATTACCCAGTAAAGTACTTTCTAATTATGTTTTGAATCAAAATACAATCAAGTCTATTGAAAAGAAGCAAGAGAATGATGGCTCTTATTCTTTTATCATGGAATTAGACGCGAGTGCAGCAAATTTAGAAAATCAACAAAAATTAAAATTAAAAGAATATCAGAATACTCCTAATTATACAGAATCAATATCTTTTACTTTACGTGTAAAAAGTGATTTAACACCGATTTCTTATCAAGTAAAAGCGGAATACTATGCGAATATTGGCGCTTATTCTCAAATGAAGTGCCAAGAAAATGAAACGACAACTTTTTCTCGTTATGAAGAGGAAATAGCGATTCCTAATGAGGCAAGATTAGAAGCCACTTGTTATGAAACACCACGTGATATTTTAAATAAGAATCAAAAGGCATACTATCAAAAAATAATGATGGCTTTGATGAAATTAGATTTAAAAAACGGCGTTCTTTTAGAAGGAAATATTCCTAATGAAGATTCTATAAAAGGAACAGTCAATGTTCATTTTAAAGTCGATACGTTTGGTTTTATTAGTAATCCTTATTCCGCTTTTGAAGGAAGAGTAGATGTAAAAATCAATGAAGAAAACACTTCTATTATTTATAAAGATTCGGTTCTTTATATGAACTGGAAAAATCAAAAAATTGCTATAAATGCACAAGCCATGATGGGAATTATTTCATCATTTAGTGTGTTAAGTGCTTCTTATGATAGCTTAGAAATTAATAAAGTTGAAGGTTTAGAGGATACCTATCGCATTATTTTAAAAGATGATTTATTAGCGGGTTTAAATGAAAATATTGTTTCAATCGCCCATTTATTAGGTATATCCTTATCAAGTCCGTCATTAGAAGTATTAATCACCATGCCTTCTAACAATATTGAGACAATTCGTTTACAGCTTGCTTCTAACGATATATCCTATGGTATTGATTTTAAAGTTAGTAACCAAAAATATGTAACACCTGATGATTTAGATACGTATGTTTCTCAATTAGAAAGAAGTTATCAAGTTCAACTTTCATTAGATGCTTTATCTAAAAATAATGAAACGGATCAACAAGAAAGTGAAGCAATAAAAGGAAATATCTATATTGGGCTTAACACACTTGAAAATAGCGTAGAAGATATGTTGAAGGTATCGTTTGATTTTGATTTATCTTCTTCTATTACCAATTTAATCAATAATTTAGCGCTTCTAGAGCAAGCGCCTGAGGAATTAAAAAGTTTAAAAGATGTGAATCGAGGACGAATTTTATATTTAGAAGGAAGCCTTTATTTATTGATGTATAAAGATGCAGAACTTCATTATTTTAAAGAAATCAATGTATTTACTACCACGATGAGTGAAGAAAAAGATAGCTATCAATTTTCTTTATCAATTTTAAAACAACTTCTATCCTTCATTAATTTTTCAAAAACAGATGAAGGAATAAGTATATATTTACCAAATGCTTTCATTGATTTAATTGCCGAAAGTTTATTTCATGAATCACTTTCTGATCTTGCATATCACAAGTTAGGAAATGAAATGGGGTATGCAGTAGACTCTTTATTTGAACTTTATAAACCTTTAGACCATATGGAATTGTTCATATCTAAAAATAAAGAGCAAGCGAGTACATTAAAAATATGGAAAAAAGAAGTTTTAGAAGGCGAAGTATATGATAAAGAAAAAGATTATCCATTAGTTTGCTCCATCCATATTTCCTTACTAGAAACAAATAAAACAGAAGAAGATTTCTCTTTTGATATAGAAGAAGAGATAGATTTAGAAAAAAGAGCCCAACGTATGCGTAAAAAAATTGGCGATTTGAACACGGATTTTGCTCTGAATGATGCTTATTATCAGCAATTAGTCAAAGTAGATAATGAATATAAGTCTCTTTCAGAAAAGGTGAAAAATCTTGTTTATAATGGTGAAGTTCAAGGATTCTTCTATAATGAAAGTACGTTAGAAAACCTATTAAAACGATATAATAGCCAAAAACAAGAAGTAGAAGACTTTATGAAAGATTTTTCTTCTTTAGATATTGAAACTGTTGTTCAAAAAGTAAATTCCTTTACCAAAGCGCAAAAGAGTTATATAAAAGAAAGCTATTCTTCTGAATGGGAAGAATACACGAAAAAAAGAAGTGAAAGTGAAGTCATTAAAGTACAAGAAATTGAACAAGATCTAAAGAACTATATAACTTTAGATTTAGAAACGGCTACAGAAACAGAGTTATATGAAAATTATAAAACTCTTTGTTTGATTCAAGATAAAATCAATCAATGTTTAGATGAATCGTTATCGCAACTCGATTTAACCGATTTTAAAAACTATAGTCAACAAGTTTATGAGGCATTAGTTAACAAATTTATGGAGTATGTTGATTCCTCTATAAAACGTATAAAAGAAAAGGATTCTGCTGCCTTTAGTTCCTTAGAAACAGCGCTTTTATTCCAAAAAGAAATGGAAGAACATTATCAAAAGTTCTATCAAGAAATTGTTTCCTCTTCTTTATATTATCTTTATCATAGCGATAATACAGCTTACGCATTAGAAGCTGAATATTTGAATTACATGAGACTTCATAATCCTAATGGTTGGGAAGCAAATTGTATTGATCTAATTGAAAACGCAATCAATGAAGTAATCCAAAATAGTGAAGTAGATCAAGAAAAAATTAATCAAATTCAAGAAGCACTCAGCTATGTTCATACCAAGAATATTTCAAATTATAATGAATGGGAAGAATATTTAAGAAAATAACCCCAAAACTTTCAAATCTAAGGTGGTGTATCTAAAAAGGATATATCACCTTTTTTGGTGTTTAAAATAAAGTCAATTATAAATTAGTGTTAACTCACATAAAAAGAAAGAAATAAAGATATAATAATTTTAGGATATGATCATTCAAATACTATAGTAGAGCAGTCAAAAATTTTCACGATTTCCTTTTACTCTTATCGTCGACCTTTCAATGAAATTGTTCTATCTAGTATCACCCAAAAAATTAATTAATCGCCCAATTCAAGTTAAAATTGTGCGTATAATCACCTAAAAAATTGACAATCGCCCAATTTGGCGGTATAATTGGGCTAATTGATAGGAGGCTAGGCGTATGAGAAATTTTAATTATAAAAAATTAAAAGATATTAAGTGGGATAGTGAAATGCTAGGATTAGTTGCTCAAATCCACGAATATAAAGGAAAACAGACATTGTTTTTAAAACAAAAGCGTGCAACACTCGAGAAACTTGTAGAGATAGCAAAAATACAAAGCACCGAGTCTTCTAATAAAATAGAGGGGATTGTAACCACAGCGGCTCGTATTAAAAAGTTATGCGAACAAAAAACCACACCAAGAAATAGGGATGAAGAAGAAATTTCGGGATACCGAGATGCATTAGCCTTAATTCATGAAAACTATGAATATATTCCGTTAAAATCTTCATATATTTTGCAACTCCATAAAGTATTGTATCATTATTCTCAAAGAGGGATTGGTGGAAGATTCAAGAATACGCAGAATTATATTGCAGAAATCAAAGAAAATGGTGAACAAATTGTACGTTTCATGCCACTTGATCCGTTTGAAACACCAATGGCTATAGAAGCTATATGCGAAAGCTTTAATCATGAAATAGATGCTTGTGAAATAGACCCATTAATTCTTATTCCTGCATTTATTCTTGATTTCTTGTGTATTCATCCATTCAATGATGGTAATGGAAGAATGTCACGATTACTTACAACTTTGCTTTTGTATCGAGCAGGTTATGTAGTAGGTAAATACGTAAGTTTAGAAAGTAAAATCGAAAAAACAAAAGATAGCTATTATGAAATGTTAGAAAAAAGCGATATCAATTGGAATAGTGAAGAAAACGATATAACTCCCTTTATAAAATATATGCTTGGAATAATTCTTGCAGCATATCGAGATTTTGAAGACAGAGTAACTTTAGTGGAAAGCAAAGCTTCTGCAATTGATTTAGTAAGAAATGCAGTAAATAATACAATTGGTAAATTTACCAAGAGCGATATTATGGAACTTGTTCCGTCTATTGGTAAAACGTCTATTGAAAATTCGTTAAAAACACTAATGGATGAGGGCGTTATTGAAAGAAAGGGAAAAGGAAAATCAACTTTTTACTTTAGAAAAAATTAACGAGATTATGCAAAGAAAAATGCAAATCAATGACTTATAAAAAGGCATCACTAAAAGATTGCTTTACCATATTTTTTAAATAGTTAATACAATAAAAAAGGAGACGTTTTGTCTCCTTTTTATAAATAGTTAATTTTCATTTGAATAAAGTTCTGTAGCCTTTTTGCACGAATCAGCAAGTGAGAACGTTCAATAAAGAATAAATCAACCGCTTCCCATAAAAATACCCAAGCAAAAATATCAATCACTTCAATCCATAAGGAATTAACACCAATATGATCAAGAACAAACATAAATGCTAGAGTAATTACACCGATAATAGTGAAAATTAAGGTTTTAATCGAAATTCGTTTCATTTCTCGAACATTATCTTCTAATTCTAAAGAGAAATAATTACGAATTGCTTTTTGATACTGTATTTTTTCATTATCATCGATACAAGTGGAATGGATATTGAGAACGACCGGGCAATTTGGATGATAGGCACGAATCGTTTTCTCTAAGAAATCAGCAATTTCTGTAGAGATAATTGGTTTACCTTCTTCAGCATAAGGAGAAAGAAAATCACTATCATCTCGTACATGAAGATTTATCGTAGCGGTTTCGTTTTTTATCATTTTATTCTTACGCATATGTAGTTCCTCATTATAATTGTTGATGATCAGCAATTTTACGAGTGGTAATACCTAAAATGACAAGAGAACCTACTAAAAGCATTGTAGATAAGCAAGATTGTAAATTGAAAGCACCTTCTACGCCATTAATTAAGTTGATGATTAATAAAACGATGTAGCTTAAGAAGCAGAAAGCAGCGTAAACTAAGCTAGACCAAGCGAATACTGTACCGATAATCTTATGTTTAGTGAATAAATAAACAAAGCCACATAAGATAATTAATAAATAAGCCATATTCGCAATTGCACCTAAATATTTTGTGACATTAGCGTTACCATAATTAATGGAATAATGACCATATAGAATTAATAATAATACCGATGGCGCTAAAGCGCGAATCGTCGAATTGCATCCTTTCGCACCAAAGACGAAATATCCATAGAACGCTAAGATAACAATTAAAGTAAATAACCCAACGATGAAATTTAATAAATCACCCGATGGAGAAGGAATACCACCTTCAAATAAGAACTTCAAAATAAGAAATAATCCAGCTAAGAGAATCAAAATATGATTGTCACTCTTTTTTTCTTTTTTTGCCATAAAATAATCAACTCCTTTTTAACAAAACTATTATAAACGAAATCGCAAGTGAAGAGAAGAAAAAAAGAAGCCAAATCCCATAAGAGATTCGACTTCTTTATTTGGACTATAACTTGCGGTTGTAGAATTCGACGATTTGTGATTCTTGGATATCGGCTGGTAATTCATTACGTTCAGGTTCACGTAAATAAACACCAGATTTTTGTTCCTTGTTCACAGAAACGTATTTTACAGTGGCGGCCATAGAGTCAAGAGCTTCAGCAATGACTTTTAATCCTTTGGAAGTTTCTTTCACACTAATGACATCGTTCACTTTGCATAAATAACTTGGAATATCGACTTTCTTACCGTTAACTAAGATATGACCATGGTTGACGAGTTGGCGAGCTGCACGACGGGTTCTAGCAAATCCCATACGATAAACTAAGTTATCTAAACGAGATTCAAGAATACGCATGAAGGCAATACCAGTAACTTCTTTAGAAGAACTAGCCATTAAGAATAAACGACGGAATTGACGTTCATTCACACCATACATTAAACGAAGTTTTTGTTTTTCGATTAATTGACGGCCATATTCGGAAGGTTTCTTTTTACGATCGTTACCATGTTGTCCTGGACCATAAGGACGTTTTGCAAGTTCCTTACCGGTTTCAAGAATAGAGAAGTTTAAACGACGAGAAAGTTTCCAATCGGCTCCAGTGTATCTAGACATTTGTTTTTCCTCCTTTTCTTTATTTTTGCAAATAAAGCAATAGGTGCACATCCTAAACTTCGGATGTTTGAATCATGAGTTTCACTACTTCAGCAAGGCTACTTCTCGAATTTGTTTTCAAACATCGGACAAGCTATATGTACATGCTGCATTACATGCAGTTAATAATATACCGATTTTCTTCTTATAAGTCAAGAAAAAACGGAAAAAATCTACATATTTATATATAAACCCCAACTGACAAACTAAATGCAGTTTAAATATCAAATTCATCAATATCAATCACACTAAAATCGGTGAATAGAATATCAGCAAAAGGTTGAATGATTTCGTCAATTAATTGTTGATCTGTAAGATTTTTTTTATTATATACCTTTCTTAAATGACGATTCAGTCTCGTAATAATTGCCCGTCTTTTGTAGAATATACTAGTTTAATTTGAAGGAAACTGAGAAAGAGAAGGAAATAAATAGAGAATTATAAAGATTTTAATATTAATAAATTAATATTAAGGTGGTTGATGTCCTCTCTTTTTATTATGTCAACAAAATTTATGTTTTTTATATTGCTAAT
>ERZ808275.234-NODE-234-length-28477-cov-4.742101_pt1 | contig 28477 bp, 47 predicted proteins | sample MGYA00520894_ERZ808275 | MGnify/ENA primary metagenome ERZ808275 (study PRJEB31516, sample SAMN03275598) | gut metagenome | biome: mammalia-associated habitat; material: feces | host: Papio cynocephalus | place: Kenya | collected 2012-08-03 ...
AAAGAAATTGAAAAATTTTATCAACGTACTTTAGATAATTATTCTTCTATTATTGATAGTTTTTTAACTTCTATGGAAAAACAATTGCTTATTATTGCTGATGTTGTAACTTCTGGTGGAAAAAAAAATGAGCCAGATTTAATACCTTTAACTGATGAACAAAAGGATATTTTAACTAATTTAAATACTGACACTTTTAATGAAATTAGAGATATTATTGTTTCTTCTGAAGATGAACATATTTTAACTATATCTCGAAAGAAAATTGATAATTTAAAAGAAAGCTATAATATTGAAATTGATAAATCTTGGGGTACTCCATCTTCTATTGACAATTCTTTTTTCGGCTCATTTGAATTATTTCCTGATGTCTTTAAATATGGATTACAACATGATTTTTATCAAATTCGAAATGAGAAAATTAAACAACAATTACAATTTGATTATATTTGTAAATCTTATCAAATTACTCTTAATGCATCTTATTGTAATAAAGTTCTTGAAAAATTACAAGAAAAAATTGATAATATGAAAACACAATTTAATATTTCTTCTATTGTTAAATTAAATAATATTCAATATTCTTCTCGTAGAAAACAACAATATAGTGATTATGTTAATTCTAATAAAAATAAAGCATACGTACATGCTACTAATAAAGATATTTTAATTGATACTAATTCTAAATTAATTGATTTTTTAATTAGTTTATAAAGTTTTTAAAATTATGCTCTAAATGAACCCATATATAATGATCTCTTTTCTTTATATATATTGCTTCTTTTAGAGCGTAATTTTTTTTTACTAATATTTCCCTTATTTTATAAGGATTTTCTTCATTTTCTTATTACATTATTTAATTAATCTATTATTATCTATTTTTTAAAAAGTGGAGTTTTTATTTTTTAATATAAAAAGACATTATTATTTTGTTATTACTTTTTAGTGATTTTTTAATGACTTTTATTATTACTTTTTACTTCTATTTTTATTTTATAATTCCTTTATTTATTCAGTATTATTCAATAATTTTATTAATATTATTTATTATTATAATGTTATTATTAATGTATCATTAATGTATCATAGTAATGCCATAAATGTGTCACAGATACATCACAGACATATCACAGAAGAGTGTTACTCGGTAATCTTCTTTCTTTTTCCATTTTTTAATGATTTTTTGTAATAAAATTGTAATATAATTATAATAACATATTTTATCAATATTTACTAATAAATAACAATAAAAAAGAAAAAAAGAAAAAATCAAATTCAGGATAGTTTTTTTATTTGCGTAGCATAAGCGTAGCAAAGAAAAAAAATAGACTGGGATTCCCAGTTTTGGAGCGAAGCGTGCAAAATCTGGGAATGGAAAAGACAGTCAGATGTTCTTATGTAATTGATACTTTAATAGTTTATACTTATATAATTAATTATTATATAATCAATGACATAATAATATATATTCATTTAATAAAGAATAATTACAATATTTTTATAGAAAAAATAAATAAAAAAATAAAAAAATAAAAAAGATATTGACAAATAAAAGAAAATATGATATAATATAAATAGGGGAAAGAATAAAAAGGGAATAAATAAAAAAGTTTGTTATTATATATACCAGAAAAATGGTCAATTTTTTTAAAATACTTATTTGTAGCATGTTTTGGGAAGTAGCAAAAAATAAAAAAATTATAAAAAATAAGAGGAAGTAAATCTATAAATATAAAATCTGCAAAAAGTAAAAAAAGTTTTAATATAAATAAAACCCTTATAATATAAGAGAAATATTAATAAAAAAATAAAAAAATTGTATAGTAAATGATAAAAAGAATAAAGAGAATTCCTTTAAGCAAAACACTATACAAAAAAATAAAAAAAATGGCAACAAAGCACTTATAAAATAAGTAAAATGTTGCCATAAAAAGTTTAAAGTAAAATTACAGATTATTATGTATTCTCGTCTCTAAAAATTAATTTAGAAATAACTTTTTTTCTTTTTTAATTTTTTTAAAAAATTAATCTAAAAATTTCCCTTATTTTTTAAGAAAAATATAAAAAATTTGACGGTGTTTTTCTATAAGTAGTATATTTATAAATAACTTATAAAAAAAATATCGTCAAAAAAAAGATAAAATACAATAAAAATAAGGGTTTTAATAAAATAATATTTTCAAACTTTTCTTAAAACTAATTTATCAATCAATTTTTTTTCTTTATTGAAATTGTCTTTCTCTTTTTTTATTTGTTTTTCAAAAATAATTTTTGGCAAATCAGAAATTATCATTTCATTATTAATTTTTTCTAATTTTCTATTTAATTCATTTTCTTTGTTTTGAATTAATTTTTCATAAAAAGATTTATTAATCATATTGGTTGCTTCTAATTTTGAATATAAAGATGGAATTTCTTGTTTTATATAATCCTTATGGAAATATATTTTATAAGCTTCAAAAATAGAAGAATAACCTAATTGTTGTTCAACAATAGTTGATAATTGATTATAATATTCATCAACATAAAACAAATTAGTATTATAATTAAAACCTTTTTTAAATAAATCAGAAATCGAATCAACATTATATGTTTTTAGTAAATCTTTTTGCAATTTTATATAAGTATTTACTTCTTCATCAGATAAATCTACTAAAGAAGTTTTGCAAGGGATTTTAATATAAATTTGTTCTAAATCTCCAAATTCATCTTTTTCATATATTTTATTTTTTATTGATAAATTATTTGATTCATCTATTGTAATTTTTTCTCCAAAGAATATAGATTCAATTAATATTAATTTTTTATTTTTAAGAGAATTTAATGCTTTATTTAATCTATATTTATATTTTTGAGGAATATAAGAATACATGTCTTGTATTAAATCTAAATTTTCAAACAACCTTTTTTTTGATTGTTTAGTATCTGAAAACAGTTCATATGCTAATTTACTTTGATGTTTTTTATTTTCAAAAAAGCATTCATTTACAAAACCTAATTGTAAAGCTAATTTATTTATTCCTCTAATTAAAATTTGATCATCACATTTATCTATTAAATTACAAATAAGATATTCATTTAAAACATCAATTGGATTATTATAAAATCCTTGTAGTAAAGGAATATCATAGATATCATCAATAATATAACTTCTTCCATATTTAGAGAAAGAAAAAAAACGTTTAAAATCTTTTCCTTGTGCAATTTTTTTATCATTATTATTTTGTTGCTTTGCATCAATAATAGAACAAAGAGTTGGGTAATCTTTAATCTTAAGAATTTCGATACCATCTTTATTTATTTTCTTTTCTTTATTAAATAAATCACGTAAAGTATCAATATTATATGTATTATTTATTGCATAAGGTGTCTCAAAAGACGGAGTTGTATTAATAATAATATTTTCATTTGTTTTATAAGCTCCCATAAAATAAAAACTACTTTCATAATTATTTCTAATATAATTATATCACGAAATATAATAAATGTCAATAGGTTTATAAAAACAAGTTAAAAAAATATAATAAAAACCACTTGACAATTGGGAAAGATTATGATATAATATGGTTGTAAAAAGCAAATAAATTGACAAACAAACATATAAACGAATGAAGAAAGGAGTATATATTAATGATAAGACGAATATATAATCATTGTTGGAAAGAAATGAAATCAATAATTAAAGAAGAAACAAAAGATAATAAAACGAATAAAGAAGATTAATACATCCAATATTTTATTTAATAGAAATTATAGCCATTCCAGTAATATTTTTAATAATTATAGTAATGAGCCAGAATGATTAATATAAAAGAGTAAAGGAGATAATACAAAGATGAGTAAAAATGAATCATTAAATGCAATATATCCTTGTTTTAGACATTGGTTTGAAGATGAGTGCTACATAATATCAGATACTCATTTTAATGATTGGGATATGAAAAAATATTTTAATACATTATCAGCAGATGAAATTGTAAATATTATTAATTCTACAATTAATAAGAAATCTACTTTAATTATCTTAGGGGATGTAGGGGATATAACATATATAAAAAAAATAAAAGCAAAAAGAAAAATATTAATAAAAGGAAATCATGATAAAGGAAATATAAATTATGAAAGACATATATGGAGTAAAAAATATGATATAAATAGGACTATATGGCTTATTAATGAATGTCTCCCTGCAATAAAAGAGAATATCATTTATGAGAATAAAATGATTTATCCTGATTGCTCAATAGATATTTCAAAAGAGTATGATGTACAACATGCCCCATTTGAATATTATAAGGTTACATTAGACGATCATAAGTTTGATGAGATATATGAAGGTCCTGTAATGATAGGAAAGAAATTAATATTATCTCATGAGCCAGTTAATGTAGAATGGGCATATAATATACATGGGCATGAACATAATATCAATTGGGGAAATGATGATTATCATATGTGTGTATGTGCAGAGAAAATAGGATATAAACCAATCAACTTAAATCAATGGTTAAAACAGAGCGGATGTCTTGGTAAAATTAAAGATATTCATTCGTTACATATAGATGAACGGAATAAGAGAAAAATAGATAAAATTAACAAGGAGGACTAATCAATGAGATTTAAAGAAATATTGTCTATAGTAACATTAAAATGGAATGTATGGTTAGATAATGTCAATACAAGAGAATTAAAACAATTCAATATATTTTCACATAGTAGATATAATGAAGATGTAAAAGAATACATGTATAAATACATAAAAAAGCAAATATCTAAAGATACATTTATAGAGGGAATAAGAAAGACAACATTATATTATTTTTGGGGAAAGGTGGAGTATGAAATAATTATATCCCCAGTAATAGGGAATTACTATAAAAAGAAAATAGATATAAAAGAGCAAATAGAATTAAATTGGGATAGATACATAGACTATTTATTAAAGGTATGTAGTTCAATGGAAGAAATATATAAAGAAAGAAGAAAAAAAAGAGAAGGAGGAAGAAAAAATGAAGATAATAATAAATAATTGTTATGGCGGTTTTGGGATATCAGAAAAGGCTGCAAGGAGATATTGTGAGCTAAAAGGAATAGATTATAATAAGGAATGGAATATTAATTCTGAATATGAATTAAAAAGAACAGATCCGATATTAATACAAGTAGTAGAGGAATTAGGAAAAGAAGCGAGTGCATGGGGAGCAAGATTAATAATAGAAGAAATACCCAATGGAAGATATTATAGAATCAGTGAATATGACGGATGGGAAGATGTAATACTAAAAGATGAAGAACAATATAAATGGAAATTAGCAGAAGATAAGGAACAACTAATGAATAACTAATTAAATAATTAACTAATTAAATATAATAACAAACAATAACAAATAATAACAAAAAAGGGGATGTCAAATAAGGCATCCCTAAATTTCCCAACAAAAAAAGGACAAGTATGTATAAGTATATGTCCTTTTTACAATGACATTATTAATGTTATTTGGTATTATTTAACAAGAAAAATTAAGAAAGGTTTTTAATAAGGTGATCCCTCATGAAAAGAAAAAAACTTTATAAATCTAATGGTATTAAAACTGCTTCCCCTGCTGATACTTTAGAATTATCTGATGTTAAGAAAATTGAACAATTCCTCATAGATAAGGGTAATAAAAATGCTATTCGTGATTATACTATGTGGGCATTAAATAATAATATTGGTTTACGTGCTATGGATTTATTAACTCTTCCTATTAATCTATTATTTAAAAATGATAAAGTAGTAGATCATTTCGTTATTTATGAACAAAAGACTAATAAAAGAAGAATTATAGAATTAAATAATAAAGCGAAATCTGTATTACAATATTATTATGATATGAATAAAGATATTTTAAAGGACAAAGGATGGAATTATTTATTCCCTTCTCAGAAGCCCAAAATTAATGCACAAGGCAAAAAGTATTATGACCATTTAACATTAAGTGCATATGATAAAATATTGAGAAAAGCTAAAAATGGCGCAGATATAGATAGTTATTTAACAGTATCATCTCATTGTAGTAGGAAGATCCTTGGATGTACTTTATTAGAACATGGTGTGCCTATAGAACAAGTACAAGCATTATTTCAACATAACACTCCAGAGACAACATTAATATATACACAGATAAGAAAAAAATATGTTAAAGAATTATATCATCAAGTAGAGATTTAATAAAAAATAATAGAAAAATGACAGAATGAAATTCCCAAAACATACCGATTGACTTTTTTGAAAGATTGTATTATAATAAGGATGTAGCGTAAATGATATTGTTTATTTATACTACAAACTCTCAAAACTCCTCTTTTTACAATCACATAAAGTGAATAAAGAATGATATATTTTTTGCGTTTTTTGTTTGTATTTTCGCATTAAATATATCATTTTTTTTTATATATTTTATTCAAAAAGATTAAAAAAATATTTTTTTAAAACCACTTGACTTTTCATTATATATATGATATAATAGTAACATAAGTTAAACAATTCATGAAATACATAAAGAAAAAAGTAAAAAAAAAGGAGTTTATTATTATGAATGAGATTCAAAGAATTATGAATGAAAAAAAAGAAAATAATATTAAAAATTTTTCTTTAGATCTACATTTTGTTGATGTAAATGAAAAACAACCCTCTAAATCAGGATATTATTATATATATACTCAATATGGAGCAATACAAAGTGTGTATTATTCTAAGAAATATAATCTTTGGAATGCAATGGATGATTATATTGACGCTGCGTTTAATAAAGATATGGTTTTGTATTGGATAGACGGAATAGGAATGGATGATTATATTGATAGCCAAACTAAGGAAAACAAAAAGGACAAAGGGAATAATAAATCCAATAATAAAACTAATAAAATAGAAATGACTTTTGGAGAAATTGCATCAAAACTATTATTGGCTTATTATATGGGGAAATTAAATAAAGATGAAAATAATTTAAATAAAATTGCCACAATGAATAATAAAGAACTTACAAAAAACCTTGTTGATAAAGGGCAATTAATTAATTGGGAATAATTTAATATTACTAATGAGAATACTTTTGTATTTTTCATAATATACCTTCTTTCTAAGAGAGATTGCTTTCAGAAGCTCAAAATTGAGTTCTAAAGTAGTCTTTTCTTTTTATCATAAAAGTATATTAAAATTCAATCCTATTGCTTTAAAAACGTTTTGAATCATTTTTTACTACAGCAAGTATAAAAAAGAAAATTCGCTATTATATGGTGATTTTGCCAATATCTTCAAAATCAACAAAATAGGGGGTGGGGCGGCAATTAGTCACTAAAATGTTTCATACTTCGGGCGGTGCCTAATCCATTTAACTAAAAGACCCATTGATATTATTTTATAATAAAATGGGAAAGAATATTCAGATTTTAATATTCTTTTTTATATTAAATTATATAATAAGGTAGCTTTTAATGACTTCACCTTTTTTGGTCAAAGTTTATTGATGAGTTTGTCTATTGATAGTTTTTAATTATAACATTTATTAATCAAAAAACATAAAATTTGGATAATTCTCATCTTTTATATCTTTATCATTATAATTAACAAAATCAACCCAATTAAAATTATAATAATCTTCAATAAAATCAAGAAAATGCCATTTTTTATATTTTTCAAATTTCTTGTAGTTTTTATTTTCTATAGGGTATGTCCATTGTAAAAAATCATTAATATAACCAAATTCCACACAATTAGCATACGCTTCATCAAAATCATCAAAAGGTCTATGACTTTTCCAACTATAATTGGCAGTAACACAATCTATAAGAAAACTTCGTAAAAGTTCTCTTGGATCTCGACTGCCATTCCAAGTTGTACATCTTATTGCGTTCATTAAACAAAGTGTTCCAAAATGCATATTTTTATTTCTTTCATTCATTTCAGTTAAAGAAATATTTTTTCTTAAAGGTCTATCATATGGTTTTTTAATTGGACCACCAACAGAAAAAGTAAAAATCAATCCAACGACAAAAGCAATTGCAGGTATTATTATAATTTCCATAATTTAAAAACTCCTTTTTAATATAATAAAACTTTTATAAATAGATATAATATATTTTATATACACTACTAAGAAGAATCAAAAAATATTAAACAATTCATTTTACACATAACCTTTCTATATTAACTTATATATTGTTTATTTGTTTACAATAACATTTACAATATTCTCCATTAAGGAAATTTTCTTTTTCTTCATCTGAAGCAGAATAATAATCATGAATTAAATTAATATTTGTGCATCCATTTAATGAATGATATTTACAAATATTACAAGCTAAAGATGAATTTTTTAAAATATTATTTTCCTCCTTTGAAGCAATCAATTCATCATACATTAATTGAAAAGGAGTATGGTTTTTATCATTAATAGAAAATAATGTATAAGAATCTACATGAGTGGAAATAATCATACAAATTTCTTCATTCATACAAAGGATCTCTCTTGTATGAGGATCTAAAAGTTCATAATTATTAATGTTTTCCCTGATAGAATGATGGATTAGAAAACCAAAAAAAGTTTTCTTAGTATTATTGTCTATAATTTGATTAATGTTTTCAATTGAATTGTAAAGTGCATTTAAAGAAATTTTAAAAATAGAATTAGTGATAGTCATAATAACATCTCCTTTTGTGTAATAAAAAATTTTTAAATTATTTTGATAAAACCTCTTGACAAATATTGTTATTTATGGTATAATAATAAATGAAAGAGGAGATACCTACATAAGTAGGGTAAGTTTTTAAAAGGTTATCTTACAAACTTTGTTTTGAGATACAGTTCTTACAAATTGGGGGTAAAATCTGTATCAAATGATGTTAAATTACCTAAGTAATCAAACTCATTATATGGTGTAAAATTACAACCATGAATTGACTTAAATATTACATCATTAGATGTATTATTCTTCATCAATCTAAATAATTCTTCGAGAGAAGAAAAATAAATTATTTTTTTCATAAAAATCACCTCTTTTCTAAGTCCAAAGCGAGTAAGATACCTTTAAAAATAAAGGTGTAGGTTTTAAATAGGTTGTCCTACCAACTATATAAAAATTTATTATAAAGATTTATTATAATTCATCATGAGTAAGAGAAATAATAATAAAATCCAAATACTTATTATATTGAGTATTTAATTCTGATACAATATTTTCATATGTCCATTTTTGATTATCAGAGCAAAGCCAAATAATTGTTGCAATTTGTTCAAGAGAGAAATTTATAGAAGTATTAGCTTCAAATAATTTCTGATATTGAGAATTATCTCCTTGAGTAAACCACATATTATCACAGCACAACTGATACAATTCATTATAAGAGCAAATAACTGGACCATCAAAGAAGCCAGTACTTTTAAAAGCGGACAAATTATTTATCAGAACTTCTTTTATTTTACTATATGGTAAATTCGTTGGAATAGTAAAATGATGAGCAGTAATACTTTCCATATTTTCATCTGGAAGAAGATAGCAGTCTAAAGCTACAATATTATTATTTTCATTAATAGTAAAATAGCAATTCAAAAGTGTTTTTATAGGGTTTTTGGTTTGTTTTGTAGAAAGAACAACATTAAAATTCTTAATATTATTCATATAAGCATATTTAATAATAGCAACGAGTTCATTGATAGATTTTGTAGTAATAGTTTTCATAGTAAGAATCTCCTTCTTAATTTAAATTTTTTAATATTTTTTATAAAATATACTTGACAAATTGTCAAATATATGATATAATAAAAGAGAAGACTAAGGATGATAAGGATGTAGAAATTGATATCATCCAAAATCTTCTTAAAGATTATTAATAGTATTCATATTACCTTCTTTCTGGAGAAAATACCAAAAATATAAAAAGAGACGATATATATTTGGTTTAAGGGTAAATTTTAAGGACATTATCTTTTTTGGTCAAGAGTCTTATGAATTATTGATTTATTTTATAAGACTCTTTATTTTTTTGTATTAATTATTTTTAAAAGCAAAAAATCCTTCAACCCATCCTCTTAATTCATAATGAATATCATTATATGTTTGTAACATCTTACTATCATCACAATAAAATTTCCTAATAAAATAATAATTCTGTGGGCTTTTAAAAACATAATATTTTGGACAACCAGTAGCATAACTTAAACATTTAGCCCAAGAAACACAATCTTTTTCATTTGTCCATGATTTATTTACAACATACTGATCATAAAGAGAGTTAATATAACATTTTTTATGAAAAACTTTTATATAAGCTCCATGGATATCTAAATAGACCTTTAATTTTTTATGAATTGTAAATTTCTGAGGTCCACAAATAAATGAAGAAACAATATTATAAATGAAATCATCTCCAGAAGCATCTTCACGAATAGAGGTTGTAGGATGTTCAAATATTTGAATATTTGTTCCACCAGAAACGAATTTTAACTCATGTTCTTTTGCAGTTTCATTATAAGCTTCAAAGCCTTTATCTAAGTTATTTGCAAATGTAATATTTTTATTCATAATAATTACTCCTTTGTTTTTAATTTTTATTTTTAATATTATTTATATTGATTAACAAAAGTATAAATTGTTCGAAAATCATTTTCATTCAACAAAGTCCACCATTCTAAGCAAATTTCAAATTGTCCATTTTTATCCATTTCTTCAACAGTAATATCTAACTCATCAGTATCAGAATTAACAAAAAGTGTAAATAGTTTATTGTTAATAATAGTAAATAAACAACCGTTAATATCAAAAGTCCACCCTTTTAATTGTCTTGCTAAATTAACAAGTCTTTCATCTGTTTTTATAGTAATAGTTTCAATTTTACAAGTTTTCATAGCAATAATCTCCTTTAATTTTCATAAGTTTTTTTTATTTTTTTGTAAAAAACACTTGACAATAAATGCAAAGTGTGGTATAATATAAAAGAAGATTAAGAGATAGGGAAAAATTTATCTCAAAATCTTCTCTATATAAGTAGTATTATTGTTTTTTAATAAAATCAATTATGCAACATATAGCTGCGATAAATTGAACTATAGAAAAACAATAATTAAAAAGTTTTATTAACTCCATAAATTCCTCCTTTCCAAGGAGGAAATACACTATAAGGCAGTTGTAGGTGTATTTCCAAAGAGGGTAGCTTTTAAAGTCTTCACCTTTTTTGGACTGGCTATCAATTTTAAAGTTGATAGCCTTTTGTTTTATTTACTTAAATACAGGAGCATTCATAATCGCATCCCAATCAAAAAAGTTTTTTGCTTCATATTCTGAAATTTCAGTTATAGAAACAACAGTTTTATATTTAAGCTTTTGTAAATCCTTTTTTATAAAATCATTTACCTCTTTAAAGTTCGATGGTTCTCTTTCTGCTTTAATACATATTGAATAATCAAAATTTTCCCAATTTTCTTCTACGCTATTACCCAAACTCAATTCAAAATATCTAATCATATTAATTACCTCTACTTTCATTTTTATAATTTATTTGTTTATTATTTTTTTATTTATTATTAACAATTACCAAAAAACTCACCAGTTTCATCATTATAATCAAAACAAGCATCATAATCATTAGTAAAGTTTTTTACCATAATATTTATTGTTGTATAATCATATGAACGAACTTGAGTTTTATTATATTGTCTACAATCTTCTATTGTTTGTTGATATATAGAAGATAATTTGTCTTTATAATATTCATCTGGATAAATACTAAGATAAATAATGTCATCATTATTGTTTGGATAACAATAGATTTCGAAAATTAAAGGATATCCGTTTTGTTTATATGTTCCAGAAGATTTAGCCAATGTTTCTTTGTACAATTCTTTATCTTCTAAATTAGTATAAACATCATGATAACGATTATCCGAGCATAAGGTAACTCTTTTATTTAACCACCCATAATTTGTATTATAGAATTCATTAAACATATCAAGCATACCTTTTGCTTTTTCAAAATTTACTTGTGCTGTTTCGTTAATTTTTTTAATAGTATTTTTCATGATAAAATTCTCCAATCTCTGCTTAAAGTTATTCATCAGCCAACTATTGTTTTACTTTTGTTTATTTAGTTATTTTATTAAATTATTTATCAATGTTCATAAACTGCCGTCTTTTGTCCTTTTGTTGCGAATATGCATCTTTTACACATCGCACATGTGACTCCTGTCTCATGTCCATTTTTATCGACTGCTGGGCAATGAGGAATATTTTCTAAAGATGGATCAGTATGATCATCATAAATAAATTCTGGCAAATTATATGGGTTGCTATAATTATTATGCCAAATACTAACATTAATAACAAGATTTTGAGGAAGTTCTTGTTCTTTTAATACTTGTTCAAGCCATTCATATCTTTTTGTATAAGTATAAAAGCGTACAAATGGATTGTTATTAGCAATTTCAATCATTTTTAACAAATATTCAAAAGATGGAATTTCTCCAAATGAATGAAATCTAATTGCACAAACTAAACTTCTATCTAAAAATGTTTGAATATCAATAAAGAATTGATCTGGAAATTGTTTTGCCAATAATGTATTTTCACTCCATGATATTAAATTTTCTTCAGTTGAGCGAAATTTTTGATTTCTAATTGCATAACAATCTTTCTTACAATGTTCACAACACCCCTCACATGTTCCAGAAATATTTGTTAATTGAAATCCATTTTTTAATGTCAATGGCTCATCTCCTGATAAAAGGTTTATACAATAAATACCTTTACCGACTTTTTTATTGCCATCTACAATATGAGCGTGTGTTTCCTCGTTTATAAATACAGCTACTTTTGTGTTTTTAATTTTTTTCATAATAGTTTTTACCTCTTTCTTTTTGTTCGTTTGTTTGTTAATTTATTATTCTTTAGGGGACATAGATTCTTTTACGTGATTTTGTTACTTAACTTTAGTATTAGTTATTTCCCTACACGCTTTTGTTACATAAAAATATAATAATATTATTTTGAAATAGAAATTTCACTTCCTATAATAGGAGAAAAATAATTATTATATTTTATAGATATATTAAATATTATTGAACAATAATATCCATTACATAAATAAATATATTCTAATAAAGTATCATTTCCTTGTTTGTCCCCAAGACTGCATTCTTCATAAATAGAATATCCTAAAAACTGTCCATGCAATTTAAGATAATTAAACAATGTTTGATGTCTCCCAGAATTAGACAATTGTACAACTTTATGTTTATTATTTAATTGTTTTCTATATTGTGGATATTGTTTATTGTAATCAAATAAATACACTTTATTTAATGTTTCTTTTAAATTGATAGTTTCTTTATTTTTATAATTTTTCATAATATTTTCCTTCTTTCTTTTGTTTTTATTCCATATCGTCATCATAATTTTGAGATAATAATATCCAATCTTTACTGTTATAATTTTCTCTAAACAGAGCATTTTCATAACTATAACCAAAGATCATTGTTATTTCTCCAGTTTCTTTATTCTTTATTGTGAAATTCCACATATTTATTACTCCCTTCTTTAGTAAAATATATTAATCTAATTTTAAGGTCAACCAAAAACACTGATCAAAATCAGGATATTTTTGGATGTAAATTATATTAGGATTAACTACATTAGACAAAATAAATTCAATATCAGATGAATTGTAGACAAAAAATTCTTGTCTTCTTTTTGGCAATTTTCCTGTTGTCGCAATAGACAAAGCCATTTTATTAAAATATTTGATTATAGGAAGAATTGCTTCTGTTTTATAATCATATTCTTTAACATTTGTATATCCATTTTCATTTGTTACTGCATCTTCAAATTCATTTAATTCAAATTCCAAATCTAAATCCAACTTTACATTAACATTTCCTTTTACTGACATTTTCATAATAGTATACATCCTTTCTTTTCTTACGTTTGTTTGTTAAATAATAATATTATTTAATTAAAATATTCATTAGAATATTAATTAAAAAACTTTTACAATATTATCAATAGACAATAACATTGTATCAGGTTTTTGTTTAGAAGTTTTCCAAAAACTTGGTTGCATAATACCTGAATTTTTTAATTCTTCCTTTGATATAGGATTTCCATTAAGGAAATACTGTGTATGCGGTGTCCCTATTGGGTTAGGAAATAGCATAATATAGTATTGTTCTTTTGTATTATGTTTACACAATATTTTATCAATATGAGAATACCATAAGGGACGAGAAGATTTTTCAATACCCATATTGCGTTTATTTATTGTTGAAGAAAGATTTTCATAATCAATGCCTTTTCTTACAGAAGATGTAGTAATCTTCGTTACAGAATTACCTTTAAATCTTGCAGAGATTTTAGAGGAACAATCTTTAGAATATTGAATTTTAAAGTTTGCTCCATTTCTAAATTTTGATAAACAATTTAAAATTTCTAATTGTTTTGCAGATAAATTCAATGTGTTGTAGTTTACAATTGTTTTTACGTTTGTGTTTTTCATAATAATTCTCCTTCTCTCCGTATAGCCGATAAGACAGCTTTTTCTTTTGTGTTATTTATATTACTTAATTATTTTTATTTGAAATATTCTCAATATAAACAAATGCTTCATCAAGAGTTTCAAATTCTTTACAAAAACCATCATTTGCATAGTACAATTTATCTAATGTTGTTATTGGATTATATACTCTTATCTCATATTCATTATCCCCAGAAAGACTTTCATTAAATGATGGATAAATAACATCATATCCTTTACCGTTATAATTGTTTAAAATATCCATATAAAATTTAATAAAATCATCTGTATCATATAATCCCTCCCACCAATTTATTTCAATTGAATGAAATTCTTCGGAATTTTCTTGTTGTATTGATGTTTCATATTGATTGATACGGTTTTCTATTTTTTGTAAATCTTCAAAAGGAATATATTTGATAATTCTATCAAAATCTTTTGATTTCTTTAAATTTTCAAAATAAGTTTTTATATTTTTCATAATATCATTATCCTCTCTCTTCATAATATCTGGAACGATTTCATTTGTGTTGTAAGTTTGATATGCAGTCACATTTATATCTTTGTTGACTTCTATCATACTATCTTCTAACTTGTTGTATAATTCTTCTAATTTTTCTTCATTTTTTACTTCTACCATAATTAATACTGTTTTCATAATAATCTCCTAAGACTCTTTATTTTAAAACTGTTACTTTAAAATCTTTACTTCCACAAGAACAAATAGCTGTTCCTTTAGAACAAGACTGAATTGTTTTTGTCATTCTTTGATACCTCCATTTTGAATGACATTTATTACATTCAATCTCATATTTATATTGTTTTTCAACAACATTTTTATAAAATTCTTCTCCAGGGTCTGTTGTTCTTTTAATTTGATATTGCGGAAGAGAATAATTGATTCTTGTTGCTATTTGCTTCCATCTCCCTGTATGAGACATACAACCATCTAATGAATGAATCATTTCATGCATCATGGTGTTTTTGATTTGTTCTTTCTTTGCGAATGCTAAATAATTTGAATTAAAAGATATATTAAATAATTTTTCATCATCAAAATAATCTCTCCCTCGGAATTCACAAATTGCCAAGCTTTTTGTGCCAAGATTTTTAATTTGAATATTATATTTATTGTCATAAACTTCTTTATACCCAAGTTTAAATAAAATATCTTTTGTTTCTGTAAACATTTCATTTAAATTTTGATACCATTTCTGTTCTTCTGTTTTTGTTAAATAATTTTTCATAATATTGTACTTCCTTTCTTTTGTTTACCAATTTTCTTTTATTTCCTTTAATAGGGTATCATATTCCCCATTTGATAATAACCCAACTTCATAATGAAAATTAATATCTGTCAAACGATATTCTATTTTTGACATTGTTCTTAAATCATTATTTTTTCTTGCTTTTTTGTGCATATGAACTAAACAAATTAAGGTATGATATGAAATTCCATATCCATATTTACTATTTAATTTGTTCATCTGTTCTGCATCTTCAACTGTCATTTTAGGATAATATTCTTCATTGTAGTATAGATTTTTCATAATATTGTATTTCCTTTCTTTTGTTTTAATTATTAATATACAGAATAAATTACATGTTGTTGAAGCCAATATCTAAATATCTCGGCATCAAGAAAAATTTTGTTTTGGGAGTTAGGATTATATTTCTCTATATAAACAGACATATCAAATCGAATAGCTTCTCTAAGAAGCCATTCTAATGTTTGCCATTGTTTTCTTGTTGGAATTTTCCAAAATTCGAAACAAATAGAATCGTTATTACAATTCATACGAATATTTCCACGTTTCATAAACCTATAAACATATGGTAATGATGAATATTCATATTCCTTTTTATTTACAAGTGGCATAAATTCATTGATTTCCCTATGATCAATATCTCTTCGATATCCTTCATATGACCCATTTAACATCTCCCCATTTGTTAATAAATAAGTGCAAAATTGGGGAACATTTGTAGTTCCCCATGCTTGTGTTGCTCTTTCTTCAATTGTTCTTCTTTTCATAATAATATCCTTTCTGACCGTATAGCCGATATCACAGCTTATCTTTATCGAATAATTTCCCTCATTTGTTTTATTGTTTCATTAGTTATTTTCTCTTTCAATTAATCCTCCTTTCCGCAAAAGAAATCATCTTCCGTAAATTTAATTCCGTCATAATGGCTATAAATTACATCTTTAGATACTAATTCGTCAGCAAAACATAAATCGTAATATGATGGGGAGGTAGTTCCATCTTTAGAATCTGCTAAAAATTCAGTAATATATCTTTGACACAGTTCTTTATATTGTTCCTTATTGAGTTCTCGTATTGTCATAATTAAAACTTCCTTCCATTTATTTTTATTAATTTATTTATTTACCCAATTTAATAATTTATCAACATTATATAATTTTGTATTAGTATTATATACATCTATGCCATCAAATACATAGTCTTTTTGATAAATCTGTCCAATTCTTTGTTGATTCTTTTTGATAGATAAATATTCTAACATTTCATTTTCTGTATCAAAGTATTGTTCTTCTAAATCATTATACAAAATTGTCCATTCTGAATAATGTTTTTACGTTTGTGTTTTTCATAATAATTCTCCTTCTCTCCGTATAGCCGATAAGGCAGCTCTTCTTTTGTTAATTGATTACATTAAATTAATTTTCACTAATTTCTTTTAAATAATCTTCAACAGTATAATCTGCAATATTTTGTTGCTCTTTATAATACTCTTCTGCTAAACCTTTTAACATTGCAATTTCATCTAAGAAATACATTTCTGTTATACCATCAAGGCTTTTTATATTCTTTAAATGCTCTTGATATTTTATGTTAATTTTTATAAGTTGATGTCGAAGATATTTCACGCAAGTTTCAAATGCGCATAATTGATTATTTTCATCATAAAATTCTACTTTTTGCATAATTAAAGTATCACGTTTCTGATGTGATACTTTTAAATCAAAATCTTCAATAGGAAGATATAAATCATATCTTGTATCCCAATCACATTGTGAACGAATGATAAATGGAATTGATTTTGAATAGTCAATTTTTATTTTTCTTCTAATTTCTTTTGTTGTTTTTAAATGAACATCAAAAGAATATTGTCCAAACCAACTTTTTGTGTTGGTGTAAACAATTCCATCTTCATTATAGAAATGTATTTTGTCTAATGTATATAATTTTCCATCAATAACTACTCCTAAAGGATTGTAATAACTATAACTTTTCAACAAATTAACTTCATACATTTTCTCATGGTTTTTATTTTCTACATTTGATTTTTTCATTTTTTGTACCTCTTTCTTTTTTTCTATATGTTGTTTTAAAACTATCAGATGGGACATAGATTCTTTAACGAGATTTTGTTACTATTATTCCCTACTCGCTGTTGTAGCACTATATTATAATATAAAATTATAATTAATTAAGTTTATTTATGAGATAAATTTTTTGTTCCAATTTATCTCTACAAGACACATATTCGTCTTTACATGGCATGCTTAAAGTCCCCAAATATTCTTCACATTTATGAAGATTTTCAGTTAATTTCTTCACATATTTTTCTTCAAAAGAATATTCATTAATATTATCCCAAATAAAATTAAACTCTATCAATCCAGTTGAGATGCGATGCTTATCCGTATAATATTCTCTATATCCTTGCTGTGGGAAAAATGGGTTTTCATCAAACTGAATATAATAAATAAAATATCCATCATATGTGTATTTTAAATATGTTCCAACCGTCAAATGTCCTTTTCCATCAAATTGAATATTAACAGGACTACAACTTAAGATTTTTGCACCTTTTTGTTCTATTTCTTTTGCAAAGCCTGTTAAGGCAAGTGCTTGCAATGTTTTAGCCGCTTTATAATATCTTTTTTGGTTATAAACCAGTGCCAAGATTTCTTTTACTGTTTTATATTCATGACCTGTGTTCTGTTGATAATTTTTTCCATAGTTTTATTTCTCCTTTGATTTTTAAAAATTTAATTATTTTTTTTGTAAAAACCTCTTGACAAATCATAATTTTTATGTTATAATAATATCAAGAGTTGTGAATGGTATCCCTGTAAAGGGAGCAAGTTTTAAAGAGGTTAGCTTGCCAACTCTCAATTTTCAGACAATTACTAATTGTTAATTGGTAAAAAATCTGATTGTAAATCTGAATTTGGGGAGAAATCAGAATACTGATTAAACTCAGAATTTACGTATTTAAGCATTAGTTGTTCTTTAAACAAATCATGTTTGTTTAAAAGATCAAACATTTCTTCTTTCGAAGAATAGTAAGCTATGTTCATAGGATTACCTCCTTTCTATATTTACGAGGTGAATAAGATTCTCTTAAAAGAGAGTAGGTTTTAAACAGGTTATCCTACCAACTGCTTATTTTTCTTTGAAAGAAGTTTTGTTTTATTCAAAGAAATCTCCATTTTTCAAAAATTGCCATTTATTTGCAATGCAAATCTCTTCCATATCTTCATCAGATATATTATAAAGAAAATCATATCCGATTTTTTCATAATAGTTGTTAAATGCAGTAATGTATTCTATTAAGAATTTTCTTACAGTATCGACACATAATAGTAATTCATTAGAAAAATCAATTGCATCATAAATATCTCCATTAAGATATAATCTGTCTGCTAAAGAATACGTATAACGATAATTACAAGGAATGATAATAGAAAGGGAATTCCTATTTACGAAATCTTTAAACTCTACAAACATTTCTTTTGAAGGAATATGCATTTTTATTTGTGGAATAATATCTTTCCTTAAAAATACATCCAATTCTTTTGATACAAAAGTATCAAATATATCATCCACATTAATTTTACCATAAATATTTACTCCATCTCCTTGACAGCTATTAAGAGAATATTGATAATCTAATTTGCTATTTTTAAAATAATAACTTAAACTATATTTAATATTTTCTTGGAATATATCATTTCTAATTTCTGAAGTCAAATAATAATTTTTAACTTTTTCTTTTGCATTTTCAGACAATTCATTGTAATTGTATATTTTGTAAGTTTTTGTAATTTTTTCATAACATTTACCTCTTTCGTTTATTATTATTGATTAATAAAATTTTCAATTATTGTATTGTTTTCATCTTTACAGATAGAATAAACTACATCTTCTACATTATATTTTACTATAGAAAATGGAACTTCGTTATTTAATTCTTCAATTGGTGTATCTTTACTTATTTCAATTAAAGATATAATGCCATAGGTGTTTATCACCCCATTTTTAATATAATCATTAATATATTCTTTTCCTTCTTGTATGGTTTTTACGAAGAATTGATCTTCATCATAATATCCATATTTTTTATCATAAACTTGATTATATGATGAAAATGCTTCATTATCTTTTTGTAACAATATCCCAATTTCAACAAATAATACTTTTCTCATAATTTTTTCTCCTTTTTTATATATCCATTGTCATTAATTCATTTAATAAACTACTTGGATGTTGCCAATCTACAGCTTCAAATAAAAATGTAGCAGAATATTTTGTTCCATTACATAACTCTTTAAAATCTTTACAGGTGTAACAAGAGTCTATATCTAATTTTTCAGTAATATCACTGAAACAATATTCTGGGATATAACAAATATATTTATCTGCCAAATTTTCATTATTCATACCTAATTCAAAAGCTTTTATGTTTTTATAGCCATACCCTTGCCCAATATTCTCAAATCCAATTTTTTCTTGGATTTCATTCAAAGACATATTGTCTTCTATGAATTTTAAAATTTCTTTTTTAGTAAATAAATTCTCCATAATAAATACCTCTTTCTTTTTTTTATCAATCGTTTATAAGATATAACATTCATAAGAATGGATAGATTATTTTACAAGATTTCATTACTATCATACTTGCAGTTGGAATATTATATGTTTATTTCATTGATATTTATGTTGATTAATTAACATCAACGAAATAACAATCTCTTATTATATTATCAATATCTTCCCACGTTGCAGTAGATAATGATTCGTAATTAAATAAGAACTCATATAAATTACATAATATATTATTGTTCATCCCTAATAAACTATTATAGAGATTAATTAATATGACATCAGATTCATTCTCTATATAATAGGTAATCATATTCGTAAATCCATCATTTTCAAAGTACATATCAAAATCATTATATGCATTAATTTGAAAAGCTTTATCAAATACGTTTTGTGTCGAAGCCCTCAACAGTTTTTCTTTAAATTGATGATATTCTTCTACAACAATATCAATAATTCTTTGAGCTTCTTTATTGATTTTTTCTTCCAATACTTCTCTTGTATAAACTTGTTTTTTCATAATTTTATTACTCCTTTTAAATTATTACATATGTGAATTTTTATCAAATGGGATATAGATTCTTTTATGAGATTTTGTTACTTAACTTTTATAAGTTACTTCCCTACTCACTTAAACATCATTGAAGGTCTAACCATCCTACCTACAGGGAATTTTTTATTTAATTTATATCACTCCTCTTTCTGAATTATATAATAATTTCCAAATCTATTAATATAGCTTGGGTCATTATCCTTTTTATACAGAAGTTCATTTTCTTTGAATTTATTTATATGCACTATTTCTTTAATAGGAAATAATTCATCAAAATACAAACAAAGATTAAATTCAGGTGAAAAATTTGATTTTTCGTTATACAATATATTGGATATTTTCTCCATTTCTTTTGAAAAGTCATGAAATACTTCTCCAAGATAGTTAAAATAGTTTCCATCACTATCATAGATTTTGTACTTTTGGTCCTCCACATAAATAGCCAAAAGTCCATTTTCTATGACCATATTATAATCATAGCCAAATTCCTCATAACCATTATCATAAAATAATATGATGTTTTTCACATTCCCCTCTTTCTTCATATCTTCAGGAAGAACAGCAAAAAGCGTATTTGCTTCTTCAAAAGAATTAAAATAGATTGCTTTTCCTGTTTCTCCATTAACCATAGGATGGTTGTTGTTCATAATATAAAATTTCATATCTTGCATTTTTCATTTCTCCTTTTGAATTTTAATAATTTTTTCTAAAATATTTTTCTAAAACCTATTGACAAATCTTATCAAATGTGTTATAATAATATTATCAGTTGATAAGATACCTCATATGAGGTGTAGGTTTTGAAGAGGTTTGCCTACCAACTATTTATTTACTACTAAAGTGTTGAAATGAAGTCAGTAGTAAAATTAACTTCATTATTAGGAATAAAGTCTGAACTCAATTGAGTGGCAAACCTAATAAAAACCGATAAATTGTTTTTTTCATATAAATCACCTCTTTTCTAAGTCGAAAGCGGATAAGATTCCTCATAAGAGGAGTAAGTTTTGACAATGAGGTTATCTTACCAACTCATTTTAAGATAATATGTAAGTCATAAAATTAATTATAACTAAATTTACATAATAATCTTAAATTAATGAAAGCAAATTCATAATGTAATTCGTTTTCATTATTGCATGCAGGAATGATCCATATGTTGTTTCCATAAAATGGAGTCATAGATAAGCTATAACAACAATATACCATAACAATGGCAAAAGTGTCTTTATCTAAATTTAACTCATCTCGAATTGGAGTCTCAAGCTGAGAAAAATTTAGCAACTTACCATTAAATTGAACTGCATCATATGGACATCCATGAATAATCAGATCAATTCCTGCATCATTTTTTGCCAAAATATGATCAATTTTTTGTTCATTGAACATTTTAACATTTGGCAAAAATGTTTGAGGAATCTCAATTTCTTTAGTCATTAAAACTCCTCCTTTCTTTAATAATTTTTAAGAAGTATTAAACATAATGTTAATCCTTTCTTTACGATGGTGGATAGGATTCCTATAAAATAGGAGTGAGTTTTAATGACGAGGTTTTCTCACCAACTCGTATTTTATTATTATACAAGATCTGTATAATCTTCAATTGCTTTTCTAAATAAAGCTTCATTCCATCTTGCATCTTTACAAAGTTCTGAAGGTTTTTTAAATTTAAGCAATTCTATTAAAGAATATTTTGTTTCATTTGCATCTTCTTTTTTATAGAAGGAAGCTAATGTTTTTAAGAAACAACCATTCCATGCACCTTGTAAATAATCACATTTTGATCCTTCAAGAATATCTACAATCCAATCAAAGCATTCAATTCCTTGATTTTGAATAATTTCATAGGATTTTTTGATTGACCCAATTTTCTTTGTTGTAGAAATATTTTTATTATTATATCCTTGTAATAATATACCTCTTCTATCACAAATTTGCATTAAGGAAAACATTGCTTGCTCTGTCTCATTTCTATGTTGTTTCATAAGAATTGATTTAAACTTATCACAGTAACGAAGTTTATTAACTCCTTCATCTTGATAAAGAAATAAATCAATCTCTTCATCATGTGATAAATTTGGATATACCAATACAAATAATCCATCAATTTCTTTACCATATTCTGAAATAGCTCTTTTTGCTGCCAAAAATCTATGTTGCCCATCTTGTAACAACACTTTTTGGTCCCCATAATGCCATGTGCCTTTTAATGCTCCACATTTTCCATTATCCCATTTCTTTGCTTTTTTGTCAATTCCAGCTTTAGATATTCTATCCCTTTGATTGGGTGCAACATCTAAATATTCTAATGGAAGTTTTGCGACAAAAAACTTATCATTTTTGTCCATATTTTTCATTGCATTTGCCATTATTACCTCTAATTTAACAATTCTCTTCATAATTTCATTACTCCTTTTTATCTTATGTTTAAATTTTTACAGGGGACAAAAGCTTTCTTTTATGTTATTTACTTACCTTGATTTTTTCAAGTTCCCTCAAACACTTTTGTATCATATATTATGATAAATACTATAAAAACTTTGAATTTTAATATTTTTTAATCTTCAAAATTTTCACAATACCTATCATAGATTTCCCAGAATTTACGTTCAACTTCTGATTTTGAAGTTAAACGCAAAAAATCTGATTTTTCACGTTTTGAGAGTCTAATTCCCATGTCGTGAAGTATGTACAACTTAGCATCTGCATAAGCCATTACATTTAATATAGCTTCGCTATAACTCACAAACCATAGCTGTCCGTTATATCCGAACTTAGCCATAGATTCTGCAGAATTGAGATGAATAATCATTAAATTATCTTTCCCAAAAAGAGTCTCCAATGATTTTACATCAATTACTGAATAGAGAATTGCAGATTCTCCAATCCGAATTAGATGCAATGCATCACGCACTGCTTCGTTCATATACCTGCTTGTTTGATTTTCTTTTGTGATCATAGTCGACCACTCCTTTCTAAAATATAATTTATTAGAACTAAAATAACTCAAAGAAAGACATAAGCAAAAATACTTATGTCTTTCTTTGAGTTATTTTAGTTCTTAGCAATAGAATGGAATTGCCTCTTTGAAAAGAGGAAATCCTTTTTTTACAAAGGATTTTTTGTCAACCCATTCTACTTCTACTAATTCAATGGCAATAATATTCTCATTAATTGCATTGCTATAATATTCTGTGGCATATAATTCATACCATTTATTATCTGCTTTGTCAAACACCATCCAGTGTGCAAATAAGTCATCAGCTTCGTGAATATATCTCCACTTGAATGATAAACCTGTTTTTCTCATCCATTTCATTACCTCTACTCCAAACATGATTTTTCTTACAATCTTTTTCATTTGATTGTCCTCCTTAAAAATTATTTTAATATTGAATTGTTTAAAACAACTCAAAGAAAAGCACAAACAAAATTGCTTATGCTTAACTCTCAATTGTTTTAAATGATAAAAATTTAAATGATTTTACACAAATTTATCACAGAGTTTTGTGTGACAATTTTTGCATAATTGCCACAATGTTCTGTGATTTCTCCTGTTGATGTTTTTAACCAATTATTATGGTTATTAACATCAACAAACTTAAAATGTCCATCTCCTTTCGTTACAACGTAGAATACTTTAACTTTTGAAAAGAATTTCTTTGTTGTATCACTCCCTATCATAATCCCACTCTCCAACATGTACATTGACTTCATAAAAAATCCTCCTTAAAAAATTGAAATTTAATATTTGAGCAATTTGCTCATGGAAGAAGATTGTTTTCTTACACCTACAATCTTCTTAAAAAGGTGTTGTATAAAATATACAAATGAGTATATCTATACAAAACATGTTTATATACATTCTTACAAACTTACTTTAATAGCATTGACTTCTCAAAAATTTCCTGTTATAATAATAACAGACTTTGAGATGGGTCTATTGATTATGATAAGAAAAATTCAGATTAATCATATATTTCTCTGGAATAGTTTCCATAATCAAAATACTATTATTCTTGTACATTGATGTGATTTGAGTGTGTTCGTCATTGTACTCTCGTTGAGTTGCCCCAAAACAACAGAACACATTAACACATATGTTTTGGGTTAAAGATAAGTTTTGTTCTTCTCTAAACAAATCATTTAGTTCTTCAAACGTGCAGATTTGATTATTAAAGCATACATGACCATCTTCGCAACCATGTAGAATGAGATAATAGCAAAAGTCATTTCTTTTAATTGTAATATGATCACAATCTTTTTCAAGAAATGCAATTAGACTATCACAAACATCTACAATATTAAATGTAAAAGTTTCTTGGTACATAAAATCATCTCCAGTCTTATTTGTAATAAAACCTTTAAGTCCTTTATAAACCTTTAAAACCTTTTAAACAGCGATACTATCTAAACCATCGACTTTTCAGGTCCATTGCAAATGAGCAACGTGATAGTCCAACCTCTCTCTTTATGAGAGAGGATTTTCTTTTTGTGAAAAATCATCAAAAATAGCTATTGTAATATCATGTACCATCCTAATTTGACATTTCTCACAAGGAATGTTTAATCCTCGATTACAACAACATTTGCAAGAATATTCAAATGCTTTATTAGCCATTTCTTTTGTCATTGCTTCTTGTTGCAATCTAACACCTGTTTCAATAAATTTCATATATATTACTCCTTTCTTATCTATCATTATGTATTGGAATATATGAATAAATGAAACCAATATGATAGTTATTTTAGTGAGTTAAATAAATACTCAAAGAATGCCATAGGTTATACTCTATGGCAAACTTTCAATATTTATTGATTAACGATTAATTCGCCACTTTCTTTACAAGGAGAAATATTATTTATTGTATAATATTTCTCCCAATCGGTCAACTCATTAAAAGTGACCTTTGCCTGTAAGAGGTTTTTATATTCTTCTTGTGATTCTACTTGAACTCCATATTCTTGTCCATTTGGATGTTCAACATAAACAATACAATCGTTTACATACTTAATATCACAAATGTATGTCTTATGAGCTTTTGCCCATAAAGCTGAGCTTGCAGTAGCTAATAAAGCTATTGCTAAAACCCCCGAGAAGAATTTTCTTCTTCTCTTCATCATTATTGTTTTTTTGTTTGATTTGTTTGTTATTTTTGTGTTTTTCATAATAAATTCCTTTCCGCTAATAAGCGTACCTTTATATGGCAGATTCCCCAATGTTAATTATTTTTTTATAACTCCCGAAGGAGTGGAAGCTTTATGTACAACACAAAGGTTTACCAACCTATGTAGACTATACTTATTGAAGGTCAATCAAAATTAACCTTTAAGACCTCAACAATCTTTTCGCCATCACTCATTACGCAATGAGTACGATAGTACCAGATTGTTTTGTCTTTATTAGCATATGGGGATTTGACGATTTCTCGTTTACCACTTTCATATACTAACTCAACAAGTAAAGTCTCTTGCGGAGTTTTAGAGAAACGCATGGTTTCATCCCTCCTTTTTGAGTAAACTCTATTCATTCTACTTACTCAAGATAGAATATAAGATATTATTCTTTAACGTCTGTAATATCTAAAAAGACACGTATTAGGAGTAGGCGGTAATCAAGCCAAAAACGCATATATAATCATTTTTTAATTTTATAAAAACAATTATTATTGCGTTTTTAATTTTCGGGGTTTATTTAAAGTTCATCCCTGTTTTTAACATATATCTCCTGTTTAACAAGATATATGTTCCTTCCACAAAGAAATGACCTCTAAACCACAATAGACCTCTCACCTTTGCTCCCACGTGAGAAAATTCAGCCATAATACCCTTTTATCTTATGTACAAAATTCATAAGATTTTTTTTATGGCTTTCTTTCGTATAAGGGATTTCACCACCTTTCTTTCCTAAATTTCTCTTTTCTCGTCTTCCACGATGGTAGAGATATACCTGTAGTTGCAGTCTCCCAACCTAACAACTACATAGACACTTCCTGTCTTCCGTTTCGTCCTTACACATATAGTGATGGACACATCGGCACTGGATTTTTACCAGTGGACGGATAAGACTTGATTATAGAGATGTCTTTTTCAACCTTTCTCTTTTTTTCAGTTTTCTTAGCAATAAAATGGAATTGCTTCTTTAAAAAGCAAATCTTTTCTTGTTAAAGATTTTTTGTTAATCCATTGTACTTCTGCTAATTCAACAGAAATACTATTCTCATCAATGGCATTATTAAAATATTCTGTGGCATATAATTCATACCACTTATTATCTGCTTTGCCAAACACCATCCAGTGTGCAAATAAGCCATCATTTTCGTGGATATATCTCCATTTGAAAGACAATCCATTCTTTTTCATCCACTTCATAACCTCTACTGCAAATACTACTTTTCTTACAATCTTTTTCATTTGATTGTACCTCCTTAAAAATTATTTTAATATTGAATTGTTTAAAACAACTCAAAGAAAAGCACAAACAAAATTGCTTATGCTTAACTCTCAATTGTTTTAAATGATAAAAATTAAAAATCTATTTGTGTTATATGGCATAAATAAGGTTTATAATTATCTTTGTGTATTTCTTCCCAATTATCTCTACGAGAAAGAAATTCATAATCATCATCATATCGAATTTCACAATGAAGAAGATCATTAATTTTATTAAGAATACGATTTCTCTCACTGATATATTGTGGACGTTTAAATGCCATACATTCATCATTTAATTTCTTTTCATAACTTCTTGCAATTTTTGCAAGTTTTCTTACATGTTTTAAGGTTGTCTTTTTTATTCTTTTCATAATAGTTCCTTTCCCTCTTGTAGCAAGCATGAGTAGTTCAGTTCGTTCTTGCAATATTTTATTTTTATTATTTATTATCCTACACTGAACATAAGATATAACAAAAACTAAGTCCTACAATTATATTCATACGTCTTAGTTCTACGACAAATACGTCTATTTGTCATTGTATACATATAAAAGTGAATTTACATTTTTATATGTATTTTACTTTTACATATACACTATATTGGGTATACAACTACATCTGAAAAAAAATTTATAACACAACAAACATAAAACAAAAAATCCACAACAAACTTCTCAACATAAAAAAACCGAATTTACAAATTTCCAAGAAAAAAATAAAAAAGGCATATAGGGGATGTTTAAAAAAATTAAAAAAAAATTTTTATATATAGTTATTACAAAACAGTCACATAGTATAAACAAATATAAACAACATAACAATTTACACAATACCTTTCACAATCCCAAAATTAATTTCTAAGGCGTTTTAATAATAAACTAATGAAAGTATATTCCCCAACATAAAAACGTCTTATAAACAATTATAGAAGTAAATAAGGAAGATTAATTAAAAATAACAAAAAATAATTAAAATTAAACAAAATCAAATGAAAAACCGAAAAACTATTTCAGAAATTAAATTAATAATAAGCAACTAATAAATAAATAAATAAACAACCAACAAACGAACAATACTCACTTCAACATATCA
>ERZ808275.236-NODE-236-length-28382-cov-6.554771_pt1 | contig 28382 bp, 27 predicted proteins | sample MGYA00520894_ERZ808275 | MGnify/ENA primary metagenome ERZ808275 (study PRJEB31516, sample SAMN03275598) | gut metagenome | biome: mammalia-associated habitat; material: feces | host: Papio cynocephalus | place: Kenya | collected 2012-08-03 ...
CCGGGTCCATTGTTTCACGAGAGTAATAAATTATCAACCTATTTTCTGAGGCTTTGGTTATTGTGTTTTGTTTATAGAATACATAAGCTACTTTATCTGCATCCATCGGTTTCCCCCTTTTCAGAGATTAAACCCTGGTACATATCGACTTGTGCATACATAATTTTACGGGTTGCTTCATACGCTTCATTAACTTCTTGTGTTGTAAGTGATGGGCCAATAGCTTCGAAGGTATCTAAGATGTTTCTATTTCCCCGTTCAATCATGCGCAGGGCTTCTCTAAGCTTTCTTATTGTTCTACGTTTTTGAATTGGTACAGTTGCATTTTTCATGAATCAAATTCCTTTATAAATTGTTCTATAAATGGTAGTTCATTTTCATTATATGGAAGTGCTGTTATAAATCTATTAAAATCCTCTGTCATAATGAAAGTTATATATCTACCTCTGTATCGCGTAAGGATTCTTATTTTGTTATCTTCTTTTGCTATTAAAATATAATATCCTGTTTTAATAAGTTTCCTTACTCGGTTAAGTTCTGCATAATCTAAGTCTAAGAGAAATCTCTCGGACAAGCGTTGTAAGCAATGGTTTGAAATCTTTATCACCTTACCTTTCTAAAGAAAATGCTGGAGGCCATCTGACTAACCTCCAGCATCGGAATTAAGAATAGCTGGAAGTATCCGTAATTATTTTTTCTTTGCTTTAAGTTTTTTAATTTTGTTTGAAGTTTCTTTATTCTTTTCTGCTTTGGCAGCTTCAATTGCTTCTCGTTCTACAGCTTTCGCATCTCTTGCAGCACGAGCCTTGGCGCATTTTTCTTCTCTCATCTTTTGATGTTTAGCTTCCATAGCTGTTTTGAATTCTTCCATGATAGGATATTGAGACAAGACAGATAGGTCAGCACCTCTTGCAGCAAAGATTACATGAAGGTTAGCTTCTGCAATTTTAGCTAAATCTTCTTGAGGAATTGATTTTCCGTTTTCTTTGAACATTTTATAAGCTTCTTTGAAAGACATTCTTGGAGTTGTTTTTCTTGGGCCTGGATTATTTCTATACCAATTAATACAAGCGATTGGTGTTCCACCCGGGTGCACAAGTCCTACTTGTCTTTGAATTTCTGCATTTGTAAATACACGAGGCTCATTGTATTCTCCAGAATTATCTGCTGCAATAGCTGCTCTAGTAATGGCTGCGATGTTCGGTACTCCATTTTTGAATTGCGCATTCGGAGCCATGTACTTCACGATTGCTGGGTGTACAACTTCTTTCCAATTTAATTTTACTTCTTCAGATGTCATAAGTGTTTCTCCTTTCATTTTTCTTATGTCCTGGTACATCTTATTTATTGATATTATTATACAATAAAACGTGTTGTTTGTAAATATGTAGGCAATGGGCTATTGATATGTTGTCACAGACACAGGGAGTTCTCTGATTTGGTCTAGGCCTGGTAGTGCATTTATTCTAAAGATTACATAGCAGATACCTAGAGCTATTAGCAATCCAATACAAACCCCAGTCTTGCAACCAGATACCCAGCCGCGTTCCATTCCTACATTTACAGCTTTTCTCATATTGTGATTGTATTCTTCTTTTGTTTGTGTTACATATTCTTTTGGATTATTTAAGAATTCCGGGATGTTTACTTCACCTGTCATTTTTCCTCCTTTACCACCATCTCTCAAAGCGTTCACAAGATACAGCTGAGGCATGGCACTTTATTCTTTTCTTACTTATGTTGCAATAAGATTTACATATCAGTTTCTTGGTGCATTCATTCTCACAAACATGATGTGCACAGTCCGCGCATGTGCAACCTGGATTTAGTCTCTTACTTATTGATTTCGTCATGGTCCCTCCTTGCTAATAGCGCTTGGATTGTTACAAATCTATCTGTGATAGCACGAGCCAAGTTTATTGTATTAGGGTTCTTCATTCCATAGAAGAAGGCTTTGTCTATGAATTTTGTTTGTAATTCTTGAAGTTCTTTGTATAAAAGTTCAAGACAAGTCCATTGTAGATTATTCCTTCCATATACATTACGGAATGAAATTTGAGTCCAAATTGCTTCTGCTTTAGTTCTTTCTCGGAATTCTGTTTCAGTATGGCAAGAACATAGTTTTTCACTCAAGTATCTTTTATAGACTTTGTTGTTTGAAAAGACTTCAAAATATTTATTTATGAATTCAGGAATTGAGATTCCTGATTCTTTGATTACACCGTTATGATACATAGTTATTGTTTGGGTTTTAGTATTTATTTTATATAAATATTCTATATCACCATGATTTTCTATGGAGCATTCTGCATTATCTATATTTGCTCTATAGAATCCATCAAGAGTCACGTGTCCTCCATCTTGAATCATGGCTTTATGGAAATAATCTGCTGCTCCTTCAGGATAACCATCATGATGAATATAGATGTTTCCTATTTTAGTTCTATCATTGTAGAACACATAATTTGCTCTTGTTGACATGTTAACCTCACTTTCTATTTATATTATTATACTATCATAATGTCAATTATTTGTGAACGTTTGGGAAGTGGTGCTTTAATAGATTATCTTTGTAGAATGGAATATCTTGGAGCGAAGGTTATCATTTGCTATGTGATATTCCTCAACTGTATGTTCTTTCACCGGTCCAGGGAGATTCTTTAGGTTTGTTTTAAGGTCTGATTTTAATAGAGCATATTCGTATGGATAATCTCTCTTGAGGATTGTCTCTTTACGATGTTCCCATTCAATATCTTTAGCACTTAATTTAGGCTTCACAGTTTTCTTCCTTTATCTCAGTTAGTTCAGACTCAGAAACAATTTGTAAGTTATCTTCACGGAAATAATATTCATTTGTCTCAAGAACTTCCTTAACGTGTTCATCAGATTCAACAAAGTTTATTGCTTCTTGAATCATGTTCTTTGCTGTTAAGCATAGATAATATCTTTTTTGTTCTATGTGATAACGAATCTTTTCAAGAATTGATTCAACTCGTAAACAATTATGGGTTGCATTTGTGTGTATATAGAATCTTCGGCAATTCTCATGACAATAAAAATATGCAAAGTTTGATTGCGGTCTTTCAATTTCCCCGGAAACAGTTGTCTCATTGTCAAGAATCTTTTTGAACAGGGATTTGTGTGGAATGTCAAGGTCTTCAAGTAGTAGGTCATAATTGAATGTAGAACAATCGAAGCATGCTCCTTCACCTTGACTACCATCTAATTGATATTGTACTTCAGGGTCAATGAATCCGGCATCTGCAATAGTTTGTCCTGCATTTGATAGGTTCCAGATTAAGTCCTCAGCGGTTAACCAGTCTGAATCTAAGTTTCTGTGTTCATCAAGAACTTTTTTCTGTTGCTCTTCATTAAGTTCATGGAATTGTTTACAATTGATAATTAATTGTTTCATATGTTAGTCTCCTTATATTTTATTGTGCTTGCTGATTATCAACTATTTTATTATGGCATATGTTGATAATTTTGTAAATACTTGGGATATGGATAACTGTTTTATGCCTCTTGATGCTCGAGGCTTACTATAATATATTATAAGATTTAACGAGGAATCAAGAACGATGGAGCTAGACTCATGGGTCTTGAATCATATCCATAACTATTCTGAGTAGTATCTAGTTGTGGGAAAATTGACTGTAAGTTTTAGGAAGCTTGCGGACAGAAGGTAGATGCTTGGTGAATGTATCTTGGAGCTTGGGTCTGGTCCTCCAAGAGCGAAGAAACAATTTTCAAGCCTCAAACTTTGTAGCATTTTGTTACAAACTTCTGGCCGCAAGGGTCAAGATTCAAGATTCTTGTCTCAGTCCTCATGGTTCAAGAGTCAATAACCGTAAGGGTTTGGGCCAAGCCGCAAGGGTCGAGGCTCACAGCTCAAGGGTCATGGAACTTGCTGCTTGGCTCTCGGTCCACGCGGGTCAACCTTCCCTTCAAACTAGCCCGAGTTCCACAAGTAACAGGCTAGTTATCCAGGTATTAAACTATACAAGTTCGTATTTTAAAGCTATTTCTTTAAGTTTTGTAAGGCTTAAACTTGGAATATAATCCGCAATTGCACTATTTTTTATCTCATCAATAGCATACAAGCGTTCTAGGATTTGTTCTTTGGTCAATCCTTTTTTCTTCGTACTAACAAATTTGTTCAACTCTTTATTATAATGATTCTTGTACCATGAAACACAATTAGGACTAATTTTACAATAGTCTTTGTCTTCTTTGTTCTTGTCAACATTCTTAAACTTTGCAATTTGATTTGCTAACACATTAGGATTCAAGTCTGTTCCATGTTTCGCATACAAAGCCAACATAATGTCATTGACTCTTGAATCACGATTCAATTTCAATGTAGCCATCTCATCTTCAAACTTTTCAATAACTACAAAATTAACTGAACATTTTGGAACACGGTAAGACTTCTTTTGTTCAACCGCTTTTGTCTCTTGTTTCTTTGTTGTTTTCTTTGTTTCAACTTCTTTGTTTACTTTTGTTTGTTTTGTCATAATAGACCGCCTTTCTTTTTGTAGTATCTTCATTCTTGTTGCTTGTGTTTCGCAACTCACTCTACCATCATACAGCACTTTGGCCAAAAAGTACACACTTTGACACTGTTGGTGGATTGGGCATATGTTTATCGCGCGTGTATCTCGCGCCCGCGTGAGTGGGGGCCCGCCCTAGGAGGTTGGTCCTTGAGTCTCACTGCTTGTCTAGAGTCAGAAAAATCCCCGACAAATTTTGAAAAATCAAAGCTCTCTGTTGGTAACATACCCAGGGAATTTAACTGGCTCAACAGATAGTTATTGAAACTGGCTTACTCAAAAAATTTTTCAATAGCCTTTTCAATAACTATTTTAATATCCGTCTGTAAGTAAGAAGTTTTCGGAGCTTTGCTATTATTACTTATTTTGGAGCCATTTTTTAAAACTTTGTATAGAGCTAGTTATTAAATTATTGAATTATTGAAATTTTTTATAAAAAATTTTTAAAAATAAAAAAATTTTTTCCAATAATTTAATAATTTAATAACTTAAAATTTTTTCTAAGATATAATTATTTGGGGTATAAATGTAAAATTATTGTTTAGTTATTAAATTATTGTTTTTGTTTTTAAAATTCATTTACTATATGCTGTATATATGCAATTATCTCTTAATCCCTGCGCGCGACTCAAGAAAAAAGATGCACGAAGCCCTACGCATGCGCGCGTATAGAGGAGCCGAAACCCAGTCATGACAAGCCTTTTAAATTACTCGATGTAAGTATTCTAGCCGTTTTCTCCGAAATTAAGCCCTCCAAGAATCGAGAATCAAGCTAGATAAGCAATTTAGTAGTTTACAAATCAGCTGGTTTATTATATAATAAATAGTATGGAAGAAAAATTACCGAAAGAAAAATTAAACGTTCCTCTTGAGGAGCTATTGACTCCAGAGGAACTTGCAGTAATAAAAGAGATGCGTGCTAATGTGCAGATAAAGGATGCTGCAGCAATGGAGCCTGAAGAGAATCCGTTGTACAGCCCATTAACTACATATGAACGTGTAGACCAGATGGAACTATCTCGAACCTTGTCTCGTCGTTTAGCTGAGATGAAACGACAGAATGCACCAATCCATTTATTACCGGAAAAGATTGACAGCTTCTTCACTCAGGACCCGGGTAATCGAAGAACCCCGGCTATCGAGTTTTGTACATTACTTCAAGAGACTGGTTCGATTTCTGCGGCTTGCGCGCAAATTCGGAAGCATTATCCAAGACTCAAGCTTTCTGCTCAAGTTATCGATGATTACAGAACCTTGATACCGACTTTTGGAGAGCAGGTTGATTTCGCTATTGAGATGTTTAATGCGAAGTTAGAAGGGGCTGCGGTGGAACGTGCAGTTGAGGGTGTCGATGAACCTGTATTTTATCAGGGTATGGAATGCGGAAGCAAGAAGAAATATTCAGATGACCTGCTTAAATTTTTAATGCAGGCGAATAATCCGACAAAGTACGGAAAAGCAGATGGAAAAGCGAATGCTGCACCGATTGTGGTACAGATTGCGAATTTCCAACAATCAGCAGACTACGCAGGAGACAATGGTTTGCTTACTGAAGTTACACAATTCGAAAACCAGGAGGACGAAAATGAAAACTAGAGTGGAACAACTAAAACAGCGTTATGATGATTTATGCGCAACAGTAGCAGGAGATTATGTTTTTAAATGTTTATGTGGATTCGCAGAAATTTTAGATAACTCTAAGAATGTGCATGAACTTGATACAGATTTGGTGGACATATATATGATTTTGGGGATGAAGAATGGAACAACCGTTCAGATTACTGGACAAATTACAGATATCTTCATTGCAGACCATAAGAATGTAATTAGACTTCAGACAGAGGACCGTAAGACAAGAACAATGCCGAATTCTACATTCATCTTTAGTTTAAATGAGGTGTCTACTGTTCAGTCTTTGGATATTGTTTCTCACCAAAAAAGAATGGAAGCAAGATTCGCTGCGGAAGAAGCAGCTGAACAAAAGAGACAAGAAGCAGCTAAGAAAGCACTTCATATTGTAGGAGCTGAAAAATAGTGGGTAATCCGAGTCAAGCCGTTCGAACAATTACAATGCCTTATGACTATACACCGCGTGACTACCAAATCCCCCTGTGGAATTATATGCAGGCACCTCAAGAACTGTATAATAAAAAAACAGGCCAGGTTAATAAAGGGAAGAGAGCCATTGCAGTGTGGCATCGTCGTGCCGGAAAAGACTTCACAGCTGTAAATATCTGTGCTACGAAGATGCTTGAGCGTGTAGGTCTGTATTGGCATTTGCTTCCTACATATAAACAAGGAAGGAAGATTATTTGGGACGGCTTTACATCGGATGGAAGGAAGATTATTGATGCCGCATTTCCAAAAGAATTGATGCAAGGTCCACCTCGTAATGATTTGATGCAGGTGAGACTTAAAAATGGTTCCATATATCAGGTCGTTGGGACAGATGACATTGACTCATTGGTTGGTACAAACCCAGTTGGAGTTATATTCTCTGAGTATTCGCTTCAGAACCCAGCAGCATGGAACTTGCTTCGACCAATTTTAGCTGAAAATGGAGGCTGGGCTATATTTATTTATACAGCCAGAGGCAGAAATCACGGTTATGACTTATTGAATCAAGGTAAGAAAGCTGGCTGGTTTACACAATTGCTAACTGTTGACCACACGAAGAAAGAATTGCTAGGTCCAGATGGGGAGCCATTACTCGATGATGATGGTAAAAAGATTTGGGTGCCTGTTATTTCTAAAGAGGTGATTCAAGAAGATAGAGACACTGGTATGCCAGAGGAATTGGTACAACAAGAGTACTGGTGTTCATTTGATGCATCATTAGTTGGTTCTTATTATGGTCAACTTATGAGTGAAGCTTTATTAGATGGTCGCTTGTGTAGATTGAAGCATGACCCAGGACTCTTGGTTCATACCGCATGGGATATTGGTGTAAGCGACGCATGCTCTATAATCTTCTTTCAGATATTACGTAATGGTTCGATTCACATCATAGATTATGTAGAAGACCATTCACAGGGCTTTGCTTATTATGCAGGAATTCTACAAGAAAAAGCGCAGAAATTAAAATATAATTATGGCACACACTTAGGGCCACACGATTTAAAAAACAGAGAAATCTCCACTGGAGTCTCCCGGCTCGAGACGGCGAAAAGTTTAGGAATTAAATTTGATTTAGTACCTAAGATTAGTATAGCTGATGGTATCGATGCCACAAGAGGGATGCTGGGAAAATGCTGGTTTGACTATCAAGATTTAGATGACCCAGACAATAAGGATAAATATGAAGGCAAAACTAATCAGCTAGTTAATGCTATTCGTCAATATTCAAAAGAGTGGGACGAAGAAAAGAAAATCTTTAAAGATAAACCGAAACATGACTGGACCTCTCATGGTTGTGATGCTTTACGTATGTTAGCTGTAGGTCAAAGACTAGTGAAGAATTATACAGGAAGCTCTTTGCATGGTCAAACCAGAGCTATTACGAATTATAATGTATATGAAGCTACTGAACGAGGATTGACTGCTGGAACAGCCTACACAATGTTTCAATAAACCATTTACAAAAAGTTGGAATTAGTGTATAATATTTAGTATGAGTACTCCAGATTTACGAACTAGAAATAATCCTGAAATATCTCAGAAATTGACTGAGGCACAAAATATGTATCAGCGTAACGCGAGTGCTTATCCGGGAAAATCTGTACAGGGTGATACAATGACTACATCAGAGTACATGGATGCTGTTGATAGAAGAAATGGGAAATCACGCTTATTTGCTGTACAGACTCCGGGAGAGAAGATACAACAAGCCCAAGGTCCTGAAGGACGTAAAAGCTTATTAACAGGAGGACAATCATAATGAGTATGCCTAAAATGCCGTCTGTAGCACAAACTCCGACAGCTCCATCACAAGATGATGAACAAGTTACGGAAGAAATGCAAGCAGCAGAACAAACTCGTAAAGCTCAGATTCAAAATATGAGAGGCAGAACTTCTACTATTGGTACATCTACATTAGGTGATACAGGTGAAGTTGAAGGATTTAAAGTATCATTGTTAGGTGGTAGATAATGGCTTCAGAAGCACTAAGAAGAAGACTAGCAAAAAGCTTTGAGACAGCAAAAAGGGTACGTGCACAATATGAAAATATTCTGCAAGAGTGCTCGGATTATTTGTTGCCAGGAAGACACTCATTTCAAGCAGAGAAAGAGATGGGTGATATTCGTATAAATAAAATTTATGATTCTACTGGGCCAAATGCTTTGATTAAAGCAGCATCAGGTCTTTATTCTCGTGCATCAAATCCATATTCTAAATGGTTTAGTATGGGTTTAATGTCCACACATGTGCCAGTTCAAAATCTGCCTGCAAATATTCGTCAATGGTTGGACGATACAGTAAATGCTTTGCGTGGATTGATGGCTAAACCAATTGCACCGGTTATGTATCAAGGATATTTAGACGCATTAGGCTTAGGAACCTGCATGTCTTATATTGAAGAAGATGACTTAAGTGTCTTTAGAGCCAAAGCGATTCCCCTGGACCAGGTGTATTTTTTGGAAGGCCCATTTGGAGTAGTTGATACTATATTCAGATATTATAAAATGACTGCACGTCAGATTTATTATGAGTTTGAAGATGGCCACATTCCAGAGGTTATTAAACAATGTATGCAAGATGACCCAGAGCGAAGCTTCAAGGTTATTCATGCAACCTATCCTAGACCAGGGAAAGAAAGAAATCCAGACCAAACAGAAAATGACCCATTATCATTTCCTATTGGTACAATGTATGTATTAGAAAATGATTGGGACCATCCAATGTTAGAATCTGGTTACCGTGAAATGCCATATGCTACTTTACGTTTAGAAAAATTACCAGGTGAAATTTGGGGTAGAGGTCCAGGTCTAAGCGCATTGCCAGATGTTAGAACATTAAATGAATCTATGCGTTTAATCTTAGACGCTAGTCATATGGCTATTAGACCACCGATGGATGTTCCAACAGAAGCTTATATAACACCGTTTATGTTGACACCGGCAGCAATGAACTTGAACCAAGACATGTCAGGTCGTAGGGCTACACCAATGAATACTGTTGGTCAATTGCAAATCACTTATCAAATGCTTGAAGAGCGAAGAGCCGCGGTACGTGAAGCATTTTTCAATGACCAATTACAATTAACCGGTGGTCCGGATATGACTGCTTATGAAGTAAGTAAACGTTCAGAGCAACAAATGATTCTAATGGGACCTTGGCAAGGTAGATTAGAATTAGAATATTATGAACCAATAATTAATCGTTGTTTTGCGATTGCGGCAAGAGCGGGTGTACTACCAGAACCACCAGAGGAGTTAATGGATGGAAAAAATGGTTTGTCTCAATACTACTTATCGTACGAATCTCCGTTGGCTAACGCCCAAAGATTGCTTGATGTACAGACTATTGATAATACTAAAGCTTCAGTTCTTCAAACTGCTCAAGCTGGGATTCCAGTTACTGATTTATTTAATTGGGATAAAATGGAAATTTCTAGGGCGGTGGCTCTTGGATTACCTAGTGAATGTATTAAGAGCGATGACCAAGTTCAACAAGAACGTCAAGCACAACAAGAGCAACAATCGCAAGCGCAATCAATGCAGCAATTGCAATCTTTGGCAACTACAGCTAAAGATTTAGGTGGCGCTCCAGAAGGTATTCAAGATGCTTTATTAGGCCAGATGGGAATGGGCGGAGAAGGCACGGGCGCTGCAGGTTTAATTCCAGGTCAACAGTCACAAGAACCACAAATAATGATGCCTGAGCAAATATAGCCCGTTTACAAAATCATAGGAGTATGATATAATGAAATTAAATGAGATACCAACAAATATTCTAAACTTGCTGAATAAAGGAGTAAACTATAAAACAGTAAGAGCTTACAAAAATGTATTTAATACAGAAGAAGGTAAGATTGTTTTTAGAGATTTGGCAATTAGATTTAGGTTGGCAGACATATGTAATAATGAAATCGATGAGGGCGGACGAAGAGTGATGTTATATATCTCAACAATGCTCGGATTAGACCCAAGAGATTTTAGTCAGATTTACAAAGGAGAATAATAATGACAGATGGACAACCAGGACAATCAAATGACGCAGCAAACGCTGCAGGAATTAATGCAGGTCAAGACACTGGATTTAACGTCACTTTCGACGAAGGAGCTGGTGGAAATGGACAAGGCACAGACAATGGTGCTGGTGCAGACAATGCTAATCTTGCGGGAGATAATAATGCAGGCGGAACAGATAATCCTGACGCCGGCGCAGCTGATGAGTTTGCTTGGGTCCCAGAAGACTATAGAGAAGAGTTCAAAAACGATGAAACTCTAAAACAATACACTTCTCAAGACGCTTTTGTTAAAGCAATGCTTGATGACCGTAAGGCTAATGGTACAGCCATTAAACTCCCTGCGGCGGATGCAACAGAAGAAGAATGGGGAAAATTCTATGATAAATTAGGTCGTCCCGAAACTCCAGAGGCTTACGGTTTATCAAAAGAATTACCTGAAGGTCTCGACTTTAGTGAAGAACTTTACGACGGATTTATTCAAAACATTCATAAAGCTGGTTTAACTAAGAAACAAGCAGACGCTTTATATACATGGTATAATAATAAAAGTGCTGAAATGTCAAAAGATATTACAGCGAAAATAGAGGCAAGCTACAAGAAATCGGTAGATGATGCGGTAGTAAGTCTTAAAAAAGAATGGGGCACTGATTATCAAAAGAATTTAGATAGTGCTGTAGCGATGGCTAATAAGTTCTTAAGCCCAGCAACAAAACAATATCTGAATGCCACTAAGCTTGGTAACAATCCATTGTTGATTAAAGATTTTTATAATCTTTCAAAACAAGTTAGCGGAGCGCAGATGAGAGGGGATGGACCTTCTGGCAGTGTGTCATCTTTAGCTGAATTAGAAGCAAAAATGGCAGCCAACTTAAGAGCCGCAGATTACACAACTAATGTAAAATTGCAGCAAGAAAACAAAGAAATCGCTAACAAGATTGCTCAATTACAGAGCAGAGGTTAAGTAAAAAGGAGACTAAACTATGAGTAACAACACAATTGAAAAATCGTTTGTCATAGAATTTGGTAAAGAAGTCCATACAGTATTTCAAGATGCTGGTCAAAAATTAGCTAATTGCGTTCGTACAGTACGTAATGTAAAAGCTAAGGAATATGTGTTCCAAATCTATGGTAAAGGTGAAGCAGCAGACAAGTCTAGACATTCAAATGTTCCATACATGAATGTAGACCACAATACAGTAACTTGTGTATTGAAATCTAAGTATGCTGCAGAACCAGTTGATGACATTGACATGTTGCAACAAAACTATGATGAAAAACGTCAATTAGCAAAAACTTGTGCTATGGCATTAGGTAGAGCTGCTGATAAAATGATTTTAGAAGCTGCTTATGCTACTCCATACAAGATTGATGCTAAATATGATGGCACACAAGCTGGCTCAGCAGCTGACACAGGTATGACTGTAGAAAAAGCTAAAGGTTTAAGAGCGCACTTCTCTAGAAACTTTATCTTTGATGGTGGTGGTAAAAACTATGTGTTTGTAACTGCAGATGCTTTCAACGATTTGACTACAATCGATGGCTTCTCAAAATCCAACTACATCGATGAGAAAGATAAACCATTCAAGTTAGCTCAACTTGAAGGTAAGAGATGGATGGGCTTTGACTGGTACACATGGGATTCATTGGGTGGTACATCAACTCTTGATTACAACATTGCATTCAATGAAAACTGTATTGGTCATGCTATCGGTCTTGAACCAACAACAACAATCGAAAGATTACCTAAAGAAGATGCTTGGCAAGTTATGTCAAAAATGTTCATGGGTGCTGTTTTGATTGACCCAGTCGGTGTTGTAATCATCGAAACGAAGAAGTCAACAAAAGCGTTGACACCTTCAACCTAGTTTATCACAAATCATTTCCAGGGGAGTCCTCAACGATAAAACTTCCCTGGGTCTGATTTTAGTAAAAGGAGAAAATAACAATGGCAGAAGTTTTTGATATAAAAAACTATAAAATAATTAACCAAGTAAGTGGTATTGCTTTGGCTCATTATATTGAGACAGCAAAGACTACAAAAGCAGAAGTAGAAACATCTGGGTTCTTTAATAAGGTAGCTGACCAATTAGGTGTAGGCTCTGTTATTATCTGCTCAGTAAAAGACCATGTAGTTCTTGTAGCGGTTAGTGCAAATGCAGCAGGCACTGTTACAGTTACAGAAATCGCAGCTTCATAAGGAGTAAATCATGACAAAAGCATTTGATATAAAATTTTATAAAATTGTAAGTCAATTTGCTAAAGTGACAGTAGCGCAATATATTGATTTAGAAGCAACTGTGGCTGATGTAACAGGTGCAGGATTCTTTAATTCGATTGCGAACCAGCTAGATAAAGGCAGCTTAATATTTGCTTGTACTACAACTGGAACGATAATTTTGGTTGTGGACTCGGTACAAGATGGGGATGTTGTTGTTTCTAAGTACGCTGGTGCAGGCACAGCTACAAAAACAGGTACAGCGACTTTGACAAGTACAATCCAAGCAGGGGATAATGGTGGTTCTATTATCTGTAATATTCAAGGTGACACTTTTAAAGACGCTGCAACAACTGCAAGTAATTGGACAATTACACCAGATACTACTGGTCTAACATTAGGTTCAATTGTTAAGGTTGACCCTAATACAGCTAGATTAGTATTCACTGGTACAGCTGCTGCAGGTACGATTTCAATTCAGCCAAAAGCAGCAGCAGTTAATGGCGGTGCAACAATCACAGCAGGCACTTACACAATTGCATAAGGAGTAATCAATGTTAGGACTAAATCCAGGTAAAGCAGAAAGACAAATACACGATGAGTATATGACTCGTTGGGTATATGAAACGAATGACACAGCAGAAGAGATTTTATCTTGTGAAAATTATTTAGCTTATCTAAATCATTCACCAGCTAAAATTGATGCTGGAGATGAGATTATTATCTTATCTAAAACTGTGACAGGAGAGTTCAATAAAATCACGTTGACAGTAGGCTATAATCCAGAAGAAGATTCTTATTTTCCAATCTTTACTCAAAAGATAAATGTACACACTGGGGAAGTAATAATCTTGGCTGGTTTAGAAGAATACTTTGAAGACAGTGATGCGGGAGAAGGCAGTGCAGACTAATCTTGAAGTGGCTAACAGCGCACTATATGATATAAACGTTGAACCATTAACTAGTTTCGACGACCCAAGCAAAGAAGCAAGGGTCGTCTCTGCTAAATTCCAAGGTGTACTTGATGAGGTATTATCAACTAATCCCTGGAATTGCAACAGAGAAATGGTCTTAATGAACTATGCAGAGAGTGAAGAAATGTATGGTTGGAATTACGTATTCACAATTCCGAATGATTGTTTATATGTCCGTGCGATAGCTCCACTTTCGGATATAAATCAACTAACTCCTGAGACTTTAAAACGATTCACTGAGTATAGTATGAATCAGTTATCTAGCCAGTTATATATGAAAAAGGGAAATTTAATCTTTGCAAATGAGCCTTATGTACTTTTAGTATATAGTAAAAGTATTAAGGATTGTGCTGTACTACCTTCATATATTGCTAAGGCTGTTTCAAAATGTTTAGCAGCAGAAATAGCTTATCCATTAACACAAGATAGACAGATTAGAGCTGACCAAGTAGGTTTTTATGATGCTGCTTTACGTACAGCTAGAGCTGCAAATGCCCGAGAGGAGAATGTCTATACACCAATTTCATCACTGATTCGCACAAGGGAGGGTTAATAAATGGCCGAATTTCAAATCAGTGGCTTACCAATGTATGCATCATTTAATAGTGGTGAATTAACACCATTATTATGGGATAGAGTAAAATTTGAACGCTATGCTCCAGGTGCAATGTTATTAGATAATTTCATTGTTACTAAACATGGTCCAATTTTTCACAGACCCGGGTCATTATTTGTAAATTATGGCAAGCGTATCGCAGAGTTAGATTTTGAAAATGACAAGAAACGATTGAAAAAATTTGTATTCAGTCGTACACAAGTATTTATGTTGGAGTTTGGTCATAAATATGTACGTTTTTATACGTATGATAAAGATGGCAATCCAATTACTGTACAAAAAGATGGTGTGGATTATGTATTAGAGACTCCATATCGTGCTGAAGACTTAGCAGAATTACGCTTTACACAGTCTATGGACACTGTTTATATAGCTCATAGTCTATATCACCCAAGAAATTTGATTCGTCATAGTTCTAATAACTGGGAATTTAAGAAATTCAAGAATGAAGATGGCCCGTACGAGGTTGAAAATACCAATAAGAATAAAACATTAACGGTTTCAGCTGGGGCAGTAGGCTCTGCAACTTTAACCTCCAACTTTGATTGCTTTGATTCTAATATGATAGGGCGTTTGGTACGTATAACTATCTCGAAAAAACCTGGTTGGGGGGTTATCACAGCTGTTGCTAATGCTAGAAGTGCAACAATTAACATAAAACATACTATAAATGGAACAACCGCGTCTGACAACTGGCGTTTAGGTGCCTGGTATGGTGCAGAAGGAGCAGAAGCTACAGCGCATTATCCTGCAGCAGTTGCATTCCACATGGAAAGACTTTATTTCGGTGGCGGTTTGTATACTCCACAAACTGTACAGGGAAGTCGGCCTGGAGATTTCCCTGTATTCTCACCGACTGATGATGAAGATTTGGTTACAGATGATATGGCTGTTATGTTTAGTCTTGCAACTGATGAATTAAACTCAATTGTATGGCTAAAGTCAACAGATTCTCTATATATAGGTACTATTGGACCAGAGTTTAAGCTAACTGTAAGCAGCTCTGATGTAATTACGCCCTCTAATTTTCAATTTAGCAGAATCTCAAATTATGGTAGCTCAAGAATCGAGCCACAGTTTATTGGAAACTCTATTATTTTCTCTCAGAATTCACTTAGAACTCTTAGAGAGCTAACATATAACTTCTCTACTGATAAATATCAAGCTACGGATATTTCTGTTCTAGGTGAGCATTTAACTGCACCAGGTTTAAATAGTTTTAATTATCAGCAAGAACCCCATAATATTATTTGGGCTACACAGCAAGTTCATATTACACAGTTAACTGGGGAAATAGTAAGGTCTGGTGGTAGACTTGTAGGTCTTACTTATGATAAAGAGCAGAATGTTATGGCTTGGCATCGTCACACAATAGGAGGAAGAGAAGTTGAAGTTGAGAGTGTTGAAAGTGTGTTCAATGATTCTATTCAACAAGACCAGGTTTGGTTCTGCTGTAGACGTAAACTAGGTGGGGCTTATGTACGTACAATTGAGGTTATTGACAAGGACTTCAGAATGGAAACTTCATTAGAAGATATGTATTTTGTTGACTGTGGTGTTAAATATAATGCTTTTAAATTAGCTTCAGACGACCCGAATTATGGAAAAGCGGTTAAGCATTTGACTGGTTTAACCTGGCTAGCTGGTGAAACAGTTAAGGTTACAGTTGATGGGGCTATGCACCCAGATGTGTTAGTTGCTGATGATGGTAGTCTTGATTTAGATTATGAAGGTAAATTTATCACGATTGGTTTATACGCTCCAGCAAAATATCAATCCTTATATCTAGACCCAGAGGCTGGTGGAACTAATTTTGCACAAGGTCATAAACAAAATATTCCAAAAGCTTACGTAAGATTCTATAGAACAATGGGGGGTACAGTTGGTCCAGCATTTGATAAAATGGAAGAGATTCAATATCGTACACCATTAGATAAGATGGGCACAGCTATTCCATTGTTTACTGGGGAGAAACAGGTCAATTTTCCAGCTCAATGGGACCATTTTGCACAAGTATGTGTAGAACAAGATGAGCCCCTTCCGATGACAATACTTGCTGTAATTCCAGAGGTACGAGTTGTAAGGTAGGTTTACATTTTTTGGTTTACGTGGTATAATAAGTATAAAGGAGAAATCAATGATTAAAGTTATACCATTTGAACCAGAGCATATAATGGGTATGGAACCATTGATGGATGATGCATATACAAAAGCAATGTGTGATAATTTGGAGTATTTATCTGCATTGAAAAAATTAGGCCCGGCGTATTCTGGCTTTACGGAAGATGGAAAATGTATAGGTGCCGCGGGTGTGCGTCAGATAAATGCAAAAGTCTATGAAGGATGGGCATTATTAGCTAAAGATTCTAAAAAACAGATTAAGTCTATTCTAAGAGCGGTTGACTTATTCATTATAAATTATTTTGAATTTGATGCGGCGGATAGATTTCAAGCTACTGTTAGATTAGATTTTACACAAGGTCATCGATTTGCAAGATTGCTAAAATTTCAACCGGAAGGTATTTTGCATAATTACGAAAATGGAAATGATTATATGATGTACGCGAGGGTAAATTCATGGCTTTAACCGCAACAGCATTTACAATTGGTACTATTGCTGTATCTTGGGGTGCAGCGATTGCAGCAACTTTGGCCGTAGCTGCTACTGCAATTAGTGTTACAACTGGGGTAGTCCAAGGTAATCAGCAAAAAGCTATGGCGAATTATCAGCGCCAAGTTAATGAACAGAATGCACAAGCTAGTAGACAAGCTGCACAGGCTAAAATTGCAAATCAACGTAGAGCTATAAAATTTACTTATGGCTCACAATTAGCACGTTTAGGCGGTATGGGAGCTTTAGCAGAAGGCTCTCCATTAGATATTATGGGTCAATCTGCAGGGCAAGAAAAGTATGACGAAATGGTTACCGATTATGAGGGAGAAGTACAAGCTGTAAATTTTCAACAAAAAGCTGCACTAAATAAATATCAGGCAGACGTTGCTAGCTATAATATTGGTTTAAATACTACTGCTTCTGTTGTTAAAGGTATGGCATCTGTAGGAAATTCATTATTAGGTGGTGTATCTAGCTTAAGTTCAGGTTCTTCATTGGCTAAAACAGGGGACTTTACTACTTCAACAGGTTCTTCAATCGACATAGGTAAAGATTATCTTACAGGTAATATGATAACATAAAGGTGATTAAATGGAATTACCACAATATATACAAAAACTAAATCCAAATGCGGCTATATTAAGTGACCAAGTTCCCAATGTGGATATGTCTGGAATACGAAATATGGCAGACACTTTGAATACGTTTATTAAAGGTGTGCAGGATTATAAAGAAAATTTAAGCTTAGATAAAGCACGCAAAGAGTATGAAGTTTGGTTAACAGAAGAAAAACAAAACTTCATGATGAATACTACTATTGACAATCTTAAAGAGCAGAGCGAATCTTTTAATCAACGCGCTACAAATAAGATTGATGAAGTGCTTAGAGCTAATGGAATTCCCTGGGCCAAGATGCAAGCTGCAAGTAATAAAATGCAATTAGCTTATGTGCCTAATAATCTTCAGTATTCACTCCAAGTTGGTGAAGCAATTAAGGCTAAAACGTTCCTTAATAATGAAGCAAATTATGAAAATGAATTAGGTAATAAGATGTCTGCCTTATCTTCTGCCCAATTACGTGGTTCAAATGGGCATCAGACATTGAATCAATCTTTAGAAGATGCAGAAGTTTATGTAGATTCAGCTATTTCTAGTGGCTATTTATCTGCTTCAGCACGAGAAATTGAAATAACTAAGAAGAAAATGCAGGCTACATCATACTTTTTTGGTAGATTACTGAAAGAAGACCCTCAAGCAGCTTACGACTTCGTTACTCATAACTCAAAAACAGTTTTAATGGACCAAGCTAAATATTTTGAAAAGACAGCTCATACAAAAATGTATCAAGATTTATATTCTAAAACACAACCAGATTATGCGGCTTATCAAAAAGAATTGAATGGACTTGATGCTTACACTAGACAAAAACTTGGTATAGGTAATGTGTATATAGGTAAGGAGCTTTCTACAAATTCTTATATGTACAATTTAGGCGCTTTATATCAAGAAGCTAAACTAAGTGGTATAAGTCTTAAGGAAGCTGTAAATAATCAAGCCTTATTAAATAAGTATGCTACACCCTACTCACCATTTTTTACAAAAGCTTCTGCGTACTATAATTCTGAGACACAAGATTTTGCAGGTATGTATAGAAATGGAACTTATATTCCGGCTAACTTGACAAAAGGCTCAAAGTATTTTGATGAATCTATGAAGTATTTGAATGTACAAACCATTAATGCGGTACAACAAGCTTATGCTTCTTATGATACAAGTAATAGAAAAGCCAAATCACAGGAAAAACAGTTAGCTGCTGCACAACAATTGTATCAATTACAAAAAGCATTAGAGGCAGATAATATTGTAGGAGATAATCCTGTTAATGTGGTTTATTCTACATCTCCAAATAATCAAACTAAATTTAAAGGGGACCCATATCAAAACGTACCCGTCCCACAAGTAGTAATGACTACTGCAGAAATCAAAGAGATTATTGCAAAAGAGGCAAATGTTCAAGGTGTGCCTAGAGCTGCAGCGTTTGCTTTATTTGACAGAGAATCTGGTTTTAGACAAACTGCACGTGGTGGCTCTGGAGAGTATGGTTTAGGACAATTGATGCCGGGCACAGCGCAAGCTTTAGGCGTTAAAAATCCATATGATGTACTAGAAAATGTGAGAGCATCATTGAAATATTATAAAGGTGCATTAAATGCAGCCAAAGGAGACCCGGTAACAGCTTATGCTGGGTATAATGGTGGGTATGGCTCAATTAAATATTATACAAGTGGGCATGGCTCGAAACAATTGCGTAATAATGTAGCGGCGTTTAGTAAATATTATAATAAGTATAAAGGTATATAATGGATAAACAACCGGAAATTAGACCAAAAACAGAAATGGAAAATACTGATACAGTACAGCCTCAGCAAGCAACAATGCAGACTGGGGGAAATTTTGTGCCAACACAACCTACAGAGGAAAGTGTGGAGTCACAAACTAATATCATAACTCCAGCACAGCAAGAAGACTATCAACGTGATGCAACAGTTGAGCCTGTACCTGCACAAAATCAGTTACCAGTAGATTCTTATCTTTATGCTAATACATCAAGTATTGGTGGGGTTGTACAGAGTGTTGCGGACCAATATAATTTGGACCCACATAAATTAGAGGCTGTAACAAATACTATACGTAATCAAAAAGCCAACTTATCTGGGTTTTATAATATGCAGATTGGATATTATCCAGGAATGTCTGCAGAATCTTTAATTACACAATTAGGCCGTGTAGCAGATTTAAGTAATACAATTACTGACAGAGAGAATCAAGAAGCACAAATGAAGGGACTAAAGCCCTCATCAAATGGTTTAGATAAAATTATTGATTCTTTGCAATCCATTGATGGTAAGCAAGCAGGAAAATATTACTATCAAGAAGCTTTAAATGCTCTACAAGAAGCAGACCATATGAAGTTTGATAATCAAACTCTAACCCAATACTATGAAACTTTGATTCAAAGTGGTGCATCTAAGGCCAATGCATGGACAAGAACTATGCAGGCACAAGATAACTATCGTGCAGCACAAGATAAACGTGCTGTAATGCAAGACTTTGACTCAATGGTTACACCAGACACAATGTCTGCATATGTAGCAAATTTATATGATAAAATCCAAAAGACAAAGGACCCTGAGACAAAAATTCGTTTATACGGGCAATATCAGGCTGCATCACAATTAGCAAAACAATATGCAGAAGCTTTCAAATCTGACCCAGCAGCATACTTACAAACAAAGGACCCAGCATTTAATAGCATACTTGCTGAGGCATCTAAAACAGGGAATTTTGCAAGCGTTGTTGCTACCCTGGATAAGCGATATGATGAATTAGGCATACCACAGTCTCAACGTAAATATCTTCGTGAGGACCAAGTTAAAGCAGCTGCAAAAGAAATAAACACCTTTATAGCATCAGACCCGATTAAAGCACAAGCAATTTTGGTGGGTCTAAATCAAGCTTATGGTCAATATACAGGAAAAGTTATAAATCAATTGATAGCAGAAGGTAAAGTTGGTTCGGAAGCAAAAGTTTTAATTGAAGCCATTAAAACTGGTTCACCAGCTAGTAATGAAGATGTCCTTACTATGATGAAATATAAACTAAATTATAAGGGTGGATTTGCAAAAGAAATGTTAGGCGCACCAGATAATAATACGGCTAATATTATGATGCGGAAATTAGAGGCAAAAATGTACGATATGCCTGGTTATAAAGCTTTAGTAAATCAACTAAATTTGAACGGTAATATCTCAGGTAAAACTGAGATGGCTCAGTATTATGCGAATATGGCAGCATATTATAAATATAAAAATCCAAGATTATCTGATAAACAAGCTGTTGAGATGGTGCAAAGAAATTTGATTGATAGTGTATATACATATGACCCTAGTCATAGAATAGTTTTACAACAACGCACACTTAATGGCAAAAGAATATTATATGGTAAGTATGATGCTGCACAAACAAAGAATTATTTAGCTAATAGGCAATTTACTGGACAGAAGATTCAAGTAGGAAGTCTACCAATGGATATTAGTGAGCGTATGCTTAGAGATAATAGTAAGATTTATTATAAAACAATTGACCAAAATACAGTTCAACCTATCTATGACGATGGGAAGGGTACTGTTCAAGCTTTATTTATAGGAACAGGTGCAAAACGAAGAGTTATGACTATTAACTTAAAGCATATTGGGGAAGAAAATGTTACTGGAATTTTTGGTGCCAGGGATTCCTTACGTAAATTAACCTCTGTTATGAATAATGCAGCGAATATTCCAAGTGCATCAGCTATGGCCCGAGGCATGACAGGGCCAATTGATAAAAATACCAGTGCTGCAATGAAAGCTTTAGTTGATTTAGGTTTTGATTTAAAACATTTCGACACTACAAAACCATTTAGTCAACAATTTGACCGTACAAAAATGGAACCGCGTAGGATTGAGGCCTTAAATAATATGATGATTAAACAAAATCAATTTGAGATTAAGCTTGGGGAATACCGAAAATTACAAAAAGCTCAGCGAGATACTGCCGCATACGTCACTACCGCTGCAAATATGATGAAACCATTCATTCACGATGTTATATTTAATCCAAAATCTGAATCGGAATCACATGTTGTAACTTTTCTAAAAAATTATAATGATGATAGAGATGCCTTAAAACCGGATTTAAAACGTACAAGACAAGAGCTTTATGCGCTTGAGGCAGACATCATGAAAGAGGCTGCAATTTTTCTAAATTACAAAGGGACTCTACCAAAACATCCATTGATGGACCAAATACAATATCATGGACTAACAGATAAGATTCTTTGGGGAGGTTACTAGTGGTATCAGCATTTGAATTAGGACAAACAACACAACCATTAGAGCAAGTTAAATATATGACACCAGGCGCAATGGAACAGGAAGGGCTAGAAAACATAAAGCTTCCCTGGTCTTCGGTTGTTTTACCTGCTATCTGGGATAATACTGAAACTTCTGGTGATATTTTAAAAGGAGGAAATAACATTTCTTCTTTAAATGCTCAAGCACGTGAAAATAGAGAACAGCGATTATCTCTTGAAGAGTTAAAAGCTAAATATCCTAATATAAATTTCACCGCTCCAACTTATGCTTCTACAGCAGAATATATAGCTCAACGACAAACAAGACAACAAAATCTTGAATGGATTAAAGAGCACTCAACTGTACGTGCACCTGGGGCAATGTTTATTCCAGAAGTGTTATCATATATGGGAAAAAGTTTTACTGACCCAGTTGAATTAGGTATCATGGGAGCTACAGCTTTATTAACAGCCGGGACAAGTGCTTTAGTGCCTTCATTAACAAAATTTACTGGAGCAGGATTGGCACATAAATTTGCAGGAATGGCAATTCCAGAAAATTATATTATGGCAGAAATGGCAGCAGCTAGCTTACCTTTATCTGCACGTGTAGCAGGGCGTTTTTCAGCAGGTTTTGTAGAAAATGCTCTAGGTAATTTAGCTGTTGAACCTTGGATTGCAGCATCAAGTAGAAAATTAGGTGATGACTATACTGCGATGAATTCCGCTATGAATGTATTTGTTGGTGGTTTAATGGGTGGTACATTCCATGTAGCAGGTGGTTTAATGGCTGACCCATTTACACGTATGAATGCTCAAACTAAATTAAAAGCTGCAGCTGATTATATTGCATTACGTGAAGCAGGTGGGGACGGTCTTGCTGCTGTAGCCCAAAATGTTATGCCACAAACAACATTAGCTGCCAGAGATGTAATAGGTAATCATGGTATTAAAGTGACTAAATTAGAAAATGGTCAATTTAGAGCACACTTTAATGAGGAACAGGGATTACTTAGACACTATGAAGGTATTATCGGAAGAACCCCTGCAGACGCAATTAGAAATTTACAATATACCTATGCTACAGTAATGCGTGACCCAGTTCTTTTTGGGCAATTAAATGCTTTATATGGTAGTAAAACACCTGCAAAAGTAGGTTTACGTGAATTAAATCCATTCGCTGGACCAGACAAAGTTAGTCAAATTAAGAATGCAAATACAGTTACCAAAGGAGGAAAGAAATTCAAATTGAATTTTGATTCTCCAGTAGATAAGATGTTTTATAATATTCAAAAAATTCTTAATAATCCTAAAAATAAAGGAAAAGCTTTTAATGACCTAGCAGCACATAAAGATACTTTAATGGGTTATGTAAACTGGATAACTGAAAATATTGGTGATACAACAGAAGCAGACATCAAGAAGCAAGCACGAGGAATGTATAACGCTGTGCATCAACAAATTAAAGAAAATTTGAATGCTGGTTCAGACACTACAGACATTAAAGTTGGTGCATTTATTAAACAAACAGATTTAGATGTTCAACCAGAATTTTTATCTCCAGAAGCTTGGGCAAATAGGCTACAAAAACAAAAAGAAGTTTTATTAGGTCAAGATAAAGAAGCAGCTTTTAATCTTCTAGGTGACTTATATCAGCTAGATAGACAGGTACAAGAAGCAAGACTCGAACAATTAAAAACTGCGAGAGCTGATATACAAAAATTGATAAACGTTACTGATGACCAACTTCATAAATTTACTAAACGAGATTTAGCTCGAAAGAATGTAGTAGACACAATTAGAGAAATTGCTCCAGAAATTACTGATGAGCAATTAACTTCATATTTATATATGCTGGATGTTGTTACAGGAGATTTTTCACGCTTCTTAGAGGATAATCATATCTCTTATGTAAGCGCTGCAGACTTTCAAGCTAAAGCAGAAAAAAGATTGAATCAAGTAGTATTCTCACCAATTAGTGATTTAAGAGAAAGATTTTTCCGCTCTACGGATTTGGACAGATTAAAATATTTTAAAAGCTCACAAGAGACTATAGCACAGAATAGTGTTACCACTTTTGATGGGACCATTACTGATGAAGATATGGATGTTTTAATGCACGTTAAAACCGGTAAGTATCATATGCAGGATATGCTATACGAGAATCCCCCTGAGCTTGGTGGATATTCTGTAGAACAATCTTTAAGTGATATTGCTGTATTAGATAGACTAATTAGTAATGGGCATTTTAAAGAAGATTCTGTATTATATAGAGGCATACCGCAAGAGGGTGCAACTCGTTTAGACTTAGGTAATGTTAAAAAAGGTATGACGATTCAAGCTCCAGGATATTTGAGTACATCAATATTTGAACGTCAAGCAAGACAATTTGCAGAAACCTCTGTAGAGTCAGATACACAGTATGTCTTAAAGGTTAAAATGCCAGAAGGCTCAATGGGTTTAGACGTAGAGTCAGTTATTGCAGAAAATATTCGTCACTCAAAATATAAAGATATTTTGAATGCGGAAACAGAATATGATATTGCAGATTTGACAACAAAAAACTTAACTCCAGAAGAATTAGACAGAGCTTCTTTTGCAGTAAGTGCAATTGAAGGTGAAGTCATTCTGCCTAAAGATTTAGCTTTAAAGGTTCTTGATGTTCAAGATGAGGGCGGACAAAGAGTTATTACTGTAACTCCTGATGCTACATTAAACAATATTTATGGCTCAAACCTTCTAAGAGATAACGTAGACATTCTCTTTAATAAAGCGAAAGAAAAATCACAGGTACTATCCCAATTAGAGGACTTAGCTCCAGATTCTCCTGAGTATATACAATTAGCTTCAGAAGCATTTTACAATGGAGTAGCTTTACCACAAGAGATTATAGATAATATTCCAGATTTGCGTGTAGCACAAGAATTAACAAAAGATATTCCAGTATCATGGTTATTTCAAGCTGCACAAAAACCATCCCTAGCCAACAGAATTATTGGAGAATTTACAAAGGATATTACTTTAAAAGATTTCACTAATCTTTATGGTAGTAGCTTTGTTTATGCTTTAGGTAATGGTCGTTATACACGTTATCCAGATTTAGCTATTCGTGAAACTGGTCGTGCTGTATTATATGACTTAGGGGAAGGTTTTAAATATCGTGTAGATTTTGAAGGACCTATGACAAGTATGACTCCAATTATTGAAGAAGTTTTACGCTGGGAACCTACATTTAAAGATTTCTTAAGTAGAGGTCCAGAAGAACAATTATTGTTTATTAAAAAATTATTCTCTGATGCTATGAACCTAAGAAACAAGAGTGGAGAAACCTTTATACAGCACATTGACAAAATGAATTTAACTGGTAGAGGTAAGAAAGTTAAAAAACAAACGGAGTTTTTTAGAATCGATGTCAATGCTGGTGAAATTATTTATCCATTGGAAAATCAACCGAATAAACCAAAACAGTTAGGAGAATTATCTTTATTTAAAGGTATGACTCCGGAACAAGCAATGGATATTTCTCCAGAGACTGTATATAAAGCATTGATTAAAGATGAATTAAATAAAGTTGAAAATTTACAATCAGATTATCTTAAATTGAAGAAAGCTCAACGAGAAGCTAAAGCAATGATAAAAGACAGCCCTAGTTCAACAAGTAACGAGCTAGTTAAGCAGGTACAAACACAAGAGAAGCAAATTAAAAATGCGAAGAAAAAGATTGATTTAGCGAAAAAAGTTCGGGAATCTAAATTAGAAAAGATAAATAAACAAGCGGAAACATATAATCAGATTATTAAAGGTGCTGTTGATGTAGAGACAGAAGGAAAATACATTGTAGGTTTATTCCAAAATGCAGATATTTCCACATTAGTTCATGAAACAGCACACATCTTCCGTCGTACAGTTTTAGATACTGAAATGCTGACCCAAGCTGAACATGCCTTGGGGGTTAAAGATGGTAAATGGACTCGTGAAGCAGAGGAAAAATTTGCTACAGCCTTTGAGAAATACTTAGCTGAAGGTAAGGCTCCAGCTGCAGGATTAGAAGGTTTGTTTGAACAGTTCAAATCTTGGTTGACTAATATCTATATTAAATTATCACAGTCACCGATGGATGAAGATTTTTCTCCAGAGATTCGTAAAGTATTTGATGAACTGTTTGCAGAAGAACGTGTAAAAATGGCAGAACAAGCAGGATTTAAAAATGAGGATATTTCTAAATCCCTGTACCAGAATGCACTTGGTCAGCATAAAGAACATTTAGTTCATGTAAATTCCACAATCAAAGATATTGAGTCTATGTTAAAACAAGATATAACTCCAGATTCTACAGTCTTTGAACGTATGAAAACTGAAAAATTAGAACGTATTCAAAGTAAGCTTGATATGCTAGCTGTTCAACAAGAGTTGACACCGGATGAAATTCGTGATAAAATGAATGAAGTAAGCACAACGCTTAGACAAGCAGAAAACGAATATGGTAAAATTGCAGATAATCAAATCTTAAAGAATAAAGCTATCCAGGATAACCAGTTAGAATTCTACGAAAATGAGTTAATACTTGATTCACAAAGTCTTCAAACATATGCAAAAGCATTAGGCTTGACAGAGGACCAGATTGATAGACTACTGGATGAAGGCGACCCAATGGCTCCAGACTTAATGATATCAACATTAAATCAAGAGACCGAGGCAAATAATATCATGGAAGGTGCGCTTAAAGAATTTGGTAATTGTGCAAGAGGAGAATTATAATGGCAAGTAATAAAGTTTGTAGTATTGCTTTTAGAAGAGCCCTTCAAGAAAAATTAGGTTATACCGTTGATGATATTGAAAAATTACGTAAAGAGTATTTTGATACCGTTCGAGAAGTACAGGCACAATATAATAAATATAAAGCTTCAGATGCTTATGATGAAGCAGTAAAACAAATGATGGATATTCGAAGAATTAGGAATATTCAGAAGCGTCGTCAAGCATATAAAAATCTTGAGAAAAGACTCATGATTGAACAATACATAATTCAAAACTATCCCAATGATTATGCAACAGGCGTAGATAGATTTATGCAATTAGTTGGCTATTCTAAGGAAGCAAAAGCTAGTAGCTATTTTGCGGACTTCCAACGTAGATTATTGGGCAGAGATGGTTTCGGAGAAGATTACTCTGCACAATTAGCCAGTGGTAAATATGATAAAATGATTTATCAAGAGCTTTATTATATGGATAATCCTGAAGCTGTAGAACGTGATAAAAACTTGCAGCATCCAGATGGTTCATTCACAGGGGACCCAATTGCTTATCGTCTTGCAGATATTATTTATAAAGTTCAACGTGTAGCAGTTCAAGATGCAATTGATGCTGGAGCAGATATTGCTTTGATTCCAGGTTACATGACTAAACAAACACATAGTCAAGATAAATTCCTTCATAAAAAATTCGGTAAGAATGAAGTCGAGAAGCGTGAGACATGGAAGAGGTCTATTATGCAATGGCTAGATACGGAAAAAACTTTTGGGGACTTACCTGCTGATATGACTCCAGATAAAGTTTTAAATGCTATTTGGGACAATATTACAAAAGGTAGACATATGGCATATATACCAGAAGAGATTTCATTTATTCCGGGAAAGAATATTACTAAACGAGCTGCAGCAGAGAGAAAGCTGTTTTTTAAAAATGGAGAAGCAGCATATGAATATAATAGAATGTACGGCTCAGACAACCTTCGCGAAACAGTTTTATTCCAGCTAGAAAATATGGCGAATACTACAGTGTTATTAAATTATATGGGTTCTAATCCACGGTACAATTTTGAGACAGTATTTAGGGAATTGAATCGTAGAGCACGAGAAGAAAACAATGTCAAAAATTTAGAATACTTAAAGAAAGGCGCAGGACCAGCTGCTCCATCATTAACTCGTGCAGCAAACAATCAGCTAGCCTCTTTGCTTGGTGAAGATAGAATCCCCGGAAGTGCAAATATGGCAAAAATAAACTCTTTGATTCGTTCAATGAATAACGTAGCCTATTTAGGTGGTTCATTACTAACAGCATTTATGGATTTAGCCTCATCACCAACAGTTGCTCATTTACAAGGACGTGGATATATGGGAGCTTTACAAGATGCTGTGAAAGGTCTTGCGGGTGTAGGGAAGAGACCCGAATATCGAGAAGCATTAGAAAGTATCGGGTTTATTGGAGATGCTTTCTTAGGTCAAGTTGCTGAAAAATTTAGTGGGGATATTGGAATCTCAAGACAAGCCGGTTATATCTCTAATAAATTCTTCCAGCTAAATGGTTTACGCTGGTGGACAGACTCAATCAGAAGTGCACATACATTAGGTATGTCTAGAGACTTAGCTAAAATGGCGGGGAAAAATTAT
>ERZ808275.238-NODE-238-length-28297-cov-4.147157_pt1 | contig 28297 bp, 27 predicted proteins | sample MGYA00520894_ERZ808275 | MGnify/ENA primary metagenome ERZ808275 (study PRJEB31516, sample SAMN03275598) | gut metagenome | biome: mammalia-associated habitat; material: feces | host: Papio cynocephalus | place: Kenya | collected 2012-08-03 ...
AACAAAGCATAGCCACAAATAGCAAAAGGTTAAGTAAATCAACTAGGAGAAAAAGGTATTATGGAATTAAAAATAAAAGCAGTAAATACAACAACAAGCTCTGATGGTTCGCAATACGGTAAATTCGTAATTGAACCATTAGAAAAAGGCTTTGGTACAACAATCGGTAACTCATTAAGAAGAGTATTGTTATCAAGCTTAGAAGGTACAGCTGTTACATCAGCAAGAATTGAAGGTATCACACACGAATACACTTCAATCCCTGGTATTTTAGAAGACGTAATTGATGTAATGTTGAACTTAAAAGGTTTGGTAGTAAAAACTGATTCAAAAGAAGCTCAACACTTAAGAATTGATATTGACCATGCTGGTCCAGTTCTTGCAAGTGATATTCAATTACCAGCAGGCGTAAAAGTTGTTAACCCAGACTGGTTAATTTGTACTATCGCTGATGGTGGTAGCTTCCACGCAGATATTATTGTTGAAACAGGTAAAGGTTATGTAGCAAATGATGTACCTCGTGATTCAAAAGACGGTGCAGCAATTGATATGTTACCAATCGATGCAACATTCATGCCAATCAAAAGAGTTAGCTACAATGTAGAACCAACTCGTGTAGGCGATGTTGTTGACTACGATAAATTAATTTTAGAAATTTGGTCAAATGGTTCAGTTGATGTAACAACAGCTTTATCACAAGCTTCTCAATTATTAATTGACCACTTCTTACAAATTTCTGCAATTTCAGGTCAACCTGCAACAGTTTCAATTCCTCACCCAGTACAAGAAGAGGAAGAAGTTGCTCCTGCAGAAGAAACTCCTTCAATCACAATTGAAGAACTTGAATTATCAGTTAGAGCTTATAATTGCTTAAAAAGAGCCAGCATCAACTCAATGGCTGAATTATTGAAAAAATCAGAACATGATTTATTAAACATTAAAAACTTCGGTAAAAAATCATCTGATGAAGTTGTTGAAAGATTAAGACACTTCGGTTTAGACTTAGCTCCAAGCCCAGAATTACCAGAAGAAGAATTAAACTAAAAGAATAATTAATAGAAGGATAAAAAAATGCGACACTTAACAAAAAAACATACTTTATCAAAAGCAAAAGACCAAAGAGACGCACTTTTAAGAGCTTTAGCTACAGAATTATTCACTCATGGTGAAATTAAAACAACAATGCCAAGAGCAAAAGCATTAAGAGCTTACGCAGAAGGTATTATTACAATGGCTAAAGAAGACAGCGTTCACTCTAGACGTCAAGCTGCTAAATTTATCTATGATAAAGAAATCGGTAAATTCATCGATACAAAAACTGGTGAATTATTTGATGCACCAGACAAAGATAAAAAATTAGTATCACAAACTGTTTTAAGAAGATTATTCTACATTATCGGTAAAAAATATTCTTCAAGACAAGGTGGATATACAAGAATCTACAGATTACCACCTAGACGTGGTGATGCTACTGAAATGGCTTTAATTCAACTTGTATAATGACTAGATACAAGCTTGAAATAGCCTATGTCGGCAAAAATTATGCTGGCAGTCAGATACAGTTAGCCAAGAATGGTACTGTAGAAACAAAGCCAACAATTCAAGGTGAACTTGAAAAGGCAATAAGCACATTGATAGGAGTCAAAGACTCCAAACAAATAAGAACGATAAAAACACTCTTCTCTGGAAGAACAGATGCTGGAGTAAATGCAAAAGCACAAGTTGTTCATTTTGATTCTGATAAAGAATTTGTTGCTTCAAAATTTATTAGGTCGGTTAACAAACTTTTGCCAAGTGATATTTCAGTAGCTAGTTTAGAAAAAGTTGATGATTTGTTTCACGCTCAGATGTCTGCAAAACAAAGACATTATGAATATAAATTCATAAATCGAAAGATTAAAAATGCCTTTGATGGAGATTTGATGAGAATAGAATACAACATCAATATTGAGAGAATGGCTCAAGCTCTAAGTTACTTAGAGGGCGAACATGATTTCAAGGCTTTTAAAAATTCTGGAGTAGATAACCCAAACACAGTTTGCAAATTAACCCGTGCAACTTGTACAAGGGAAGATGATTTCATAATTATTGAATTATCAGGAAACAGATTTCTTTATAATATGGTAAGAAATATCGTAGGGACTCTGCTGATGATAGAAAAGGATAACTTAAGTCCTGAAGTTATGAAAGAAATCTTGAGTTCAAAAGACCGCAACAAAGCGGGCAAAAAAATCAGTCCGTATGGACTAACCTTAGTAAAAGTAGAATACTAAAATAATATAAATGGAGAAAACGCATGAAAACATATTCAGCAAAACCTCTAGAAGTAGAAAGAAAATGGTATGTAATCGACGCTACTGACGAAGTATTAGGTCGTTTAGCAGTTAGAGTTGCAAACATTTTAAGAGGTAAAAACAAACCACAATACACACCAAACGTTGACACAGGTGATTTCGTAATCGTTATCAACTCTGACAAAGTTCGTGTAACTGGTAATAAAGAAACAGACAAAATTTACTACCACCACACTAAATATCCAGGTGGATTAAAATCAGCAAGTTTCAAAGAATTAATGGAAAAAGATTCTAGATTAGTTATTGAAAAAGCAGTTAAAGGTATGTTACAACACAATACTTTAGGTGATACTCAATTTACAAAATTGAAAGTATACAAAGGAAGCGAACATCCACATGCAGCACAAAAACCTATCGTATTAGAAAAGGAGGCTAAATAATGGCAGATGCAGTAATGGCAACAGGTCGTAGAAAAACCTCTATCGCAGTTGTTAAATTAGTAAAAGGTAAAGGTAGAATTTTCGTTAACGGAAAAACTTTACGTGATTATATCGGTAACAGACCAGCTGTTGAAATGATGTTATACAGACCATTAGTTTTAACAGAAAATCAAGAAAAATATGATGTAAGAGTTAAAACTGTTGGTGGTGGCGTAGTTTCACAATGTGGTGCTATCAGACACGGTATTTCAAGAGCTTTAGTTAAAGTTAATGAAGAATACAAAAACGTATTAAGATCTGAAGGTTTATTAACTCGTGACCCACGTGTTAAAGAACGTAAGAAATACGGACGTAAGAGAGCAAGAAAAAGATTCCAATTCTCAAAACGTTAATCAAATTACAAAAAAGCGGATTTTTTCAAATCCGCTTTTTTATTGTTTAGTTATTGGTTTTTGTTGAGTTTGGTTAAGTTTATTTTTATTGTTGTGGATTTGGGTTTCTTCTTATAAAGGTATCTTGGTCAGGTTGGGCTTTGTACCCTATAACTTTTCCTGCAAATTGGAGATAGGCTTTTTCCTGTGGTTTTATTACGTTGCTTGCGTAATAGTTATATCTAGTTTGTGGTGGATATTGAGGTGAGGCTTGTTCGGTTAGCTTTCTTGCCTTTTCTTCCTCTTGTTGTTTTAGCAATCGGTTTATTTGGGTTGGATTACTTGTTCCAAAGTTAGATTTAATTATTTCAAGATTTTTTTCACCGCTGTTAAAAATACTTGTCAAATCAGTTATATTTGCTGATGAATTGCTATTTCCCTTGTTTATAAAACTAAATGCTTTCATTTTAACCTAAACCTTTTACCTTTTTTAAACCTAACCTTTTAAATTTTGTTTTTTGTAGTTATTGATTGTTATTTTATTTTTATGAATGTTTTATTTTTGCACGTAGTTGTGCATAGTTGTAATTCTTGCATAAGCAAGTTGAGGTTGATATTGATTAAATTGTGCCAAAATGACTTGCACAAAAGGTTTTAATAACTTTTCGTTGATAAAATCTGATATGGACATCACACAAAATTTAAACATGTTAAAACCACCAATAACTACCTACATATATATAAAAACATTTTCTTCATGAGAATTGCCTTTTTTGATTAAAATTTTTTAAAAATAACAAATATTCGTAATATTTCGTGATAAAATTAATTTATAGATAGTTGAAAGGAAAAATATGAAAGAATTATATTATCCACAAGGAATAGAGAAAAAATGGCAAGAAAAGTGGGCTAAAGAAAAAACTTTCAAAACTTATGACGAAAGTGATAAGCCTAAATACTATGCCTTATCAATGTTTCCATACCCAAGTGGAAAATTACACATGGGTCACGTTAGAAACTATACAATTACAGACGTAATTGCAAGATTTAAGAAAATGAAAGGTTTCAATGTTTTACATCCGATGGGATGGGATAGCTTTGGTTTGCCAGCAGAAAATGCTGCTATGAAACATGGTGCAAATCCTGCAAAATGGACTGATGAAAATATTGCTTATATGACAAAACAACTTAATATGTTGGGTCTTTCTTACGACTGGGATAGAGAAGTTGCAACTTGCAAACCAGAATATTATAAATGGACTCAATGGTTGTTCTTGCAATTCTATAAAAAAGGTTTAGCTTATAAAAAAGAAGCTGCTGTAAACTGGTGTAATGAATGTGGAACAGTTCTTGCAAATGAACAAGTTATCGACGGCAAATGCTGGAGATGTGACAGTGTTGTAGAAAAGAAATACTTATCACAATGGTTCTTAAAAATTACTGATTATGCAGATAGATTACTTCAAGACTTAGATAAACTTGAGGGTTGGGGCGATAATGTAAAAACAATGCAAGCAAACTGGATTGGTAAATCTTCAGGTGCTATTTTCAACTTCAAGGTTGTAGATGCTCAAAACGGCGAAGAAATGTACGTTCCAGTTTATACAACAAGACCTGACACAGTTCATGGTATTACATATCTTGTTGTTGCTCCAGAATACAAGGATATTGAAAAACTTACAACAGCTGAAAATAAGGATGCAGTTGAAGAATACAGAGCAAATGCAAGAAAAATGACTGAAATCGAAAGACTTTCAACAGATAGACCAAAAACAGGTGTTCCTTTAGGAACTCATTGTATAAATCCATTTACTGGTGAAACTTTCCCACTTTGGACAGCAGATTATGCTCTTGTTGAATACGGTACTGGTGCTGTAATGGCTGTACCTACTCACGATGAAAGAGATTTTGCATTCGCTAAAAAATATAATTTACCAATGAAAGTTGTTATTTCTCCAGCAGATAGAGAATTAAATCCTGATGAAATGACAAACGCATATACAGAAGAGGGTGTTTTAGTAAATTCAAATGAATTTAACGGTATGAAGAATACTGAAGCTAAAAAAGCTATCACTCAAAAAGCTGTAGATGGTGGTTTTGGTGAATTTAAAACTCAATATAGATTAAGAGATTGGTTAATTTCTCGTCAAAGATATTGGGGTGCACCTATTCCAGTTGTTTACTGTGATAAATGCGGTATTCAACCTGTTCCAGAAGATCAACTTCCAGTGATGTTACCAGAAGATGTTGATTTCTCTGTTGTAGGTAAATCACCAATTACAACTTCAAAAACATTTAAAGACACAGTTTGTCCAGTTTGTGGCGGACATGCTGTTAGAGAAACAGATACAATGGATACATTCATTTGTTCAAGCTGGTATTATCTAAGATATGCTGATGCAAGAAATTCTGAAAAACCATTTGATAAAGATTTAGTAAACAAATGGTTACCAGTTGACCAATACGTAGGTGGTATTGAACATGCTATTCTACACTTGTTGTATTCAAGATTTTTCACAAAAGCTCTTAAAGATATGGGCTTGTTAGATTTTGATGAACCATTCAAAAACCTATTAACACAAGGTATGGTTCTTAAAGATGGTTCAAAAATGTCAAAATCAAAAGGTAACACAGTAGACCCTGATGAAATCTTTGAAAACTATGGGGCTGATACAGCAAGATTATTTATTCTTTCTGATTCACCACCAGCAAGAGATTTTGACTGGTCTGATGCAGGTGTTGAAGGTTGCTATAAATTCTTAAACAGAGTTTGGACGTTAATTTCTTCAAACCAAAATGACATTAACTTAAATTATTCTATTCCAGCAAATCTTCCAAAAGAAGACGATAAATTGGTTAGAATTGTTAATATTGCAATTAAAGGAATTACAAACGATATTGAAACAGATTTCCAATTCAATACAGTAATTTCTAAATACAGAGAACTTGTAAATTCAATCGCTGATTGGAGAAAATCTAAAGGTGAATTGAATGAAGATGACAAACAAGTATTCAGTTATGCGATTGCAATGTTGATTAAATTAATGTCACCTGTTACTGTTCACATGTCAGAAGAAATTTGGGAAAATTTAGGTGGCGAAGGTTCTATTCACGACCAACCATGGTGCGAATATGACGAAAACTTGGCTAAATTAACAGATTTCACTCTTGTTGTACAAGTTAACGGTAAAGTTAGAGATAAAATTACTGTTGATGAATCAATGAGTAAAGAAGAAATGGAACAAACAGCATTAGCAAGTGAAAGAATTAAGGAATACACTAACGGTAAAACAATTGTTAAAGTGATTGTTGTACCTAAAAAACTTGTTAATATCGTGGTGAAATAGTAATGACATTACTAAAGAATAAAGCATTTATAATTTCAATGATTTTATGGTGTTTTATTACGGTTGTTAGAATATTAAACCATATTCCTTGGCTTGATGAAGCACATGCTTGGACTATTTCTGAGGAACTTAATTTATTTCAAATAATTGATTTAATGAAAATTGAGGGACATACCATAATTTGGTATGTCCTTTTGATGCATTTTGCTAAATTGAATATAGCATACCCATATTCAATGCAATTTTTAAATTGGATATTCTGTTTTCTTACATTAATTATCTTGTGGAAGAAAGCTCCGTTTCCAACTTATTTAAAAATATTGATTACCTTCTCAATACCGTTTTTGACTGTTTATTCAGTTTATGCAAGATGTTATTCAGTTGGAATAATGTTGTTATTTTTATTGACAACATATTTTAGGGAGAAATTAAAACATCCTGTTTTTTATTCAGCATTGTTAGTTTTGTGTGCAAATACATCAGTAATGGCATTGTTTGGTGCAACTGCGTTCGGTATATTATTTTTGCACGAAATCTTTAAAACAAAAACTTTTGGAAAAAAGTTGATTTTACCTGTAATAATTTTATTGTTAGGCGGAAGTTTGGTTTTAATTTCGCTTTTAGGTTCTGATTCTACAGCAATTAATAATTATAAAGGTACGTTTATTGCATCTAATTTCACAACCATTTTTCAAAGTGTTTTTTCTATTATAATTTGTGGTTTGGTTGTTGGAATTTTAGTATTATTTAAAAAATCTAAAACTTCATTATTTTTCTATATCTTTAATTTGATTTGTTTAATTGCATGTTTCACATTGTTTTATAGTGGAAATTTTTGGCATCATTATTTCTTTTTCATATATTTGTTACTTTGTTCTTGGATAGCTTGTTCTGATGAAAAAGTTTCTTCAAAGGCTAAAAAAATCGGTATTATTTTGTTATCAGTACTTACGTTATTTAATTATTTTAATTTTGACAAAAATTTTAGTAAACACTATAAAGAAATCTTTGGATATGAAAATCAAAACATTTATGCTTTTGCTATAAATAATGTGGATTTTAAAAATTCTCCGCTAATTGTTGATAACATGGATTACTTGGCTTATATCATTAAACCTTATGGACTCGATGCAATAAATTATTGTGCTGATAAAAAATTTGATTATGATATAACAAATTATCCTGCAGAAAATCAATTTTGTTATACAGCTTTTAAAGACCAATATAATGTTGTAATTGATAAAGAGCGATTAGATAGTTTGTTAAATAATGATAAAAGTTTTTTGTATTCTGAAATTGAGCCAAATTTGTTTGATAAAAATGGTGAACTTAAATTTTCTACTCAAAAAGGAAATGAATACAAGATAAAAAAATACAAATGTTTTCCATATATAAAACGTGAAAGATGTTTTTATGAAATAGATACAATAAAAAAGAGATAAGCTTTATACTTATCTCTTTTTTTGATTTTAGTAATAACTTTTTAGTTGTTTCCTAAAGGAATTATAAGTTTTTGACCTAATTGAAGTTGGTTAGGATTAGAAATTCCGTTAGCTTTTTCAACTTTCTTTGCGTTTGCTTCTGAATAAGAACCATAGAATCTAATAACGATAGATTCTAAAGTATCACCGTTTTGAACTGTATAGTTTTCAGAAGATAAGTTTTTAACATCTGATGTATCAGCTGGGATGAAAGTTAATTTTGAAGACTCAGTTGTAGCTTCAACAGGAGCTGGAGTTTCAAATTCACTTTTCACAGCATTCATTGATAAATTAACAATAGTTGTTAAAATTAGCATTGAAATAGCACCTAAAATAAAACCTGTAATAATATATACGATAGGTGATTTTTCGTATTTGCTATTTTGTTGTTTTAAATTTTGCCATAAAATATCAAGTTCTTTATCCTTGATAGGTTGAATATTTGATGATTGAGAAGCACCATAATTTCTGCGTCTATATTTAGAAAGTGCTTCAATAGCTTTAATTCTTTCCTTTGTAATATTTGAACGTCTAAGAGTTGTACTTTTCATAATATTATATCTCGCCCTTTTGTCTGTTACATGTCAATTCTAGCATAATCTAAAACTATATCAAGTTATTGGGCATTTTTTAATCTAAATGAACTACACCAAATAGAGGAGATTTTTATGCTTTTGCTAAATAAAATTTTTTGAATGTCGTAGGAGAACCTGTAAATAAATTACGGAGAAATTTATGTTGAATAGCACAGCCGAAATTAGTCAAGGAAAGACTATCGAAAAAGAAATTATTAATTATACAGTTTCTTTTGAAAATGCACGAGTTGCACATGAAAGATATTTGTTAAAACAACAAAATGAAGATTTATTAGAAGCAGTAAATCAATATTTGCAAACAATGAAAGCTAACCCAAAAATGGCTGAAAGCTATTATAGATTAGCATCTTTAATGCTTGAAAGTGGTGATATTGATTTAGAAAATGCTATTGAACAATGCAAAATGGCAATTTCTCTAGCTCCAAAAAATTCAAATGCTCATCTTTATACAGCATATTTTATGGAGAAAGCTCAAGATTACCAAAATGCTTCAGAAGAATTTGAAAAAGCTATTAAATTAGCGGGTGTAAATTCTGCAAGAGCAAGATTATTGTATTCTTCAAGCATTCTAAAAAGAGTAGACAATAAACAAGCACATATTTTCAACTTACATAAATTTTTATATTACATGGTAACAGGTGTTGCATTATCAGCTATTGATAAGGCTTCTATCAAAATGTTATACAAAAATATTAAAAATTCAGCAGTAGTTGGAATTTATAAAGCAGTTGGCTCATTATTTGAAAGCTTAAATATCGTAAAACCAACTTTAAAAGTTTACGATAGAGCAATCAGAAAAACTGGTAATTCAGCAATGTTTTACGCAAAAATGGGTGACGTATTAATGCGTAACGAGGACTGTAACGATGCTTTGATGTGCTATAAGAGAGCTTACGAGGGTCAACCAAATGACAGAAAAACGTTATTGAAGTTAGCTACAATTACAAGAGCTTATACGCCAGATGCAATTGATGAAACTATTGATTACTACACAGCATTGCTTGAATTTGGTAAAGATTTAGACAAAATTTATTATGAATTAGGTCACTTGTACCTTAAAAAAGATGATAGCTTCCATGCTTTAGTTGCTTTTAAATTAGCATTAGATGCGGATGAAAACAATCCTTATTACAATAATGCAATAGCATTTGCATATTTGAGAAGTAATATGTTTGATGATGCTATTAGACATTATCAAAAAGCTATCAAAATTAATCCTGATGATAAATGGACAGCTTTGGTATGCCATACTTTAGGTCTTTTATATTTAGAAATGAAGATGGATTTTCAATCAGCAATTTCTTCATTCCAAGCAGGTTTAGTTTTAGACGAAACAAACTACGAATTACATATTGCTTTAGCTGATGTATATATGGTTCAGTCAGATTTAGACAATGCAATTAAAACATATTGTGATGCTATAGCTGTAAAAGGTGATAACTATCTTGCTTACGCAAAATTAGGCTTAGCAATGTGGGAAAAAGGTTATGCTGAAGAAGCAGTAGTGTCGTTCACAAAAGCTATTGAACTAAATCCTGATTGTGATATTGCACATAATAATTTAGGTGTTGTTTATTTGGATGCTTTTGCTGATAAAGATGAGGCTTTAAAATGCTTTATGAAAGCTATTGAACTAAATCCAAATTACACATTAGCATATTTCAATGCAGGTAGAGCTTATGAAGAAATGCATGATGCAGAAAATGCAGCATCATATTATCAAATGTCAATCGACTTAAACAGATTAAATCCTGAATTAAGTGAAGACGATATTAAAGATAAAATTCATAGCTTATTCAATTTATAATCATAATTTATTTATATAACAAAACAAAAATCTCATAATTTTATTTACACAGGTACGGTACTCCGTACCTTTTTTTTGACAAAGCGAACAGTTGAGCCAGAGCAAAACTTGTGAGCCTGTCTCCGTAGTTGACTTTAAGCCGTTAGGCATATTATCCAATTTAATGTCTTACGGATAAAAGGAAACGTAGGTGAGAGGTTTTCTGAGGTACGAGCGAAGTAGGTTGGGGTTTCCACCCCAACAAATTAGAGTGAACCCTCAACCGAGCTTCGCTCACCTTCTCCCAGTTTTGGGAGAAGGGAAGAATATTTCCCCTCGTCCAAGCGGGCAGGACGAACAGTTTCGCTCAAACTTAACTATTCACTTTCTCAAGTACAGCATGCCATATTTTGTTATATGTTTTTTAACATGATTTAACATCATGCTTGATTTTAAATTATGTTTTGTATATTTTGGTATTATAAACCGCAGACAGTTAGTTCCATTTCGGATTAAAATTTGCTAACCGAGGTCAAAGACTTAAATTAAATAGTTTTGATTGGAAATTTTGCGGCTTAGTGTATGCAAAATTTTTTTATTGCTTACACATTAAATAGGTCGATAAAAATAAATTCAAAGGAGAAAAAATGTCAACAAAAGCGTTTAAAGATGAAAAAATCGAAAAGATTAAAGAAAAAGTTGATAAAGCTCAAGTAGCAATCCTTACAAACTACCAAGGATTAACTGTAGAAGAAATTACAAAATTAAGACGCAGTATCCAACAAGGTGGCGGCGATTATATGGTTACTAAAAACACATTAACAAAAATCGCAATTAAAGACACTCCATACGAAGTATTGAGCGATTCTTTAAAAGGACCATCAGCTATTGCATTTGGTTTCGAAGATCCAGTATCTCCAGCTAAAGCTTTATCTAAATTTATTAAAGATGCTAAAAAAGGCGAAATCGTAGCAGCTGTATTAGAAGGCAAATTATTAACTGCTCAAGAAGCAAAAGCATTAGCAAATCTTCCATCAAAAGAAGAACTATTTGCAAAAATGCTTGGCTGCGTAAATTCACCAGCAACAGGCATCGTTGGTTCTATCAATGCAGTAATGGCTCAATTAACAAGAGCAATGGCTGCTGTAAGAGACCAAAAATCAGCTTAATTAAATTTTCTAAGGTAGCTTAAAAATTTAATTATTTATTAGTAAATTACATTTAAAATTAATATTTAGAAAGGAAATTAAAATGAGTAACGTAGAAACTATTTTAGAATCAATCGAAAAATTAACATTATTAGAAGCAGCAGAATTAGTAAAAGCTATGGAAGAAAAATTTGGCGTATCTGCAGCAGCTCCAGTAGCAGTTGCAGCAGCAGCTCCAGCAGCAGCAGCTGAAGGTGGTGCTGAAGAAGCTTCTGAAGTTACAGTTGTATTAGCTGAAGCTGGTGCTAACAAAATCGCTGTATTAAAAGAAGTTAGAGCTATCACAGGTTTAGGCTTGAAAGAAGCTAAAGAATTAGTTGATGGTGCTCCAAAACCAATCAAAGAAAACGTTAAAAAAGAAGACGCTGAAGCTATGAAAAAACAATTAGAAGCTGCAGGTGCTAAAGTAGAAATCAAATAGTTTGATTTTAAAACTTTTTTAAAAGAGGTCGGATTTCTTAAATCCGACCTCTTTTTTTTAGAGTCGAACTTTGAAAAAGTTCGACTCTAAAAAATCTTTTTATAAAAAAATTTTCTAAAAAATACAAAAAAATAAAGGCCTGCGATTGCAAGCCCTAAAATATACATTTACCCCACTTACTTTATATCATGCAAATATTTCATTGTCAAGCGGTCTGTTTCATGTTTTAAGAAATAATACTTTAGTACCATAAAAAATAAAAAAATATCATCATTTTGAATTAGTGAATTTAGTTTCAAATTATAATATACTGTTAAAATAGAGTTTATATAACCAATAGTATAAAAGAGGTAAAAGATGACAACAATTGATGATGCATTAGTTATGATTTTAGCCGGTGGTGAAGGTAAAAGACTATATCCACTAACTCGTGATAGAGCTAAACCGGCTGTTCCATTTGGCGGAAGATACAGAATTATTGATTTTGTATTAAACAATTTTATTAACTCAGGTTTTTACAAAATCAAAGTTTTAACACAATACAAATCTGACTCGTTAAACCAACATATTTCAAGAGGTTATGCATTATCACCATTCTTGGATCAATATGTAGATTTAGTTCCAGCACAAATGAGAACTGGTGGAACATGGTATCAAGGTACAGCGGATGCTGTTTACCAAAACTTGTTACACATTGTAGATGCTGATCCAAACTATGTTTGCGTATTTGGTGGTGACCATATTTACAAAATGGATGTATCACAAATGTTGGATTATCATAAACAAAAACAAGCAGCATTAACAATTGCAGCTATTCCTATTCCAATTGAAGAAGCTTCTGAATTTGGTATTATGGAAGTTGATGACAATTGGAGATTAACAAGCTTTATTGAAAAACCAAAAACTAAACCAAAATCAATTCCAGGACATCCTGAATTATGTTTAGCTTCAATGGGTAACTACATTTTTGGTAGAGATGTTTTAGTTGATGCACTTGAAAGAGATGCAAAAATTGAAGAATCTAATCACGACTTTGGTAAAAATGTTATCCCAATGTTATTGAACGAGGGTCAACCTGTTTATGTTTACAACTTCAAAGACAATGCATTCTCAGGTATGACAGATGCTGAACGTGGATACTGGAAAGATGTAGGAAGTATCGATGCATACTGGCAAGCTAACATGGATTTATTAGATTCATGCCCAGAACTTAATTTATATGCTAAAGAATGGCCATTAAGAACATTCAACTACAACTACCCACCAGCTAAATTTATTTGGCAAGAGGGCGACCGTGTAGGTATGGCTACAAACTCTATGGTTTCTGAGGGCTGTATCGTATCTGGTGGTAGCTTATCAAGATGTATTCTTTCTCCAAAAGTTAGAATCAATTCTTACTCACAAGTTTCTGACAGTATTTTAATGGAAAATGTTAACGTTGGCAGACATTGTGAAATTAGAAACGCTATTATTGATAAAAACGTTGAAATTCCACCTCATACAAAAATTGGCTTTGATAGAGAAGTTGATACTCAAAGAGGTTTCTTCGTTTCACCAAACGGTATTACAGTTGTTCCAAAAGGTGCTATCCTTTAATAATTGTAACGATAGACTATTTTTAAAAGCCTTTGCATGTATAATATATGCAAGGGCTTTTATCATGAAAAATCTAATCATTTCTTTATTAGTATTTATAAGTATTTCTCAAGCTGTTATGGCTGGCACTTTGACTTGCGAACAAGCCTTGAAAAAAGACAAACCTGTAGTAGTTATGTTTTCTGCAGATTATTGTCTTTATTGCAAAAGATTTAAACCAATATTTTTTCATTTGTCAGATAATTTGTCTGATAAATACAACTTTGCATATTATGATGTGACAAGGAAAAATAAACCATCTACTTGTGATAGCATAGATTTGGATGGTATTCCAACTTTATATATTATTAATCCAAAAAATAATAAAAAATATTTGATTTCAGAAAAATATTATTCAAATCCTGAACTTTTAAAATTAAGATTAATTGAATATTACAAAAACTTAAAATAAATAGCTAAAACCCTTTTGTACATGGCAATTTATCATGAAAATTTACCTTTATATAAGAGTAGGTAGTTTTATGTTAAGCGTCAATAATCGTATGGCAAATGTTAGCTTTAAAGCCAACGTAATGCCGAAAAATCAAGCCAAACATATTGATAACGTTCTTCATTCCGGTAAGAGTGTTGATATATTTTGCCATGCAATGTCTGATGAAGATACTTTTAATAGTGCAACTGCTTTCTACAATTATTTAAAAGATGAGGGTATAAACGCAAGAATTATTGCCTCTGGCGGTAAAGATAATTATAATTATGACACTTCAAAATATAACATTATTGATGCAAAAGATGTGAATGAAAATACTCAAAAAGCTGATGTCGCTTTATGTGTAGATTTTTCTAGTAAGGACAGATTAGCAACAAATGTATTTAAACATTTACAAAAATATGATGCTAAAACAATCGTAGGTATTGACCATCACGATGATAAAAATAAAATTGTATCAGATTTTAATCAGGTGACAAAAGCCTATGAAAAAAATAATGTTCCTGAAATGGAAGCAAAAAATTATTATGTAGACAGCTCTTCAAAATCAAATTGCGGTATTATTTATAGATTTTTTGAGGCTTTAGGTAAAAACCCAAGTAAAGAAATTTCAAGAGCATTGTTTACTGGTTTTCAAGATGATGTATCAAAGGACAAATCTCATCTTGATAAAAACTCTAAAGAAATTCAATCAAAATTGATAAAATCATTAAATATAATTGATTTAGCAAAAGTCGGCAAGCATTTTATTGATAAAACAAAATACACAAAAGACGAAAAAGAATTTGCTAAAGGTTTGGGACAAAGAACACAATATTCTAACAATGGTAAATTAGCTTACGTAGAAATTAAAGCAGAAGATAAAGAGTGGAATAAAATTGGTAGAAATACTGAAAGGGTTGTAAAAATATTAGGCAAATTTAGAAAACAAACCTTATCAAATAATAAAAATTTAGAGGCGGTTGCTGTTTTCTATCCATGTTCGGACGGTGTTACTTATAAAATGAGTCTGCTAACAAACAAAGATTATGCTATGAAAATGGTTGATTATGTAAAAGATAATTATAAAAAAGATCTAGTTGCAGGTGGTCATAACAACCGTTGTGGTGGCACAATTCAAACTACAAATCCAGAAGAACAACATGCGTGGGTAAATAATTTTATAAAAGCGTCTGAAAATATTCAATACTAATTTTCAGCTTTTTCTTCATTGTTGTTTTCAGTATTAGGGTTGATTTCAACTTCTTCAATTTCTTCAGGTTCGTTTTTACCTAATTTGTTTTTCAAATCTTCAAGGATAAAGCTTGTAGCTTCGTTGTTGAAATATTCGCTGTATTTACCAAGAATTGCGTATCTTTGTTTAAAGTTATAATCATTTTGAGCAAGTAATAAATCTTCTATAACAATATCTATTGCATCTTTTGATGATAATTTATAGAAAGTTTTAAAGATTTTTTCGCCAAGTTCATTGAAAATGGTATCTTTATGTTTGTTATTTATAAAAATTATTGGTTTTCCACTTGGAAAATAATTTATAGCAGAAGTTAAACTATCTGTTATTAACACATTTGATGTTTTGAATACATCTATGGCAGATGAATATTCGCTAAGGTTAACATTTGGAAGTGAGTTCAATTTTATAAAATAATTATTGTACTCTTCTTCTGTCATAATTTTATTGTCTAGACATTGTTGCTTATATTTCATATCAGGAATAACCACAAAACTATATTGTGGATGAGTTGAAATATAATCATACATAAAAGATTGTTGTTCTTTAAACTTAGTACTATTAAAGTTTTCATTTACAATGTAAGATGGAATATAAACGATTCTGTTATTTTCAACTGTACTTGGAACATTCCATAAATTTTCAAAAGTTTGATTTGTTTCTTGTCTATATTTTTCGTATAACGTAAATCCTGAAACTTCAACGTTTTTAAATGGTTTTAAACTATATTGGTTCGCAGAATAAATTTGCCAAGTATTATTTAATCTATCTTTTATAAAGCTATTAAAATGTTCTGTTTTTCTTACTTCAAAATTTGGTTCAACAAAACATGTTAGAGCAATTTCTGACAATTTTGTTGGTGTGTAGTCTGATTTTAAAAACGGTGGTTGTTGATATATGATTAAATCAGGTTTTAAGGCTTTTATCATAACAGCTTCCCCTGTATCATGTTCAATACCATCAATACATTCAATTCCTTGTGAATTAAAGTATTTTATAGTTTCTTCTGTTGCTAAATTTTCTGATTTTAATTCATTTGGTAATACTACTATTGGTAAAACCTTAAAATCCTCGTCTGCTCTCATATCAAAATATAATTTTGATAAAAACCATTGATTATAATCAAAAACAGTAAATATAACTCTTATTGGTTTATCTTTTCTCTCTTTAATTTTAAAGATTTTTCTTTCGTAATTTAGTCTAGAAACAATATCATCACATTTGTAATTGATTATATCTTTTATGATTGGTAATGCTTGTTTCGTTTTTTTGTATGTGCAAACAGACATTTTTAAAATTTCGTATGCACTAATAAGTTTTGCTAACAAAGATTTTTCTAACAAGTTAACAAATACAACTTTCTTTTTTATTAAACGATTTTTACGCAAATATTTTTCAATTTCAGCACCATCGTCTTTTAAATTAATAATTACATTAACACCGCTAAAATATAAATTTTGAACAGAAATCATTTTTAGATTATCTTGTTCAAAAATGTTAGTGCTTCCAATGTTGTTGTCGCAAATACCAACAATATTAAAATAAGTTTTTAAATCATATTTAGAGCAAACAGCCTCAAGTGCGTTATTAGCTCCAAATAGTACAACTTTTTTCCCCTCAAATTGTTTGCTTAATTTATTAAGTCTTTCATCAATTTGTAAGTGTTCTAATCTTTCTTGTATGTAAAAATATTCTTGCATAACATGATAATTTTAGACTATCAAAGACGGATGTCAAACAATAGGGCGATTTTTCTTTAGAAAAATCGCCCTTATTAAATAAATTTTAAACATATCTTTAAGCTGTGCCAAAGACCTTGGCTTCATCAACGTAGCAGGATGCAACACGTCTTTGTAAATCGGCTTTTGAAATATGTCCATCTCCGTCTTTATCAAGACCTTTGTTCATCGAGTATGTTTTACCATCAGTAGCGGAAGTAAGAATTTCTCTATTTGCTCTTGCTGGCATAAATACTAATGCATAAAGGTCAGCACCTGAAAGTTTCTTACCCTCAAAGCCATAAGTCTTTTTAACTTGTAAAAAGAATTTTTCTACATAGTCAAGTTGTTGAGTTGGTGACATTCTTCTCAATTCATCAGTCGTTGTTCCTAGCATTTTTGCAGTTGCTGGCATGAATTGAATTAAGCCAGTAGCACTTCCTTTTGGATTTTTAGCATTCGATTTTAAACCTGATTCTGAATTCATTACTGCTAATAAATCCTTATAATCGCAACCAATACGTTGAGAAATGTCTTTTGTCTTGTTCAAGAAATTCTGGTCAAGCTTAACATTTGGAGTGTTGCCATAACTTGGATTTGCAGTTGGTGTAATAGTGCCAGTATTTGTTATGCCACCAATATTTCCTGACAAGTTTCCAAACTTGAACGGATTAACCTTATTTGTCGAAGAAGAAGTATCAGTACTGCTTTCAGAAGTAGACTTTTTACTTATTGTTACTTTTAAATTCTTTTGAAGTTCTTTTCTTTGCTTACGAGTCATTTTTGATTCTTCTGCAATTTCTGAAAAGATTTCATTCAAATCTATACCTGCAGCTTCGGCTTGTTCTTTAAGCATTTTCATTTGCTTATCCAAAGATTTTCTTACATTTGGATTAGTTTTTTCGTTGCCGTCTGCATCTCTTGTTTTTAAATTTTTAGTTTTTCTAACAAGTTCTTGAGCCTTTGCCTTTATTTGGCTTTTCATTGCATCAGAAGTATAAGAATCTTCTGTTCCGCCAATAATATCATCGCCAAAAAGAGAGTTAGTTCCGTTGTTTGAACCGAGTAACCCTGTCTGATTTAGGGATGTCATGGTTGGCATCTTTATATTACTTATACTAATTTCAGGCATAATTGTCCCACACTTTTTGTACTATTATACACTTACATGAAGTACTGAAAACAGAAAATATTGCCTAAATTTGGCTAATATTAAACATTTTTTTACAATACTTCACTATTAATTAAAAATTATTTTTAAATTTTCGTCATCCTACTAAAAACCTAACTAAGCTTCTGTCATAAAGAAGTTTTTAGATTGGTTTTGTAGTAATGAGAAAAAGTTGTTGTTCGTATTAGTTGTTTTTGTTTGTTGAGTAGTTGAATTTGTTGTAATATTTCCAAATGAGCCAAGTTGTTGAGCAGTTTGAGTGTTAGATGCTGTTTCTACCTCTGTTGTTCGGTTTGGTATTTTTACACCAAGATTTTTAGAAAGAGTTTTTCTTTCTTTTGTTGTCATGTTTTCACTTAGTTCTGCAAAAGTATTGCTTAAATCAACACCAGCCATTTCAGCTTGTTCCTTTAGTGCTTTCATTTGTTTATCAATACTTTTCTTTACTGCCTTGTTAGTTTTCTCATTTCCATCGGCATCTTTTGTTTTTAGTCGTTTAGATTTTTTTATTAAAGTCTGTGCTTGTTCCTTTATTTGTGCTTTCATTGTAGAGTTGAAAGAATTTGCTGAATTTGTTTGGCTTTCTCCACCAAAAATGCTATTAAGATATTCACTAGAACTCCCAGAAACAGCCGAGTTTCCTGAAGATTGGATTCCTTGTATACCATTTAGTGATACTTGATTAACCATGCAAAAAGCTCTCTTCTACAATGTTACACATGGATATAAAGTATTTTTAGGATGTCCAATTTCAGAAAAAATTAATACTGTAACATTCGTTAACAAAACACTTCTTTTTTCTAAAGTTTGAAAATTTTTCTCCGATAACAAACATGTAAAGAGTATAAAATTTATTTGGAATTTTAAAAGTGAACGTTAGTAGTATCGTAAATGTTAATAGTGTATCAAGAGTTCAAAATGCTCAAAGTTCTAGAAAGGTTGTAAATACAGAGCTTAAAAATGATACGTTTGAACGAGTTTCATTTAAAGGAAACTTCAATGCTGATGAAGCTGTGAAAGAATTAAAAGACCTTAAGAATTTTAAAGGGCTTCCAAAATTTACAGATGATAAAGTTGAAGTTATTAAAAATGAGCTTGTTAAAGCTCCTGACAAATGGGAGCCATTCAAGACTCTTGTTCAAAATCCTAAGATATTGGGATCAATGGCTTGTGATATTATTAGCAAGGACACTCAAGTTGTAAAAGGGCTTGCAAATCTATCCGAGGTTAAGAAAGGAGATGATACACCAAGATTTACACCTTTTGATATTAAGGCTCTTTCAAATAGTTTAAGCAAAACAGAAGAATTTGATAAGGCAAAAGTCTTAGCTAAAAGTGATTTAGGCATAGATGATTTAGTTGCTTTGTCAAAGAATGAAAAACTTAAAAATCCAGAAAAAGTCGTTGAAAATTACGATAAAATGAAAGCTCGTTGTGGTGGAAACTTGTTGTCATTGTCGTTCAAAACGGATGATTATGACTCAAATGCTTTCTCTTTGATTGCTGACATGAAAGATACAGGCAAGAAAATTGAACTGTTCGATAAGGACATGAATAATATTTCATCAGAAGAAGTACAAGCTTTCAAACATCCTAACGGACGTCAATATCAAATTAAAAAGACTGTTGACAGAAGAAATAATTCTGTGTCTAAAGTTAGACTTGAGGTGAGAAAAAATATGCCTCAACCAGTTTTGATAAATGAAGTTCGTGTTATTAAGGATAAAGACGGCAAAACTGTGAGAAAAGAATATACTGACCAATCAGAAGTAGCTGGTGTTTTGAACATAAAACACGTGTTCCCTGACGGTACAGAAAAAGTTTTATCTTCTGGAACTGTTGATAAAAAGACAGGCATTACTTCTGTAAAAAAGGATATGACCTCTCTTGATGGTACTCGTACACAATATTTGTATGAGGATGATCCACAAGGTAACAGAATTAGTGACTACATTATTACTGATAAAAACGGTAAAACTTTGTTGAAAAACTCTCAGTCTTTTGAAGTTCTTTCTGATAATAAGTTTATTTCGTCTAAAAATGATAAAAAATACGAAATTACCGTTAATGAAAAAGATATTGACATTAAGGATTTGAATACAAAAGAAAATTCAAAAATCGTTTTTGAAAACTATCTTGACGGTAATAAAGAAAAGATTTTAACTGCGTTGAAAAAGATGCCTGGTGAAGAATTAATTGCACTAGGTAAAACTACAAAGCACCTAAACGGTATCGATGATATTAATTATTCAACTTATGGTGCTGTAAATAAACGTATAAAAACAGGTGATAACTTGTACGTTATGTTGCACGAGCTTGGCCACGCAAAGGATTACAACGAAGTTAATGTAAAAGAAGAAGAAACTTTGAAAAAGTCAATCTTCTCAAATAAAAAAGTAAATGAAGTTTTTGAAAAGGAAAAAGAAGCGTTTGATAATGCTTTCCCAACTGCTCAAAGAGAACATATCAATTACTTTATAAAAACTTCTGAACACAAGGACGGTTTGCAAGAAACTATTGCGGAAACAAATGCATTGTTGAATACATACAATAATGAGGATTTGTTCTCAATTCGTTCACAATACTTGCAACAATATTTTCCAAAGACAATAGCAGAAATTTCAAAATCTTTGGTGAAGACTAATTAAATTTTAGACACCGACACTTCACACCGGCTTACGCTTTTTTGCTCCTGTGGGTTTCGAGCTACGCTCTGCAATCCTACGTCGCTTTCGTAGTGTTCGCCTGCTTGACACACTAGTCGTGTGTCAACACCGCTCACACCGGCTTACGCTTTTTTAAAGTCAGTAGCATTCTTATCAGCAAGCCATTTTCTCATCAAGTGTTGTTCATAGCTCAAGGCATAATTATATAAAGCTTTTGTTAGTTTTCTTCCGCTCTCTGATTTTGCAACCAAAAAGAAATCACCAGCCTTGTTTTGGTAAAAATCTATTTCTTGATGTATCACTTTATCAACGTTTGTTTGAGCTGGTTTTTCCAAAACTGACAAAACCCAAGCCGTTAATAGGCTTAGAGTTGTCTTATTTTTAATTATTTCTTCATCATGTTCTTGTAAAAATTTTGAAAATTCACTCAATATCATATTAATTCGCCGATGCTGTTGCCAAACACGTAATTTTTGTATAACTGTTTTTGTTAAATTCTTCTATCATTGATTCAAAGGTTGAACCTGTTGTAAATATATCATCAATAATAAGTATTTCCAAATTCTTGTCAAAATTCTTGTCAAAAACTTTGAAAGCATCTTTTAGGTTTTCCATTCTTTCAAATTTTTTAAGTTTGTATTGAGGTTTTGTATTTTTAACTCTTTTTATCAAATCCGTGTTCATTTTTAGACCTGTAAGCTTGCAAAATTCTTCGCCTACAAGCTCCATGTGGTTATAACCTCTTTCTTTTCTTCTTTTTTCATAAAGAGGAACAGGTATAACTATAAAATCTTTTTTAAGGTTTAATTTTTCAAAATATTCTGCCATAAATTTTGCTTGATAAAAGGCTAAGTCTTTTTGTTTGTGGTATTTTACGCCACGAATAAGTTTTTGCATTGTTTTTTCGTAAACTCCAGCACAAAAAATATTTACATTTTTATAAATCATTTTTGCTCTTCTGTCATTTAAAGTAAGTTCGTCATAACATTTATTACACATTCCAACGCAATCTTTCGAACTTTTGCAGAAATAACAACGCTTTTTATATATTAAATCTAGTAACCCAAGCAAAAAATTTTTCATACAAAAATTATACAATAAATTATTTCTCGTGTTAGAATATGAATAATCACAATCATAAACAAGGAACAATATTTTATGTCTATAATTTTAATGTTGATATTTTTAAGTATATTGATTTTAGTACACGAAGCAGGTCACTTCTTAACAGCAAAAGCTTTTGGTATGAGAGTCGATAAATTTGGATTTGGTCTACCAATTGGTCCAACGTTATTTAAAAAGAAATTCGGAGAAACAACATTTTTAATCCATGCTTTCTTATTAGGTGGATATGTTGCCTTCCCTGATGACGAGCAAGATTGTGATTTACCAAAGGATTCACCTGAAAGATTTATCAACAAACCTATTTATCAAAGAGCAATAGTTGTTTCTGCTGGTGTAATCTCAAATGTCATTTGTGCATATTTCTTTGTATTACTTACAGCTATGATGTGGGGGCAATTACCATCAGGCGAAGCTAATATTTATATCAATGATATTGTTGCAGCAAAAGGTGCTTCTATTTGGACTTCTGGGGCAAAAAAAGGCGATAAAATCGTTGAAGTAAACGGTATGCAAATTAAAAATACCGCTTCATTTATAAACATAGTATCAAAAAGTAAAGAAGCAGATGGAGTTATTACAAAAGCTCTTTACCAACAAAAACTTGATGAATTACGCAAAATAAACATTGGTTTCAGAAATGACGAAGTTATTGTAAAAGATGTATTGGTAAGACTTCCTGAAATTAATGAAGAAGAAAAAATTGTTCCAACTGACAATAAAGTTAAAAAAGGTTTAAAAGCTCCTGAACAAGGTGAAACTTTAAAATTATCTGAAAATGTTATAAAATTGCGTGATGAAATCTCAAAAAATAAAAAAGATTATTATATAGCTGATGGTACTGTAACGCTATCTGATATTGCTTATGCACTTTCTGATACAAAACATCCAGTAGATATTAAAGTTGAAAGAAATGGTAAAATTATTCCTCTTAAAACTGTTTATCCAAACAAAAATGGACAACTTGGTATTCAGCTAGAAACAAGAGAAATTCTAGCTCCTACAAAATCTTTCCCAACTGCAGTCGTACAAAGTTATAAATACTTGTATGACAATACTTATATGATGTGTTATGGATTGTATCAACTATTTACAGGCAAAGTTCCAATGAAGGATTTACACGGCATTGTTGCTATTACAAAAGTTGGTGGCGATATTATTGATAACAACGGTATTTTCCAAGGTCTACTTTTAATTGCAATAATTTCTATGGACTTGGCGTTAGTAAACTTCTTGCCAATCCCAGCTTTAGATGGTGGACATTTGTTATTCTTATTTATTGAAAAAATTCATGGCAAACGTCTTGACGACAAAATTGTCGAAAAAATAGGCACAATAGGATTTATGTTCTTGGTTACATTAATGGTATACGTAATATTTAACGACGTATTCGCATTATTGACGAACAAATTTTAGATTGAAAAGTTTGCTTAAAAATAAGTTTAAAATTGTTATCATAGATAATCTCTCAAAATGTTTTTAACGTAATTTTGTGTTTCAGGGAATGGTGGTACCCCATCGTATTTATCAACGTTTCCTGGACCAGCGTTGTATGCTGCAAGAGCAAGGATAACGTTACCATTGTATTTATCTAACATAGATTTTAAATAAGTTACACCACCCTCAACATTTTCAACAGGGTTCATTGGGTTTTTAACACCTAAGCTTTTTGCAGTTGCTGGCATAAGTTGCATTAAGCCCATGGCTCCAACTTTTGATTTTGCATCAACTTTAAAACCTGATTCTTGTTTGATTAATGCTTTTACAAGTTTGTCGTCAACTCCGTGACGTTTTGAAATTTTTGTAACCATATCAAGAATTTGGTTTTTAGAGTTTGCAACTCCGCCACCAATTTTGCTCATAAAACTACCAGAAGTTTTTTGAGTACCAATTAGAGCAGTTAAGTCGTTACGGTTGTATATTTTAGAAGCTTGTTTCTTTTCTCCTACGCCAGAAACTAAAGAGCCAAAAGTATTGCTACTTGGAGCAGTAGCATTTTTTACTCCAGCACTATCCTTTAATACCTTCGCAAAAGGTTTGACATCTTTATCTAATGATGGTGGTTGCAAGCCTTTTTCAAAGTTTGTAATTTGCGTATTAATTTCTGCATAACGTTGAATTGCAGCTTGTTGTCCACTAGAATTAATCAAATTCTGTATCTTAGGAGAAAACATAAATACCTCACACCTCTATTTCTTACTAATATCCTACTAAATTTTATGTAATATTAAATCCTCTATTTGATTTATAATGATTTTTGTAAAAAAGACAACACACAAATATTAAGAAAAAATAAACTAAACTTGTTTATGGTTGTTGATAAACTATAATAGTAAATGTAGAATATTATTTATAGAGGCGTAATTATGAGTCACAAACACAAACACGAAATTGAAGAAGAAAAAAACTCAAATAACAATCCTTTTAAACCAACTGAAGAAGCTGATAAAAAGGTAGAAGCAGAAGTTGAAAAACAAGAGGTTGAAGCAGGTACTGAATCTGTAAATAATGAAGCTGATAAAAAATATGAAGAACTTCAAAAAAAATATGATGAATTGAATAATCAATATATCAGACTTGCTGCAGATTTTGAAAACTTTAGAAAACGTCAAGCACAAGAACGTGAAAGTCTTTTAAAATATGGTGCAGAAGAAACTATGAAAAAACTTTTGGAGGTACTAGATAATTTTGATAGAGGATTAAAAGCTATTGAAAATATTGAGGATTGCGAAAAAGTGAAAGATAGTTACAAACTTGTATGTAAACAAATGAATGACGTTTTGACAAAACTTGGTCTAGAAGTTATTGAGTCAGAGGGTCAAGAATTTGATCCAAACTTCCATGAAGCAGTTATGCAAACTCCAACATCTGAACATCCAGAAAATACTGTTATGGTTCAGTTGCAAAAGGGTTATAAACTAGGTGACAAGGTTCTAAGACCAGCCTTAGTTAATGTTGCTACTGCTGAATAACAATTAATATTTAGGAATTAAGAAGGTAATGGCAGATTATTATGAAATATTAGGCGTTTCCAAAGACGCTAGTAAAGACGAGATAAAAAGTGCTTTCAGAAAGAAAGCACGACAACTTCACCCAGATGTAAATAAAGCACCTGATGCGGAAGAAAAATTTAAAGAGTTGGGTAAAGCTTACGAAGTTTTATCTGACGATGAAAAAAGAGCAACTTACGATAGATATGGTGAAGACGGCTTAAATAATGCTGGTTTTAATACTCAAGGACCTTTCGCTAGTGGTTTTGGAGATTTAGGTGATATTTTCGAAAGCTTTTTTGGAGATTTTGGTTTTGGTGGTGGTTCAAGACAACGTGACCCAAATGCTCCAGTTGCCGGTGACGATTTAAGATTAGACGTTGAATTAACTTTTGAAGAAGCTGTTTACGGTGTAACAAAAGAGGTTAAAATAGGGCATCTTGAAGCTTGCGACGAGTGTAAAGGAACTGGTGCAAAAGCTGGTACAACTCCAGTAACTTGTACTGTTTGCGGTGGTACGGGTAAAGTTCATCACACAACTTCAACTGTGTTAGGTCAGTTTACACAGGTTTCACCTTGTCCAAAATGTCATGGAACAGGTAAAGTTATTGAATCACCTTGTGAAAAATGCCATGGTAAAGGTCAAGTGGAAGTTGAAAAAAAACTTGAATTAAAAATTCCAGCCGGTGTTGATACTGGCTCAAAAATGAGATTATCAGGTGAGGGTGATGCTGGCTTAAGAGGTGGTCCAGCTGGTGATTTATACGTTGTGTTACACGTAAAACCATCAAAATACTATCATAGAGAGGGATTAAATATTATCACTCGTTTAGATATTACTCCAGCACAAGCTGTTTTAGGTGATAATATCTATGTTCAAACAATTGACGGTGATAAAAAATTAAACATTCCTGCTGGTATTCAAACAGGTACAACACTAAAACTTGCAGGTCATGGTGTTCCTCATGTTCAAAAGCCATCATACAAGGGTGACCATATTGTACTTGTAAATATTAAAACTCCTACAAACTTAACTGATGAAGAAAAAGCTTTGTATAAGAGATTATATGAAATTAATACAGGTAAAAAGGCTCAAAGCTCTTTTAAAGACAAGGTTAAAGGAGTGTTTAATTAATGAAAAGAATTTTACTTTTATTATTAGTTTTTATAATGGGATTGCCGTCTTTTGCGGCTAAAATTCCTCAGGATGTTAAGAAAATTCTTGATGATAATTTTAATGCAAAAGAAGAAATTAGATTTGATGGCTTGGTTACAATGCCTGATTCTACTATTTATCTTCCTCTTTATCCAGCAAGAATTAAAAAACCTGAAGTTGTTCAAATTAAACAAACATATCCTGCAAATAAAAAATTAAGAGATTTGCCTGATATTGTTATTTTTAACAACGATTTTGTCTTGATGAAAGTTATTAAAGACAAGGATGGTAATAGATCTTTTGCAAATCCTGACCCAATGCCAATAGAGGTTAAGACAGGTTTACTACCTCAAGATTTGTTAGTGCCAAAAGGATTATTAGTTCCAGAAAGTATGAGAACAGTAATTGGGGCTTTGCAAATTAAGACTAAAGAGGATAAAGGTCTTAGAGTAAAATCTGAAATGACAGAACACTTAAACCCTATTATCGTTAAGACTTCTACAAAAAATTTGGTAAAAGAGGTTACAGAATTAAAAAACAAAGTAATATATATTGCAACTTGTTATTCTAAAAATATTCAAGTGGTTGCAGGCGAAGCTATGTCACCAAAATACGCTTTGGCTCAAAAATCTATTCCTATTGATATGAAACTTTCACCTGATAACAAGTTTTTGTTGGTGACAGTTTATAATAGCAATTATGTTGATGTTATTTCCTTAAAAGACGAAGAAGTAATTAAACGTATTGAACTTCAATCTCAAGGCGAGGAAATTGTAGTTGATAACTATGAAAATAAAGCTTACGTTTCAAGCCCGCTTGATTCAAGCATTTATATCATCGATTTAAAAACTATGTTGTTGAAACAAAAAATCAAATTAAATGGTATGTGCGAAAGACTTTATTTGACAGATGATTCAACAAAATTATTCTATTACGATAAAAGTTCTGGAAATATTTGGGTAATCGATGTTTATGATGATTACAAAATCTCAGAAATGGGTAAATTCCCAAATGTTTCAAAAATTATTTTTGCTCAAAACAAAGTATACATGTTATCTAGAACAAAGAGTAAAATTGCAATTGTCGATTATGTAACAAAAGGCTTGTTGCAAGAGTTTGACGTGCCAAAAACTCCAGTTGATATGATAATTTATAAAAATGAGTTGTTTATTTTGGGCGGAAGAGCTAATAGAATAATGACAATAGATACAAGAAATGATGTTGTAACTTCAGAAGTGGCTCTAAATCCAAACGGCTTTGCAACTTCTATCTGTCCTATAAAAAATACTCATTTAGCTATCATCACAGATACTAAAATCGGAAAGTATTATGTTTTTGATATGTCAAAGAAAAAAGTAATTAAAACAAATAATTTATTAGTACCCGTAAGTAAAATGGTAGTTGTAGAGAAGAAATATGGATCAAGTAACAAGTAATTTATTAAAAGAGTTGGAGAAAACTCAACACGATTTTTGGAATATTGCTCACGAAACAGCAAATTTTTTAAGTATATTGATAAAAGCTACTAATAGAAAAAATATGCTTGAAATTGGTACTTCTAATGGTTATTCAGGTATTTGGTTTGCTAAAGCTTTAAAAGAAAACGGCGGACATCTTACAACTATCGAGTTTTATGAGTCCCGTCAAAATATGGCAAAAGAAAACTTTAAGACTTGTGGTGTTGATGATGTTATTACATCAATTCAAGGGTCAGCGGTTATGGTTTTAGAAAATATGCCTGAAAATCAAGAGTTTGATATTGTTTTTATTGATGCCAATAAAAAAGAGTATATAAAATACTTTAATTTAACTGATAAAATGCTACGCAAGGGCGGAATAATCGTTGCTGATAATGTGCTTTCACACGCAGAAAAGGTAAAAGATTTTGTTGATACAATTAATGCAGACGAAAGATACCAAGTTGAAACTTTGACTTTGCCAGCTGGCTTGCTTTTAGCGTATAAGGTTAGCGAATAAATTTATATATACCCTCGCCACATTTGTATAGTTTTGTAGGTTGGGCATACCTGCCCAACAAAATCAGAGTGAACCCTCACCCTGCCCTCTCCCAGTTTTGGGCGAGGGGAACAATTTACCCCTTAACAATATTACGAATTTAATCACGAGTATATCATTTTCTTAACAAAAGTTAATAATGTAATCTCAAAAAAGCAATAAATGAGTTTAGATTTCCTTTATATAAATGTAAGAGA
>ERZ808275.241-NODE-241-length-27771-cov-4.313573_pt1 | contig 27771 bp, 28 predicted proteins | sample MGYA00520894_ERZ808275 | MGnify/ENA primary metagenome ERZ808275 (study PRJEB31516, sample SAMN03275598) | gut metagenome | biome: mammalia-associated habitat; material: feces | host: Papio cynocephalus | place: Kenya | collected 2012-08-03 ...
TATTTTGTTCCGTGGTAACTTTCGTCAGGTTCTGTAAGTTCAGGGAATTTACCAGATTTAGCCCAGTCGAAGTTTCCACTATCAACAATTACGCCACCCATGGAAGTTCCGTGTCCGCAAATGTATTTTGTAAGTGAGTGGACTACAATATCAGCACCAAACTCAATTGGTCTACAAAGGTATGGTGATGGAATTGTGTTATCCACAATTAACGGAATATTGTGTTTGTGAGCTACGTGTGCAATGTTTTCAACGTCTGCTATCTTTAATGATGGATTGTTTAGCATTTCAACAAAAATGCAACGAGTTTTGTCTGTAATTTGTGCTTCAAAGTCCTCTGCCTTGTCGCTTACCACAAAATGAGTGTTTATTCCTAACTTTCTAAGAGTTACGTTTAATAAATTAACTGTTCCTCCATACATGCTTGTTGAAGCAACGATTTCGTCACCAGATTTTGCGATATTTAAAACTGCAATTAATGATGCTGATTGCCCAGATGATACAGCTAATGCGCCAACTCCGCCTTCTAACATTGCTAAACGCTCTTCTAGAGTGTTTGTTGTCGGATTAGAAAGTCTTGTATAGATGTCACCGCTTGCCTTCAAGTCGAATAAATCGGCTGCATACTGAACATTATCAAAACTAAATGCCGTAGTTTGATAAATAGGTACTGGAGGCGTATTCCTGTTTTCTTCAGGTTTATGAGCGCCTTGAACACAAATTGTATCGAATTTCATTTCTAATTTCTCACATTCATTTTAATAATATCTGAAATCCAAGGAAGATAACTATATCGACCTTGCATAGAAGTTACTACTAAGTAAATCATTAATGTATATATTAAAATTTGTATAATAGATATTCCAAATAAAACAGGAGCATTCAATAGGTATGCAACCATTAAAACAAGATTGTTTACGAATGGAACATAACTGATAATTGCGCCTAACATTCCAAGCAATTGACACAATAAAAAGTATGCAATAGCTAGAAAAATTGATTGAAAAATATGATATTTCATAAATGGTCTAACTCTTGATTTTGTAAAAATACCAAGCAAAAGCCAAATAAAACCAACGAATCCAGAAGTTATATAACTTAAAGCAGATACTAGTTTTTCTATAAAATAAGGTTTGTCGTATTTATTTGAACTATGCATTTTCTAGCAATTCTCCGCTTCTAAGTTCTACAATATAATCTTCTAGCAATTGAATGTAAACAAGCTTGTATTCATCGTTTTCAGGTACAAGGTTCACTGCAAATCTGTAAGATTTTAATGATTCCTCAATCTTGTTATCCATATAATATGTATTCGCAATTAAAACGTGAATGCTTGCATCATCAGGGCTTAGAGCAAGTGCTTTGTTGTAGTATTCTAAAGCGCCTTCGTAATTTTTCATATTAGAATACATATTGCCAACTAAAATGTAAGCGTTCATTTGATCAGGGCACAACTCTATAGCTTTTTTATAAAGCTCTAAAGCGCCTTCGTTGTCTTTGAAGTCAGCCTTTGAAATTGCGTAACAGATATATGTTTTGTAGTTATCATCGTCAATTCCTAATGAAATATCAAAGAATTTGTAAGCATTTTCTTTGTCCTTCATTAATGAATAAGTATTTGCGATACAGATAATAACTGTCTTATTTGTAGGGTTTAGTTCATAAACTCTTAAATAATGTTTTAGTGCATTTTGATAATCAAAAAGTTTAAAGTAAATATTACCCAAATCAACCAACGCAGTCAAATTGTCAGGGTCTAGTGACAAAGCTTTTTCGTAATAAGCTTTTGATTCAACATAATCTTCATAATCGTGATATAGCAAAGCGATTGCGTTATAAATTTCTGGGTTCAAGGCGTTGAAATCAATTGCTCTGTTATAGAAGTGAAGCGCTTTTGCGAAGTTTTTTAACTCAGCATAAGTATTACCCAAATTGAAATATACAAGATAATTTTGCGGATCAACTTCCATTGCTTTTTGGTAGTAGCCTAAAGCTTTTTTGTATTCTTTTTCAAAGAACCAAATGCTACCAAGATTTAACAAAGCTTGTGAATCGTTAGGATGAAGATTTAGCAAGCTTTCATAAACAGAGATGACTTTGTCGAACTTGTTATCCATAGCATAAAGTTTAGCCAATGCGTGATAATTATCAGCATTGCTAGGGTCTTGAGCCATAGCTAAAATGGTTGAGTTCAATTCTTGGTCAAGTTCTTGTTTTAGTTGTTCTTGGTTGATTTCTTTTTCGCTCATAATTTTATTTTACCACATAAATTATTTTATCAAAAATGTTAACATTAATCCTTGTAATCAGAGTATTCTTTAGATTCTTCCTTCCAAACTTCTTCTGTAACAACGCAAGCGTGATTCCAGAATTTTTCGATTGCATAAGTTTCTCGTTCATCTCTGTGTAAAATGTGAACTACAACATCACCGTAATCGATTAAATTCCATCGGTTTTTCAAATCGTTTTCTTCACCATTTGGATATCTTTTGAATAGACCTTTAATTTTTTCTTTTACGTAAGAAGTTAAAGATTTTACTTGAGGAGTAGAATCTGCAGAACAGATTACAAAATAATCTGCAAGTGACGAAACTTGGCTAATATTCAATACAGAAATATTTTTAGCAAGTTTGTCATCTAAAATTCTTGCGATAATGCAAGCGAATTTGTTTGAGTCAATTCTAATTTCTTCAATAGCGTTTTCTGTCATTATTCTGCATCCAACATATCTACTCTACGTTGGTGTCTGCCACCTTCGTATTCACTGTGTAACCAAGTTTCAACGATATCAAGTGCTAAAGATTCACCTGTAATTCTTTCGCCTAGGCAAAGAACGTTAGCATCGTTGTGTAATCTTGAAAGCATTGCTGAATAAGGTTCGTGAGCCAAAACTGCTCTAACACCTTTAACTTTGTTTGCAGCGATTGAAACACCGATACCAGAACCACAACAAATGATTCCTCTTTCGTTTTCACCGTTTGCAACGCTTTTTGCAACTGCTTTTGCATATACTGGGTAATCACAAGATTCTGTTGAGTGAGTACCGTAATCAGTTACTTCATAACCTTTTTCTTTTAAAAATTCTGCGATTTTGTTTTTTAAATTTACGCCTGCGTGGTCTGAGCCTACGCCAATTTTCTTGATTGTCATTATTCCTCCGTGTGTTTTTTCTCATTATACTAAATTCAAGACCTTTGCGCAACAGGGCAATGTTTTTTTACAAAATCTTAATATATTATTATTTGCAATTTGCTTATTTATTGTTTAAAATAAACTAAAAGGATTTAAGATGAAGAACAGCACCAATCAATCGATTAAACCAATAACAACACGCCGAAATGACTATGGATATTTAGAAATAGGTGGGTGTGATTTAACAGAATTGGCTAATAAATATGCAACTCCGCTTTACGTAATTGACGAAGCCACTCTTAGAGCTGTTTGTAACGATTACAAAGATGCTTTTAAAGATTACGAAAAAGTTAATTTTATGTATGCTTCAAAAGCTCTTTGTACAAGTGCCATAACAAAAATTGTTGCGAGTGAAGGTTTTGGTTTTGATGTAGTTTCAGGTGGTGAAATCTATACTGTTTATAAAGCTGGCGTTGATATGAAAAAAGTTCTTTTCAATGGTAATAACAAAACTGTTGACGAACTTTCTTTGGCAATTGAAACTGGTGTTGGGCATATTTCTGTCGACAATTTCTTAGAACTTACGATGTTGAATGAAATTGCAAAAAGTTATGGCAAAACAGTTGATATTTTTTTGCGTGTAACTCCTGCAATTGAATGTCATACACATGAATACATCAAGACAGGTAATTTAGATTCAAAATTCGGTTTTGATTTATCTCAAGTTGATGAAGCTATTGAACTTATTAAAGACGAGTATACAAATTTGAATTTGCGCGGTTTGCACGCTCATATAGGTTCTCAAATTTTTGAAACACAAGTTTATCACGACGAAATTGACATTTTGGTAACTGAACTTGTAAGAATTGAGAAAAAACACGGCGTAAAACTTGATGAAATAAATATTGGCGGAGGTTTAGGTGTAAAATATGTAGAAACAGATGTTCCACCTTCAACTCATAAAATAGCAGAGGTTATAATAAATTCCGTAAAATTGAGTTGTGAAAAACATAATGTCAACTATCCTACAATTTACTTAGAACCAGGGCGAAGCATAATTTCTACATCAGGTGTAACTCTTTATACAATCGGAAGTCAAAAACAAGTTCCAAACGGCAGAAAATATGTCGCGGTAGACGGAGGAATGGCGGATAATCCTCGTCCAAGTATGTATCAAGCGGAATATACTGCTGAAATAGTTAATAAACCTGCGAATGAGGACTTGCAAAAGGTTACAATTTGTGGTCGTTATTGCGAATCAGGAGATGTGATAATAAAAAATATTGAATTACCAAATCCAGAAGCTGGAGATGTACTATGTGTCTACAACACAGGGGCTTACAATTACTCAATGGCAAGCAATTACAACAGAACTCAAAAACCTGCTATGGTACTTGTAAATTCTGGTTTATCTGATATTATAGTAAAGAGAGAATCACTTGATGATTTGTTAGAACACGACGTTATACCAAGTAGGCTAAAATAATGATAGATGAACTATTGTCACAATTTTATACTCAACTAAAAGCCATTGATTTGTCGTTCAATTGGTTAAATGTTGCAGAGGTTCTAATCATTGTTGCAACGATGTATGCGGTATACAGAAAGTTCATTAAGAACACTCAGGCTGAAAAGTTGGTTAAAGGTATTTTGTATCTTGCTTTAGCTTGGGCGTTTTCAGAAGTTTTGATTAAAATTGACCTTCGCATAATTGGTATGTTCATTCAAGCGCTTGTAACAATGATTGCGTTGAGCTTAATTGTAATTTTCCAGCCAGAATTGAGAAGATTTTTAGGCTACTTAGGTCAAGGTGGATTCTTCAATGAATTGATTACAAGTAAACACACACCTTTGGAAACAGAAGTTGATGTTGTAAAAGAATTGATTGAATCTGTTAAATTTTTATCAAAAAATAAAATTGGTGCATTAATTGTGTTCCAAAATTCGATTGATACATCATCATTTTTTGATGTTGGAACAAAGATTGATGCAATAATTTCAACAGAATTGATTTTAACAATTTTCCACCCAAACACACCACTACACGATGGTGCAATGATTATTAAAGACGGAAAAATTCATTCAGCAGGTGTTTTGTTACCTTTAACAGAAGACCCAAAACTTAGCTGGAGATACGGAACTCGTCATAGAGCTGCAATTGGTGTTACAGAAATTAGTGATTGTGCTTGCTTGGTTGTTTCTGAAGAAACAGGCAGTGTTTCAGTTTCTTTAGACGGCTCACTTAAAAAGTACGATGACTTAGCTACATTAAAACTTGATTTAGAAAACATTTTAGGAATTAAGAAAGAGTCAGATGTAACTAACAAAAAAACAATATTTAAAATAGACAATTTGATTACAATTAAAAAGAACGAACACGAGAATAAACAATAATGACAATATTTGCGAAAAAACAAAAGGTTCAACCAAAACCAAAAACAAAGTTAGAAATTGCCAAAGAAATTATTTTTAGAATGTTATTTATTACGCTAGGTGCATTAATTGCAGCGTTTGCATTGGAGGCTTTTTTACTTCCAAATAGCATTATTGACGGTGGCGTAATCGGTATTTCTATGATGGTAAGTCATATCACAAAATGGAACTTAGGTTTGGTAATCTTTGTTTTGAACCTTCCATTCTTATTTTTGGCTTTGCAAAAAATGGGTAAAATGTTTGTATGCAACGTTTTGTTCGGCGTTGCAATGTTATCAATCTTTGTTAACTTAATTCACTTCCATATTACTGACGATAATCTTTTAGCAACAGTGTTTGGTGGTATGATTTTAGGTGCTGGGGTTGGTATTATTCTTAAAAACGAAGGTGCACTTGATGGAACAGAAATTTTATCAATAAGATTGGCTAAAAAATTTGGTTTTTCTGTTGGTGAACTTATTATGTTCTTTAACGTATTTATTTATACTGCAGCAGGTTTCTTATACGGCTGGGATAGTGCAATGCTTTCAATCTTGACATATTTCATTGCCTACAAGGTTATTGATATTGTTCAAGAAGGTATGGATAGTTCAAAATCAGCATTAATCATTTCACAACATCCTAAAGAAATCGGTGATGCGATTATTAAAGAATTGGATATCAGTGTAACTTACCAAAAAGGTAAAGGTGGTTATTCAGGACAAGAAAAAACTATTATCTACTGTGTAATCAGCCGTTTGGAAGTTACAAAAATGAAGAAATTAATCCACTCAATTGACCCAGAAGCTTTCTTAGTTATACAAGAAGTTCACGAGGTTGAAGGTGTGAGAATTAAAAAGAAATAACTAGACAATTACAAAAAATTGTTATAATATAAGTATTATCAACAAGGAGAAAGTTTAAAATGGCAGGTAAAAACTCAGATACAATTCCAATAGAGGTAAGCATCTTAACCGCTGACCACGATATTAAAGGAACTGTACACGTTTCAAAATATACAAACACGAATCGTGAATTGACAGATTTGTTAAATGACAGAGAACGTCGTTTCTTGGCAGTTACAAATGCAGAAATTTATCCTAGAAATTCTGCTCAAGCTCCAAGAAGATACAATTTCCTAGAAATTCACATGGATTATGTTTTAATGGTTCACCCATCAGCTCAAGCTGTGTTTAAGGAATCTGCAAAGGCTCAAGAAGATATTGCAAGATTTAGAGATTTAAGATTGAAATTAAATCAAACAAAACCATTTAAGTAAAAAGAAATTCAAAATTTATAATTGCCTGAATTTAATTCAGGCTTTTATATTATATATCGTCATACCGCACTTGTTGCTGTATCTAAAAAAGAATGTAGGTCAGGCATTGCTTGACAATAAAAGGAGTAAAAATGAAAGTATTAATTACAGATAAATGCCATGATAGAGCAAGAGAAATTCTTTCAGAAATCGCAGAAGTAGACGTATTGCCTACAATGAGTGAAGATGAATATGTTGAAAATATTAATAAATATGATGCGGTAATGATTAGAAGTTCATCAAGAATTACAAAAAGAATTATTGATACATCAACTCACTTAAAAATTGTTGGTAGAGCTGGTGTAGGTGTTGATAATATTGATGTAGAAGCAGCAACAGAAAAAGGAATTGTTGTTGTAAATTCTCCGAACGGAAATACAATGGCAGCCGCAGAGCATACTCTAGCAATGATGATGTCAATGGCAAGACACATTCCAGAAGCTTCAAAAAGATTGCATGAAGGTCATTGGGATAAAAAGAATTTAACAGGTGTTGAAATTTCTGGTAAAACACTTGGTGTAATCGGCTTGGGCAAAATCGGTTCTCATGTTGCTAAAGTTGCAAAAGCAATGGGTATGAATATTGTTGTTTATGATCCATTTGCAAAAGAAGAAATTGTAAAAGAATTGAATGCAAAATTAGTTAAAGATTTAAAAGACTTCTGGCATGAACCTGATTTTATTACAATTCATGTTCCAAAAACGAAAGAAACAGTTGATTTGGTTAATAAAGATACAATTGCACAAATGAAAAAGGGCGTTAGAATTATTAACTGTGCCAGAGGTGGAGTTGTAAATGAGAAAGATTTACGTGAGGCTCTTGATAACGATTATGTAGCAGGTGCAGCTTTGGACGTGTTCTGTGACGAGAAAGACATTACAACATCACCACTTTATGGTTGTGAAAAGAATTTGGTAATGACACCTCACTTGGGTGCAACAACTTATGAGGCACAAGTTAGAGTAGCAGAAGATGTTGCAACACAGATTAAAATTGTATTGCAAGGTGGAAAAACACCAAACGCAGTGAATAAAATATAAGTGTTTTGGTGAAACCTTCCAACAACAAACAAAATTTTTTCTTCCCCACTTGAAAAATGCAGAAAAATAGTTTATACTGAATAAAAATGAGGAGAAATAATATGGCTGGAATTAAAGATATACAATGCTCTCAACCTTTCTGGGGGGTAGACCCTAGTAGTGGAGCGACTTTTAGACTTGATGACTTGAAGTCTAATTTAATATCTTTGTTGCGTAGAATAAAGATGTTATGTCATTCATTGATAAAACATTCAATCTTATGTCACCCTGAACTAGTTTCAGGGTCGCATGGTTTCACCGGAAAGACATTGCGATTCCGAAACAAGTTCGGAATGACAAGTTTCAAAAAAGCCTTCGCTTTCACCCTAGCAGAAACCCTAATTGTAATGGGCATTATTGGCGTGGTTGCAGCATTGACTATTCCAAACTTAAATTCATCAACAGCCGACAAAGAAAAAGTTGCAAAAGTACAAAAAATATATTCAAACCTTTGTGATGCATTCGGTCGTGCTCAAGCCGTATATGGACCTTATGACGAATGGTTTCAAAATGATACTACATTTACAGCTCAATCAACTCGTTTTGGTGAAAGAATGACAGAGTTTATGAAGGTATCAAAAACTTGTAAACTTACAACAGGTTGTGCCTCTACATCAAAAGCATATAAGTATGACGGTTCTGAAATGGAATCTAATTTAGATAATTCACATAAAAATTATTACAATGTAATTTTAGCAGATGGTACATCAGTATCTTTTGATGGTCGTAACTCAGTAGGAATAATTCATATAGATATAGATGGTCCCAATAAAGGTCAAACAAAAGAGGGTGTTGATTTGTTTACATTTTGGATAAAGAATGATGACAATAACAACTATAATGTTCTATATTTTGGAGATAACGGAGATACTACAGGAAATATAGAACCTCCTTACGATATTTTAGGTTGGATAATATTGAATGGTAATATGGACTACTTAAAAGCAACTCTAACAAGTAGTACTTATAAATGTCCAAATGGCAAAGACCTAAATTGGCAAACACAAACATCTTGCAAGTAAGGATATAATTAGAATAATCAAGAGGCGCGAGCGTTCCGCTCGCGCCTCTGTTAGTTTTTATTATAAAACTTATAATTTGAAATTTTCCATTTGAGCTTGTTCTTGTTGAGGATAATTTTGTCTTAGTGGGTCATATCCACCAGCAGATTCAGCTCTTAACTTTTCCATATAGATTTGAGCAGATTTTACAGATTGTTGTAATTGGCTCAAGTTGCTGTCAAGACCTGCTAAAACTTGGTCTGCATAAGCGTCTGCGCCTTCTTTTTTTCTCATTGCATCGTCGTGTGCTTGGTTTCTGTAATTTTCTGCATCTTCTAGTGCTTTATGTTTGATTTCTTCGCATTCTGCAAAAACTTGTTCTCTAATGATTTCAGCTTCTTTTTGAACTTGGCGCATTAATTCTGATTCGCTAAGGATTCTGTTTGCTTCGTTTTGTGCTTCAAGAACAATTTTTTCAGCTTTTTGTTGAGCTTCCATTTGTAACTCTTCTTTTCTACGAAGAAGTCTTCTTGCTTCTTGAATTTCTTGAGGAAGTGAACCATAAATGCTATCAATGATTGATTCAACTTCTTTCAATTTTATTGCTACCAAATAATTTGGCAAAATTGGAAAACTCTTTTCTAAAATAATTTCTAATTGTTTTAATAAATCGTAAATACCGTTATTTTGAACGTTCATCTGTAAAATAACCTTTCGCTCTAGTGTAATAATTTTATTGTACAACAGTCCGAATTTAATTGTCAAACCATGATTTTATGCATGTTTGAGCTATTTTTTGAATTTTTCTTTTAGATACTCATTTACAACCTCTGGAACAAATTTCGAAATATCTCCGCCAAAGTCAAAAACCTCTTTTACAGAGCTTGAAGAAATAAAGTTGTATTTTGGGCGGGTAGTTAAGAAAATAGTCTTAATTTCCTTGTCTAGTGCGCTGTTTGTTTGTGATAACTGCATTTCAAATTCAAAATCAGAAACCGCACGCAAGCCACGAATTAAAACTTTTGCACCTTTTTGTTTTGCATATTCAACAGTTAAACCGACAAAACTGTCAACTTCAACGTTAGAAAAATCTTCTGTACATTTTTTGATTAATTCAACTCTTTCATCAACATTTAAAAGTCCAGAATTTTTCTTTTCTGGGTTGTATGCAACAGCAATAATTACCTTGTCAAAAATTTCAGAACTTGTTTTCAAAACATCTAAATGACCGTTCGTAATTGGGTCAAAACTTCCAGGGTATATTGCTATTTTCATAATTATTTCGCCTTTCTTGTGTAATCTATTTTATATTATATGCCAAACATGAAATATTAATATTTTGTTTATTTTTTAAAGTTTTTGCAAAAAAGGGATTAATATAATAAATGTAAAAAAAGTATAATTAATATTTAATAAGGAAAGGCAAAAACAATGGCAAAAACAATTGGTATCGACTTGGGTACAACAAATTCCGTAGTTGCTGTTATGGAAGGTGGTAAACCAACCGTAATCGCTAACGCAGAAGGTATGAGAACAACTCCTTCAATCGTAGGTTTTTCAAAAACAGGTGAAAGATTAGTTGGTCAATTAGCAAAACGTCAAGCAATCTTGAACCCAGATAAAACAATCGCTTCAATCAAAAGACACATGGGCGAAGATTACAAAAAGAATATTGATGGCAAAGACTACACTCCACAAGAAATTTCAGCAATGATTTTGAGAAAGTTAGCAGATGATGCTTCTAACTACTTGGGAGAAAAAGTTACATCAGCAGTAATTACAGTTCCAGCATACTTTAACGACTCACAACGTCAAGCAACAAAAGATGCTGGTAAAATCGCTGGTTTAGATGTTCTTCGTATCGTAAACGAACCAACAGCAGCAGCTTTGGCTTACGGCTTAGAAAAAGATAAATCAGAAAAAGTATTAGTATTCGACTTAGGTGGTGGTACATTCGATGTATCTATCCTAGAAATTGGTGACGGTGTTCACGAAGTTCTTTCTACATCAGGTGATACTCACTTAGGTGGTGATGACTTTGATGAAAAAGTTATGAACTGGATTTGTGACGAATTTAAGAAAACAGAAGGTATTGACTTACGTGGTGACAAACAAGCAATGCAACGTATTAAAGAAGCTGCTGAAAAAGCAAAATGCGAATTGTCATCTGTAGTTGAAACAAACATCAACTTACCATTCATCACAGCAGATGCAAATGGTCCAAAACACTTAGACTTGTCATTAACTCGTGCAAAATTTGAAGATTTATGCCACGATTTATTAGAAAGATGTAAAAAACCCGTTGAACAAGCAATTCAAGATGCTGGCATTTCAAAAGGTGACATCAACGAAGTTGTATTAGTTGGTGGTTCAAGCCGTATTCCAGCAGTTCAACAATTAGTAAAAGATTACACAGGAAAAGAACCTAACCAATCAGTAAACCCTGATGAAGTAGTTGCAGTTGGTGCAGCAATTCAAGCAGGTGTATTGGCTGGTGAAGTTAACGATATCGTATTGTTAGATGTAACTCCATTAACATTGGGTATTGAAACTTTAGGTGGCGTAATGACTCCACTTGTACCAAGAAACACAACAATTCCAGTTTCTAAGTCACAAGTGTTCTCAACAGCAGAAAACAACCAAACAGCAGTAGATATTCAAGTATTACAAGGTGAAAGACCAATGGCTAGAGATAACAAATCTTTAGGTATGTTCAGATTAGAAGGTATTGCACCAGCAATGCGTGGTGTTCCTCAAATCGAAGTAACATTTGATATCGATGCTAACGGTATCGTAAACGTATCAGCTAAAGATAAAGCTACAAACAAAGAACAAAAGATTACAATTACAAACTCTTCTAACTTGTCTGAAGAAGATATTGATAAGATGGTTAAAGAAGCTGAAGCAAACGCAGCAGAAGATAAACAAAAGAAAGAAGAAGCAGAAATCAAAAATAATGCAAACTCTTTAATCACATCTGCTGAAAGAATTGTAAAAGACTTTGAAGGCAAAATCGACAAAGCTGATGAAGACAAATTAAACGAACAAAAAGAAGCTTTGAAAAAAGCTCTTGATGAAAACAAATCTGCAGATGAATTGAAGAAAATGTCTGAAGAATTACAACAAACAATGTTTAGCATTTCTCAAAAAGCATACGAAGCAGTACAAAAAGATGAAAGTGCAAATGCAGGTTCATCTGAATCAGCAAGTTCATCATCAAACGACAACAAAGGCGACGATGATGTAATCGATGCAGAATATACAAAAGAATAATCAGTAATGATTAGATAATTTTGAAATGGCGCTGACCTAAGGTCAGCGCCATTTTTTCGACTGTAAATTTAATGTTTTAAACTTTTATTAAAATCCACTTGCCAAATATTATTGATGTAATATGATAGTTGTACACTATAAATCGAAAGTTATGGCGTTGGTATGCCATGCTTTACGTAGGTGGAGAGGTTAAAGCCTCTGATTACACAAGTAAAAAGGAGAAAACAAAATGCCAAAAATGAAAACTCACAAGTCTGGCGCAAAACGTTACAAAGTAACAGGCACAGGCAAAATTACCCGCAGAAAAGCTGGTATTGGCCACTTACTAGCAAACAAATCTTCTAGCAGAAAGAGAAAGTTGTTCAAAACAACTGAAATCGCTGCTTCACAAGTAGATTTAGTTTCAAAAGAGTTACCATACAAGAAGTATTCAAGATAGGAGTGGACAATGAGAGTAAAACGCGGTAATGTATGTCGCAATAGACATAAAAAAATCTTAAAATTAGCTAAAGGTTTTAAAGGCGCAAGAAGCAGAATATTTAAAGTTGCTAACTGTGCTGTAATGAAAGCATTAAAATATGCTTACAGAGATAGAAAAGCTACAAAACGTAACATGAGAAGATTATGGATTGTTAGAATTAATGCTGCTGTTAGAGAAAACGGCATGAATTATTCAAGATTCGTAAACGCATGCAAAAAAGCTAATATCGTTGTAAACAGAAAAATGCTAGCAGATTTAGCTGTAAACGATAAAGAAGCTTTCCAAGTAGTTTTAGAAACTGCAAAAGCTGCTGTTTAATAAACATATCGTTTAACGAGTTTTTACAGGCGGTCGGTGTATACACCGACCGCCTGTTTTATTTCTACTCTTTTTGAATAACCCTATTATGTCATTCTAAACTTGTTTCAGAATCTCTTATTTTATAAATTTTGAAATAAATTTAAAGTCACTTTGCTTATTTCTTCCCCTTCAAATTCGGTTGCATGGTTGATGTGCATTTTTAATAAAACTACTATAATCCTAGTATGAAAAAAATCTTGTATGCAATATTAGGCTTAATGCTACTTCAAATGCAAGCAAGCGCTTTAGATATTGTTTATCCGACAAAAGAATATTCAAAGATTAATTCACCATCAACCTTTATTGTTGGGTCTACAAAGCCTAGTGATAGACTTTTTATTAACGATAGAGAGATTGACGTGCATAAAACAGGCGCTTTTGCGCAAGCTGTAAAACTTCAGAACGGAGTAAATGAATTTAGAGTTTATTCTGGAAATATTCAAAAAACATATACAATTGAACGTCCTTATGTTGGAGGTGGAAATTGGAAACCTGCTCAAGTTGTAGATTTTGAATGTCCAAAAGTAATGGAAATTACAAGAGAAGGTGCACCTATCAGAACAACGGCAGTTCAATCAGGAATTAACAGACTTGCACACTATCAACGTGGAATGTTGTTGAAGGTTGACGGCGAAAAAGGTGATATGTACAGAGTTGCGCTTGCAAACAGCCAAAAGGCGTGGGTTGCCAAAAGTGATGTAAAACGCAAGTTGGTGGATTACGATAGAGCGTTTTTGTATGATTACCGTGAAAGAGAAACTGAAAACGACTATATTTATGAATTTGCATTGTCAAAACAAACCCCTTATTCAATAACAGAGGGTGAAACAATGGTTTTGAAAATTTATAATGTAGGTGGAAACGATAATAATACTGCTACTTTTAATATTAAATTGAATCAAATGCTAATGGGCTATGATTTACGCTATAAGGGCGATACTTTGGTTTTAAGTATTAAAAAAGAACCTAATTTGTCAAGAAAACATCCGTTGAAAAATGTTAGAATTGTAGTCGATGCAGGACATGGCGGAAAAGAATTAGGCGCTGTTGGTTGTTGCAGAAATTACGAAAAAGATTTCAACCTTTCTATTGCAAGATATTTAGAAAAAGAACTTCGTGCAATGGGTGCAACTGTTTACATGACAAGAAGTTACGATAAATACATGTCCTTGAATGATAGGGTTCGCTATACAAACGACAAAGAGGCTCAAATATTTGTAAGTATCCATGCAAACTCACTTCCAGATAGTATAAACCCAATGACAAGACGTGGCTCAAGCGTATTTTATTACTATGATGAAGCAAAACCTTTGTCTGATGCGATTATGAACTCTGTTGCAAATAAAATGCCTGTAAATAATGAAGGTGTAAAGCAAGCAAGTTTTGCAGTGGTTCGTAATACATCTGCGGTGAGTGTTTTGGTAGAAACAGCTTATGTAATTAATCCGTATGATAACGAATTATTGATGACAGATAAATTTAGGCAAGATTATGCAAAGGCGGTTGCTGACGGTATTAAAGATTATGTATGGCAATCTTCACGTATAAAAATGGCATGGCTTTCTCGCAACAAAATTAAATGCGAAAAAATGTCATAAATAGATGCATTGCTATAAGATGGCATTATTTATAATGAGTTACTCCACCTGTCGAATTGAGAAGGCTCTATATCTTTATATTAATAAAGTAGGTCAGGAATTGTCTAATAAAATTAATATAAGGAGTAAAAAATGAATACGGATATGTTTTGTTTTCAATGTGAACAGACTGTTGGAGGTCAAGGGTGTACAACAATGGGTGTGTGCGGAAAACGCGCAGATACTGCAAATTTACAAGATAAACTTACAAGTTCTTTGATAAAACTTGCAAACACTTGCGAAAAGAACGAAGAAAACACTAAACTCTTGATAGAAGGTCTTTTTACAACGGTTACAAATGTCAATTTTGATGATATTGAAATTCAAAAAATAATAGATAAGGTTATTGAAAAAAGCGGTAATCCAGACTTTGATGTTCAATCAATTTGGACATGTGATGAAGATAAAAGAAGCTTAAAATCCCTGATTTTGTTTGGCTTAAAGGGTATGGCAGCTTATGCTCACCATGCTTGGATACTTGGTTATAAAGATGAAAAGGTCAATTACTTTTTCTATGAAGCTTTGATAGCTGTTGCAAATGAGGATATAACAAACGATGAATTGCTTAAGCTTGTTTTAAAAACAGGAGATGTAAATTTTAAATGTATGGAAATGCTTGATAAAGCAAATACCCAAACTTATGGAAACCCTGAACCGACAAAAGTTTCAATGACGATAGAAAAAGGTCCTTTTATCGTAGTTTCAGGACATGACTTACACGATTTAGCTATGTTATTAGAACAAACAAAGGATATGGGGATTAATGTTTATACGCACGGTGAAATGTTACCATGTCATGCCTATCCTGAATTAAAAAAATATCCACATTTAAAAGGTAATTTCGGTACAGCGTGGCAAAATCAGCAAAAAGAATTTGCGAATATTTCAGCACCGATATTGTTTACAACAAACTGTATAATGCCTGTCCACGATAGTTATAAAGATAGAGTTTTTACAACTTCCGTTGTTGAATATCCAGAATGTGTGCATATTGGCGAAGATAAAGATTTTCGCTTAATAATTGAAAAAGCCTTAGAATTGGGTGGTTATAAGGAAGATAAACACATGAAAGGTATTAATGGCGGAGATACTTTGACTGTTGGCTTTGCTCATAAAACAGTACTTTCCGTTGCAGACAAATTAATTGAACTTGTTAAAGCGGGAAAAGTTAAACATATCTTTTTGATTGGCGGTTGTGACGGCGCAAAAACAGGTAGAAACTATTATACAGAGTTTGCCCAACTTACGCCAAAAGATACACTAATTTTGACACTTGCTTGCGGAAAATATCGTTTTAATGACCTTGATTTGGGTGAAATTGATGGCATTCCACGAATTTTGGATATGGGACAGTGTAATGATGCATATTCAGCAATTATGGTTGCATTTGAATTGGCTAAAGCGTTTAATTGCGGTATAAATGAACTTCCATTGTCGCTTATTCTGTCTTGGTATGAACAAAAAGCCGTTGCGGTTCTTTTGACTTTGCTGTACTTGGATTTTGAAAATATAAAACTTGGACCAACATTGCCAGCATTTGTATCGCCAAATGTTTTGAATATCTTGGTGGAAAAATTCAAAATCAAACCGATTACAACTCCAAAAGAAGACCTGAAGGAAATTTTAGGATAAATATAAAAAATAAATTTTACTCAGCAGGCGCGAGCGTACCGCTCGCGCCTTTATTTATTGCCATATCATATAAACAAACCTTCCGTCATACCGCACTTGTTGCGGTATCTTTTTAAAAATTTGTCCTTAAAAACACCAAACATTCAATTTTGTCCGTAAAATCACGTACGTAAAAATACGTACGCGTTTTTACCTACAGAGGTGATTATAATAAAACAAAGACGGTGCATTACACCGCCTTTGTTGTTTAAGTGACAGTAATAGTCTAGCGATTAAGCTTCGTCTAATGCTGCAACACCTGGTAATACTTTACCTTCGATAAATTCTAATGAAGCACCACCACCTGTTGATACGTGAGTGAAGTCTTCAGCTTTAAAGAATTTTTTAGCTGCAGAAACTGAGTCACCACCGCCAATTACTGATGTAGCGCCGTTTTTAGTGGCTTCAACGATATCTTTAAGGATTGATTTTGTACCTTCAGCAAATTTAGGGTTTTCAAATGCGCCTACAGGGCCGTTCATAAGGATTGTTTTAGAAGATTTGATAACTTCTGCAAATGCTTTTTGTGATTCAGGGCCTGCATCTACGCCTTCGAAACCGTCTGGAATGTTCTTGATTTCTACAACTTTGTTAGTTCCGTTGCCTGAAAAATCGTCTGTAACAAGAACATCAGTAGCCATAACTAGCTTAACGCCTTTATCAGCGGCTTTCTTTTCGATTGCTTTTGCAACTTCTAATTGGTCATCTTCGCAAATTGAGTTACCGATGTTGCCACCGTTAGCTTTCACGAATGTATAAGCCATACCGCCGCCAATAATCATATTATCAACCTTGTCTAATAAGTTTTCTAAAACACCAATTTTAGAAGAAACTTTAGCGCCGCCAACTACTGCTGTGAAAGGTCTTTCAGGGTTATCTAATGCTTGAGATAAGCATCTGATTTCTTTTTCCATTAACAAACCAGAAACTGCTGGTTTAAGGATTTTAGCTAATTTTGCAGTTGAAGTGTGGTTTCTGTGAGCAGCGCCAAATGCGTCGTTTACGTAGAAATCACCAAGTTTTGCAAGTTCTTCTGCAAATGTCATATCATCGTCTTTAGCTTCTTCAGCTTTGTAGTAACGGATGTTTTCTAATAAAGCAACTTGACCGTCTTTTAAATCTGCTAATTCTTTGTCAGCGCCTTCACCAACAGGTGATTTAACGAATTTAACGTCTTGACCAAGAACTTTTGACATATATTTAGCAACTGGTTCAAGTGATAAATCTTCTAATTTTTGACCTTCTTTAAGTTTTTGTGGTCTGCCCAAGTGAGCCATTAAGATGATTTTAGCACCTTTATCTTGTAAGAATTTTACTGTTGGTAAAATTGCTTGGATTCTAGTGTCGTCAGTAACGTTTTTGTCAGCGTCAAGAGGTACATTGATGTCTACTCTAACTAACGCTCTTTTGCCTTGAACGTCGCCTAAATCTTTGATTGATTTTTTCATTTTGTTAATCTCCTTTTATAAGTACAAAATTTATATTATTTCTTACATTCCTATTTTAATCGACACAAAATTTTAAGTAAAGTATTAATTTTTTTTCACATATATTGAATTTTTTTTTTAGTTTAAAGTACAATATACATAAAGTGTCGATAAATAGCATGGGAATTATGGAATGATGGACGATTTATTAACAGGATATAACTTTTACTCGAGCGGTCGAGATATGGAACTTATCACTAAAATTGTCGACACATTAAAAGATATTTTGGAATATGACAAAAAACAAGTAAAACCTTTATTTTTGCGCACTACAGACAACTTTATTATGAATATTGCACGCAAGGTTGTTGAAGAAAAGAAAAAGACTTTCTTGATTGGTATTACAGGCGAAAGTGCTTCTGGAAAGACTGTATTTGTTGATAATACTACACATGCTTGTGTTAAAGATTCCCATGATGGTATTTATACAGTAGTTAGACAAGATGATTATTACAAAGATACTTCAAAAGAATTGAAAGAAGCTGGAAGCTACGAAGAATTATTTAAAACTGGATTTAGCTTTGATACCCCTGATGTTATTGATTTACAGCTAATGAGAGAACATTTAATTGCACTAAAAGAAGGTAAGGAAATTACATCTCCACATTATAATTTTGTGACTTGTGAATCTACTCCAGATGGTGATGTTAAAAAACCAGCTAAAATCATCTTAACAGAAGGTTTGTATGTCCTAAACGAACAAGTGCGTGATATTATGGATGTAAAAGTTTATGTATTTACTCCATTGGAAGTTTTAAAAGACCGTTGGTACAAGCGCGCAGCAAGCAGAGGTAAAACAGGTGAAGCTGCAGATATGCAATTTAAAGATGTAAACAAAACAGCTCAACAATACATTAGACCTACATATCCGATTGCAGATGTAATTATTAATGGACTTGTATCTCAAGAATATATTGTAGAAATTACAGACAAAATTTTTGACTCAATAAAAGCTTTATTCTAAAAAAAAATCATATATTTTGACTATTTGAAATTTGTAAAAACATCATTATACTAAAACTATGAAACGTTTTTTGTTAACAATTTTAATGATTATGTTTTCAACTCTTACGGTAAATTCGCAAGAACTACTTTTGCGTGGGTATGACGGTATTGAATTGCCAGTTGGAACGTTAATTCAGGTAATTAATTTACAAGAATTTTCCACAAAATATTGTGATGAAACAACAAGAGTATCTTTTGTTGCAACAAATGATACATATATGCAAGAAATGGTTATAATCCCAAAGGGAACACGTTTTTATGGCATGATTGAAAAAATGAATGAGCCGATTGTCGGTACAAATGCCTCTATGGTAATAAAAATCACTAAAATGGTTTTGCCCGATGACTTTGAAATTCCTATGAAGGGGTATATTTACTCAACAAATAAAAACATAATAGGTGGTGGGTTAACAGAACCTGCGAGTTATGTGAAAGTTCCACATTATCAACAAGGTTTCGGAATTGGTACAAATAAATTTGTTCCTGGACCAGCAAGAAAAATGGGTGAACACCTTACTATTGCTGCTGGTGCAGACCTTATGATAGTGTTAACGAGTCCAGCATACATTACACATACCTTAACAAATTGACACGATTGAATAAAATAAATAAAATATCATTATCGTATATTTTATGAGGTAATGATATGAAAAAACAAATTAGCTTTCTTTTAATCGCAACATTTATTACGATGAATGCTTCATTTGCTGCATCAAATTTTCAGTATGATTCATCATCTCAAGTATATTCTGGACAACCATTAAAAGGTTCAGTTGTAAGTGTTCCTGCAGGTGCTGTTGTTTCTGCAGTAACTACAACAGAAATTGGTTCAGAAAACTTAGTAAAAGGTCAAGCTGTTCAATTAGCACTAGGGTCTGACTTTTATTATAATGGACAAATGATTGCTCCAGTAGGAAGTACTGTTTTCGGTACTGTTACAGAATTGTCAAAAGCAAAATATGGCGATATGAACGGTAGAGTTAAAATTTTGTTTACTCAAATAACAACTCCTTATGGTGTTCAAATTCCTATTTCAGGCGTAATCAAAACTAATGACGGTTCAGGTGTTCTAGTTGGCGGAACAAAAATGGACGTAACAAAAGAATATGCGAAAAATATGGCAGTAGGTACAGCCGCAGGTGCTTTATCAGGACTTGTATTTGGTGCATTAGCTGGCGGTGATGTAGGTCGTGGTGCAGCTTTAGGTACTGCTGTTGGTGCTGGAGGTGGCGCTGTTAAGGCTGCTGCTCAAAAAGGAAACCCTGTTTCTATTCCAGCAAATTCACGTGTAGATATTATTTTAAATCAGCCAATTACAGTAAATCCTTCAGCATATAGCTACGAGGATTAGAAGGTTAGGGAATAAATTATTTTATACTTTTTGCAAAAGTATGAAATAAAAAGTGGGATATCAAATGTCAATTCTAGGAAATATTAACAGTTTAATAGACGAAGATGATAACGAACAACAACATGGCTATACAACGCCAGCCGTTATCAAAGATAACAAAGACTATATTTCAATTAAGAAAGCCTTTGTTTTATCATTAATTTTGCACCCTGCAGTAGTTGGTGCAGTAGCTTTAATTGGTTTTATTTTAATGCTTTTAGGCATAAATTTATTTATGGCTGAAAGACCAAAACCAAAAATGAATGATATTGAGTTTGTTTTGGTTGATAGAGAAGCAACTCCGAGAAACATGAAAACGCCATACCGCTCAAATATGAACTCTCGTGGTGGTGGTATTAATGACCCTAAACGTAAGGTTTCAATGCCTTCTCCAAAACCTGCAAAAAATGCGAAACCAAAACAAGCATCTCCAGCTCCGAAAAAAGCTGTTAAAAAGGCTGTTACAAATCCAGCTCCAAAGAAAACGGTAAATAAAAAGGTTACAAAACCTCAAGCATCAGGCGGAACTAAGACTCCAGCTAAAAAGGTTTCATCACCAAGACCAGCGGCTCCAAGTGTTAGACCTTCAGCAACAAGACCAGCAGCTCCTAAGGTTACAACTACACCAAAAACTGCGTTTAATGTACCTGTTCCACCATCTCATACGACTGGTAAATACTCAACAGGTCCCGTAAGTGGAAGTGGTACAGCAAGAAAATCTGCTGGTGGTGGATATTCACCACATCCTTCATTAGCTCCTACGTACCACCCAGGCTCAGGTTCAGCATCTGGTTCAAGAACTGGCTCTTCATACGGTACAGGTTCTCATGGTTCTGGTGCAAGCAGAGGTGGTTCAGGAAGTTACGGTAACCCAAGTGGTGGTGGCGGAAGACCTGGTATAGACGCAATTGCGCAACCAGATTTTGGACCATACATGGCAGATTTACAACGTCGTATTAAAGCAAACTGGGATCCACCAAAAGGTAACGAAAGTAAACGTGTAGTGTTACTATTTAAAATTGCACGTGATGGAAGACTTTTATCAGTTAGAGTTTATAAAAGTTCAGGTTTAGCATCTGCTGATAACGCAGCATTGCAAGCAGTTAAATTGACTGCTCCATTCAGACCTCTACCAGTAAACTTTAAAGGTCCAAGTGTAGATATTCAATTTACATTCGATTACAACGTATTCGGTGCAAGTTACAGATAATAAGTAATAATTAGTTAGTACAAAAAAGATAAAGGACAAAAAACATGGAATTAATTTTACATTCAATTCAATTAGATTGGCCCGTTTTAACACCAATTTTAATCTGTTCAATTTTGGTTGTTACAGTGGCAATCAACAGATACTCTTTTTATGGCAAAAACAAAAGAGATGTAGTTCAGTTCATTCCTAAATTGCAAAAGGAATTGGCTAAAAACAACATGGCAGGCGCTCAAAATTTATCAATTCAATTGGGTGGTGTAATCGGTGAAGTTACAGAAGAAGCTGTTAGAATTTTCTCTGAACAAAAAGCTGGTTTCTCTCGTTCATTTGATATTGCAGCAGCTCTTGCTACAAGAAAGTTAGAAAATCATTTAACAGTTTTAGGTACAATCGGTGGTGTTGCTCCATTCTTAGGGTTGTTTGGTACTGTTGTTAGAATCTTGTACACATTCCAAGATTTGGCAACTCAAGGTAATCAATCTGCAGCAGTTGCAATGGGTATTGGTTCTGCCTTAATCGCTACTGCTTTCGGTTTAGGCGTTGCGATTGTTGCTGTTATCTTCTACAACTATTTCCAATCAGTTGTTAAACGTTATGAAGATGATTTCAACTTAATTAAATTATTATTCTTGAGCTTTGTTGACTCAAATGAAGAAACAACAGTTCAAACATCACAAAATATTGCTCTATAAGGATTACTAAACAATGGCAATGAAAACAAACAAGGGTAAAGAAGCTCTTTTTACTGAAATTAATATTACACCGCTAACGGATATTTTCTTGGTTCTACTTATCATCATGATGGTTGTAGCGCCTACTTTCCAATCAATGGATAACAGTATTAATATCCCAGAAATTAATAGCGGTATTTCAATTGAACAAAAGAATTGTACAGTTTCTGTTACAAAAGAAGGTTTGATGTACATTAATGGTAAAGAAACTTCTCCAAGTGCTTTAGCATCAGAGTTGTCAACACTACTTCCAACTTTAGAAAAGAAAGAAGTTGTTGTAAAAGCAGATACAGATGCTAAAAATTCCGTTGTTTTAAAAATTATGGATGCCGCTCAAGAAGCTGGCTATGAAAAGTTAATTGTAGCTGGTGAACCGTTGAGTAAAAAAGAACAAAATCAATTAAAAAATGATAGTATGTCATCAGATGAACTAGATATGCCAGCTTCAACACCTGCAGATATGGGTAGAACAAAAGTTCAAAGAAGTAGCATTCCAACAGATGACGAAGAATGGGTTGAATAATTATGGCTAGAAATAAACGTGATTGCTTTAATGAAATTAACATCACACCGTTGACAGATATTTTCTTGGTATTACTTATCATAATGATGGTTATTGCACCATTGTTGGATAGCCAAGGTCTTAATTTAACAGTTCCAGAAATTGTTAAGGAAGAAAATATCCAAAAAGATACTAAAATATTAAACGTTCAAGTTACTGATGATAACAAATATTACATCAACGACCAAGAAGTTGCTGAACAAGACTTAGAATCAGTTTTGAAAGATGCATCTAAAGATAAGCCTGATGGATTGTTGATTCAATCAGCTCCAAATTCAACTCATGGTGCAGTTGTAAAATTAATGGATAACGCTAGAAATTCAGGGATTACAAGTATTTCTGTAATGGAAGGCTAATTTTAAATTTTTGTCTAACAAAACGGCGCGGATTGCAAAGTAATCCGCGCCGTTTTTATATATTTTACTTAATTAAACAAGTTCCTTTTTCGTTGTGGTACTTAGTAGCTTTTTGAATAGCTCTATCCATAGAAAGTGTTATGTCATGTCTTGTTATGCTTTGAGAAAGTCCACTGAATAACTGCTCTCTAGCAATTTTTGCATTGTTAAATACAACTACAACGTGAATGTTATCTTCTTTAAGTCTTGAAATCATTGTTTCCAGTGCAAATGTTGCTGAAATATCCATTGATTTTATTTTTTGACAATCAATAATAATTGTTTCTTTGTTCAGTAAGGCTTCACTTCTTGCTAAAACAGTTGAAGCTGACCCGAAGAAGAACATTCCGTCAATGTGCAAAATACCAAGATATAATTTACAATCTCCGTCAAGATTAGGTATTTCGTGGTCATAAGTGTTAACTTTTAAGTCTTGAGTTGCTCTAACAGCAAATAATACGGCAGAAAGAACTATACCAACACCAACAGCAAAGATTAAATCATCGATTACTGTAAGTACAAATACAGTTGCCATAACTAAAATATCAGCTTTTGATGAATGTGCGATTACTTTTAAATATTTATAATCAATAATATCAACCCCAACCTTGATAAGGATTGCAGCAAGTACAGCAAGAGGAATTTGTGATGCAAAAGGTGCTAAAAATAGCACTACACAGATTAAAAAGATTGAATGTACAATCCCTGAAAGTCTGCCAGTAGCGCCACTATTGATATTGATCAAAGTTCTCATTGTAGCACCTGCACCTGCTAAACCACCAAACATGCCAGCTAAAGCGTTTCCGATGCCTTGTCCTACAAGTTCTTGGTTAGAATTGTGCTTCGTGTTTGTGATTGAATCAACAACTAAACAAGTTAGCAAGGAGTCGATTGAACCAAGTATTGCAAGAGTTACAGCGAGTGGTAAAATTGTTTGAAAATCATGAAATGAAATCATACCTAATTCAAAATGAGGTAATCCTAAAGGAATTTCACCTATAGTTTTTACATCAAAATGAAAAGCAATAGTAACAACTGTTCCAATAACAAGTGCTAAAAGTGAAGTTGGACAGTATTTTGCAATCTTTTTAGGTGTTAAAAAAATTACAGCTAAAGCGATTAAACTTAAGATAATTGCAGGATATGAAATTTCGGATAAATGTTTAAATACTTGAAAAATTTGTTCAATTGGTGTTCCACTTGCTTCAAGTCCTAAAAAGGGAGCTAGTTGGAGTAAAATAATGATAACCCCAATACCGCACATAAACCCAGATACTACTGGATATGGCACAAAGTGAATTAATTTTGCAACTCCTGTAAAAGATAAGCAGATTTGAACCAAGCCTGCTAAAAAAATTGCAGTAAAGATAACTTTTGGATTGTTAGGATATGTTAATACAAGTGATGCGATAACCACTGTCATTGGTCCTGTTGGTCCTGAGATTTGAGTGGCAGTTCCTCCGAATATTGAAGCAAAAAGTCCGACTATGATTGCACCCCATAGTCCTGCTGCTGCTCCGAGTCCACTGGCTACGCCAAAGGCTAAGGCTAAAGGTAACGCAATTACACCAGCTGTAATGCCTCCAAAAAGATTACCTTTTAAATTTGTAAACATCGTTGTCTTAGTCATTGTAACCTCTTTCTTAAAATGATAAAATTATGTTTAATAATTATAATATATATTTATAAGAAAGGATATAATATTCATGAACGATATTCAAAAACAAGAAATTCAGCGATTAATGGACGGTAATGAGCGCTTTGTGAAAGGCGAATGCTCTTGTCATACACGTAACCTTGAAACTCTAAAACAATTTATGACACATCAAGAGCCTAAAACTATTATTTTAAGTTGTTCTGATTCTCGTGTAATACCTGAAGTTATTTTTGATTGTGGAATTGGCGAACTTTTTGTTGTTAGAACTGCTGGTGCAACAATTGGTTTAACTTTTGATATCTTAGAAAGTATCGAATTTGGTGTTTCTAAACTTAAAGCACCTCTTCTAATTCTTTTAGGACACGACGATTGTGGTGTTACAAAATACGCAAAAGACTATTACTCTGAAAATAAGGAGTCTTACACTTCAATAATGAGTAACTTATGTCCTATTGTTGAAGAGCAAGGTCATTTACATTACGATGAAATTACAAAAATGCATACTCAGACTTTGATAAAATTATTGAAAGAACGCTCTATGATAATTAACGAAGCAGTTTCTAGTGGAAATTTAGAAATTATTGGTGCGCATTTCCATTTTGATACAGGAAAAATTAATTTACTCTAAATTTTTTCTGTGTTATAAATAAAATGTACACAGACGAAATAATGGAAGAATTGGAATTATGGACATAGAAAAATTACGCAATATTGCGATTATTGCACACGTTGACCACGGTAAAACTTCAATGGTAGATTGTATGTTGAAACAAAGTGGCGTATTCAGAGAAAACCAAGAAGTTCAAGCGTGCGTTTTGGACTCAAACGATTTGGAAAGAGAACGTGGTATTACAATTCTTTCTAAAAATATTTCAGTAGATTACAAAGGTTATCACATCAATGTTGTAGATACTCCAGGTCACGCGGACTTCGGTGGTGAAGTAGAACGTGTTTTAGGTATGGTTGATGGTGCTTTGTTAATTGTTGATGCGGCCGAAGGTCCAATGCCTCAAACAAGATTTGTACTTTCAAAAGCATTAGAATTAGGTTTGAAAATTATTGTTGTAATCAACAAAATTGATAAACCTGCTGCAGAACCTGATTTAGCTTTAGACAAAGTTTTTGATTTGTTTACAGAATTGACAGATAACGAAGAATTAATTGATTTTCCAATTATTTATGCAAGTTCATTACAAGGTTTTGCTAAAAAAGAATTGGAAGACGAAAGTGATAATATTGCACCTTTAATGGACTGCATTATTGAAAATATCAAACATCCAGAAGGTGATGCTAATGCAAACCTTCAATTTCACGTAACTACATTGGATTACAATGATTACGTTGGTCGTATCGCAATCGGTAGAATCAAAAACGGTCACTTGAAATCTCAAGAAACATTGTCTTTGATTAAGGCTGACGGTTCTGTTCAAAGATGCAAAATTACAAAATTATTTGGTTTCCATGATTTAGGTCGTGTAGAAATCGAAGAAGCATCAGCAGGTGATATTGTTGGTATTGCTGGTTTCCCTGATGTTCAAATTGGTGAAACTATTTCATCTCTGGATAATCCTCAGGCGTTACCATTAATTCACATTGACGAACCTACATTACAAATGAACTTCTCTGTAAATGACAGCCCTTATGCTGGTCAAGAAGGTAAATTTGTAACTTCTCGCCAATTGAGAAAAAGATTATATGACGAATTAGAAAAAAATGTTAGTATGAGAGTTGAAGATACTGAAAATACTGACAAATGGGTTGTTTCAGGACGTGGTGAATTACACTTAAGTATTTTAATTGAAACAATGCGCCGTGAAGGTTACGAATTCCAAGTGTCTAAACCCGAAGTTATTTATAAAACTATTGACGGTGTTCAAATGGAACCTTATGAAAACTTGTTCCTTGATGTTCCTGACGAATGCACAGGTTCTTGTATTGAACGTTTAGCTGGCAGAAAAGCTCAAATGTTAGATATGCAATCAACAGGTGTTCGTTCAAAATTAGAATTTGTAATTCCTGCAAGAGGTTTAATCGGATTTAAAGGTGAATTTATTAGACTTACTAGAGGTGAAGGTATTATGTACCACACGTTTAATAAATATGATACTCTAGCGGGTGATATTCCAAAACAAAGAATGGGCTCTCTAATCGCTTGGGAACAAGGTGAGGCCGTTCCTTACGCATTAGACCAATTTGCAGATAGAGGTACTTTCTTTATCACTCCAAAAACTAAAGTTTACAAAGGAATGATTGTTGGTGAAGGTAATAGAGCACAAGACGTTGCTGTAAACGTATGTAAAACTAAGAAATTGACTAACATGCGTACATCAACTGCGGATGCAATGGTTGTTTTAAAAGCTCCAAAACTTCTATCTTTGGAAGAAGCTCTTGATTATATTGCAGATGATGAATTGGCAGAAATCACACCAGAAAGCATTAGATTAAGAAAAGCTGATTTAACAAGAACAAGATTTAACTAATTTAAACAAGTATGATTAGAACAATAATCGCGTTATTTTTAAGAATAGTATCAAATCCTTTAGCAAACGTATATCAAAAGAAAATTTGTGAAACAAATTCTTCTTTAATTTGCAATTTTTATACATACTTTATTCTAGGAATTTTGTGCGTACCGTTTGCATTAAATGTTGATTGGATTAGTTTACCAAAAGAGTTTTGGTTCTTTTCAATAACGGCTGGTTTGTTGTGTTCAGTAGGTAACGCCTGTTTAGTGAAAGCGTTGCAAATAGGTGAATTATCTGTTTTAGGACCGATTAACTCTTACAAATCAGTTGTCGGAATGATTATCGCAATATTTATTTTGCACGAAATACCAAGTTTGTTTGGTGTTTTAGGTGTTGTTTTAATCATTTTGGGTAGTTGGTTTGTGTTTGACACTCAAGCAGAAGGCTTTTCTTTTGCTTTATTTAAAAGAAAAGATATTTTACTAAGATTTACAGCTCTTATTTT
>ERZ808275.245-NODE-245-length-27297-cov-4.613391_pt1 | contig 27297 bp, 45 predicted proteins | sample MGYA00520894_ERZ808275 | MGnify/ENA primary metagenome ERZ808275 (study PRJEB31516, sample SAMN03275598) | gut metagenome | biome: mammalia-associated habitat; material: feces | host: Papio cynocephalus | place: Kenya | collected 2012-08-03 ...
TTCGTAGAAACATGCACACCTTTGAGCCTGGGCGAACAATTTCAACCGCTTTCTTCACGAAAGGCAGAGATAGAGAATAGGGAGGGTTTGTAACAATATCACCATCAAAGGAAACATTGTCAGGCGAGAGGAAGTCTGCCACTTCGCCGTAACCATAGTCGCAGATGTCACGTGAGACAACATCATACCCGTTAGCGACGAGAACTTTAGAAAGATGTCCTTCTCCACATGCAGGTTCGAGAATTCTGTGATTGAGTGTTTCGAGCTTCAGCAACCATTCCGCAGCAGAAGGGTTAGTGGCGTAGTAGTCGTGAGGCGCACGCTCATGGTCAGCATGATTGCTCGCTCCGATAGAGCTAAAAACAAAAGATTTCGTGTTTGTTGGCATTATACAAGTATATTTAAAGAGACGTTTGCGATAAAAGTTGGAAGTATTCAGAACAGCAGAAGCCTTTGCGAGGAGAGAACTGTTCAAAGGGCGTTGAACAAAATAATTCCTTTCGGTTGCACCAGCGAGCGAGGTCTTTTTGCCACATGGGAATTTCGTGATGGTTTTTGGCGGGGTCACGATATGGTTGGGCGTATGGATATACGGCATAACCTGTATGGTTTTTCCTATGTTCGATCATTTGTTTGCGCCAGTGGTTTACACGATTGTAGCACTGACGAAAGTCATATTTTCCTCCTATCATTGTGTAGAGGAAGAATTCCCCACGATAACCATATGAACGTATTAGACTCATGGCACGCTCACAATGTGAGATTTGTGCATCGGTGTCACAACCGAAGCGTATGCGTGTATGAATCCATTTGATCTTAGCCAACCTTTGGGCAAATTCGTCTGTGACAAGGCGAGCGTCAAGAGCTTGATTGAAGTCAATGCGGTAGCCACGTTGTATGATTTTGTCAAGCTGTTGGACGGCGTATTCACCCGAAGCAAGGAAGTTGTTGTCCATCAGCACAAGATTTTTGTGTCCATTGGCAACCTTGTCTACATCCCAGTAAGGACGAATTGTTCCCTCTTTGCGAGGGACAACACACCAAAAACATTTGTTTGGGCAACCACGTGTAAGGAAGCCATAAGATGTGTCGTTTGGTATGTCGTTGTAGATGGAGAAGTCGGGTTGTGTATTGTCTATGTGGGCTGGTAGTTGCGAGTGAATGTCGTAACCTGTGCCACCTTTTATTATGGTCTTTGCATTGATTGGGAACACATAGTCGGGCGAGAAGGAAAACACCTTAGCCATGTAGACTATGTCGTATTGTTCAGCGAAGAGAGGGCTTACCCAGTCAACGGTGTCACCTTGTGACTTGTGCCATGCAGAAATTTTGGCAAGTGCAAGGTTTGGATAGGCAACCGTTTTTCTTTTTTTGTTGCCAAAACCATCAACATCGATCAAGCCTATATACATTGAAGAGTATTTTTATAATTTTTTTGATGTTTTACTTTTACTGGAAAATCGCAATACGGACAACTAACAAAGGTCACCTGTCTCTTAATTAATCCAAAGAATTTTTTGCGATAAAAATTGGAAGTGTTTGAGCGGTCGTACTGAAATTGTGTGCCACAGACTTTGCAGGTGGCGGAGGGTTGTGTGCCTTGTTTTAGAATTTTCATTTTCTTTGTTTTTAAATTAGTTTTACCCATTCGGGAGGTCTATCTGTTTTGCCATATTCTTCGGAGTGGTCAACAATATAGCGGACTTCGTTAAAAGAGTACACCTTAAATTCAGTTACAAATATCTCATAATCTGTGGACCATTCACCGTTTTCTCCTGTAATTTCAGTAAAGAAGTGTGAGTATTCCTTACAAAGGTCTTTATAGCGTTTAGTAAGTGTTTCTTTTATCATATCAGCTAAAATTAGTATAAGTAGCAAATCTTAATCCGTCTTTAGAATGAAACTCTTGAAACTCCTCATCTACAAATCCATTTTTAGCATAAGGTGTAAAATCGGGGTGAGATTCATTGAAACTGCAATGTTGTTCATCGGGGTACATTTCATGATAAGTTCTATGTGTACAATATTTATAGTAAGGTCTACCTACTTTTATAAACTTGTTTATTATGGTATCAGCATGCATTGGAGTATTTTCTTTATCGATTTCTTCCAAAGTCATAGATTTTTTAGATGGATATAAACAATATCCTATCTCTTCATTGATAAATTCATCCCATGAAAAGTCTTCACCATATTCATCTTTAATTATAGCATTATTATCTACAATCCACTTATGAATGCTTTTAAGTGAAGGTTTATAATATTTAAGTTCGTTAGCATCCCAACAGAATGACCAACCAGCAGAACGTTTACCAAGATGAATTTTATGACCATCTACAAGTTTTTTAAGCTGTTCTTTTAACTCAAACACTTCTTCTTCGATTTCTTCAATAGTACTTGTATTAGCTTTCTTAAAGGAAGTTACAATATTATTGAGTAGTTTTTGAACAGCCTCTTTTGTTTTGTCTTTGAGAGGAATTAGTGCATAAAAATTAGTTCCCATTTTAATTAATTATTTTAACTCCAGATATTATTGATTTATAATCTGTGTTCTCGTGTACCACGTTGTTTTCGTAGATGCAGTTGTTATCTTCAACATCAGCATTACCACCAAACCAGACACCACTTTCACAATAGTTGTTTTTGATTAGGCGATTAGTATTTGGTGTTCCTCCTGCATATCCACGTGGAGTTTTTGAGGGGTCTGCACAACGTGAGGATATTGCATAGCCAGTAGGACAATTAATGATTTTGTTGTTATTGAGTATAAAGTTATACGCTCCATCATCACAATAGATAGCATGGTTATTTTTTCTGCCTTGATAGCCTCTGATAGTGTTATGCTCTATTTTTGCAGACTTGTTATTAGCTGCTAAATAAATGCACCCTGTATCAGTGACAACGCCTTGGTTATCTTTAGTCTCAAACTCATTATGACCAATATATGAAGTCGGGCATTCTTCAGCTGTAAGAGCTTTGACTTTTCCTGCACGAATGCCAAATGAACCAAAGTCTATGAAATGATTATCATAGATATAACATTCTCCGTCTGTGTCAATCGCTCCTGTATTTTGTCTGCCTTGATTAACTTCAATAAAAGCACAAGTGCAAACTCTTAATCCTCCTTTGATACATTTGATAGCAGACTTCCACGTATATCTAAATATTGTATCATTTACATTTACATTGCTGTCTGTTGCATAGATACCATATTCAGTACAATCTCTAAGAGTGCTGTTGGAGAGTGTTATCCAGCTTTTGTTTGCTTTGATGCCTCCATGAATGATGCCATTTTTAATTGTGAGGTGACTTTCATTCACATCAAAGAGGTATTTTGCAAATTGTTCTTTACTACAACAAATAAGTCTACATTGTGTAAACTTATGAGAATTACCTTGATACCAATCGAAATCTACACAATAGTCTGTGCCATAAGATTTGAAGTAGATGTAATCATTTTCAGCCTTGACTATCGGAAATGTGTATGCAGTCCAACCACATGATATATTAATATAATCATATAGTTTTTTTAGGTCTGATGGGTTTTCTATGTTATCGTGAATTTTAACCCTGAAAATACCTTTACCTTTTTCTGTTTGTTTAACCTCTGTGCCATCTTCATGCTCTACTCTTGATAAAGCTGTATAAAAGGGTGATAAATATGAAGTTGCATCATAGGCAAACCCTTGTCTGTCTTGTTGACAATAAATTTCATGACCATTGCAGTCAACGACTGTGTTTTTTGTTATTTCTATGGGTTCTGCACATTGAATGTCTTGTTGCAGAACTATTTCTTTGTCTTGTTTTAGTGCTTTGATAAGTTCTTCATAGTTAAGCACTTCTACATTATTGTTCTTGTTTTTATTGAACAGTTTCTTTATCCAATTTTTAATATTCATAATTATTTTTTTCATTCTATGTAATCGTTATATATTAATATTGAACCTTCTACCTCATTAAGTATACCTCCAGGGAGAACACTGTAATGATTTAGAATTACTTCCCCGACGGTTTTTGTTAGTTTGTTTAATTCTTCAAGAGAATTGATTTCAATTACTGTATAGTTGATTGTGCATGTATAATCGCTATCACCCTTGAATGTCTTTAGGACACTGTGAATTTTGAAATTGTTTTCTTTTAAAAGTTTTTGTGTTCCAAGACTAACTGTGTGTTCAAAAAGGTTAGTTGCTTCAATTAATACGTATTTCATAATTATTCTTGTGTTATATCAATATCTGAATACATGCGTGGTATTGTGGGGCAATATATCCAGTGTGTAACATTAGGTATATTCCAACCATTGTAATCTTTTGCAAATCTTTGGTCTACTATATGGCCAAAGCATATATGTGCAAATCCTAAGTTGTGTTCATTTGTTAAAACTATCACTTCTTCGTTAACTGGTGGTAGAGCATCGTTGACGTCTATCCATTCTCTGTGTGATGCTGTCATGTGTTTTGTTCTTTAATTCCAAATGGTGTTCCGTCAATAAAAGTATATTCATCGAAATCATCAGTAAATTTTGTATAATTAGCAATAGTACAATAATGGTAGTATTCAATATGATCTTTAGTTTTTAACCATGCAAAAGGTTGATGTTTTTGCATTTCTTGCCAACATTCTTGAGCATTTTTAAATGGTCTGTATTTTGATGTTGGCTTAATTCTGTATTCCTCAGTAAGAGAATCAAAAGCAGGATTACTATCATCAAACCAAGCATCAGCTGATATTGTTTCATCTTTTACTCTTGATTGTATTTGTTTACCCTCTATATACGCTTGTATTACAGGGATAAGTTTCTTTGCTTCTTCTTTAGTCATTTGTTTGTTGTCTTTATTTGAGAAATATAATATTGCTAAAGCATTCCATGCGGCGTGCGCAAGGTGTGGGAGGTTGCTTTCTTTATCTAAAACTTCACCTTTTTCATAGGCTACTATATGTCTGAACAATGCTGCTTTATATCTGTTATAGCCATCATCAAGGTTTTGCCATGAGTTTGCAGAATATTTTTCTGCACCAAAAGTATAAACCTTAACTATATCTTCCATAAGCGGAAGTGGGAGTAGTTCCCACCTCAACTTATGGTCTTTTCTGTCGTTTTTTATTGCCATACTTTTTCGTAAAAGTTAATGCCAATTATTTCGTGTCCTTTGACCTCTTTGAGAAAGTCTTTTGCGCGTTCTGTTGCATCTGTAAATGTGTGTGCAACAATGTAACCTACAGCATCATGCCATGTGCTGTTTAAATAGCTAATTCGATATACACGTTTATTTTCCATCATGTTTATTTTTAGTAAGTTCGTAAATATTACCGATTATCTCCATGTCCCGATAGTTAATTTTCCCTAACTCTAAAAACATGCGCTTTTCGTCTTGTTCCTGTAAACCGAAAGCACCTATACTGTTAATATATTTAACTTGATAAATGCCATTATACGGTTTTGCGACTTTGACCAAATCACCCTCATAGATAGGTTTCTTAAAACTATCACAATACCCTGTGAATTGTCCAACTGTAGTTCCATCAACAGGGAAAAAGTTTTCACCATAAGAACTTTGATTAAAGATAAAATCTCGAAAATTCTTGTTAAAGTATTCGCATTTTGGAGTTATGTCTAAATGAAGATATTGTCCATATCTCCACATTCCTGCTCCAAATCCTCTAAATAATATCAGACGGTTATTTATCAATGTCGTCGCCATAAATTTCTACTTCTTGTGAAACAATTGTAATTGGGTGTAATTCTGCAATCTGTTTAATTGTTGTAAACTCTGAATGTTTATGTAATAAAAACTCGGCTATTTGAAAAGCTACTTTAAAAGTATATGCAGGAATATACTTTGTTTCTGTTTGACAGGTTTTTCTATTAAATAAATCTATACGATATAATGTTTTTATTGTTTCCATATTATTATTTTTTTAATCTTCTTCTACTTCTTCGATAGTATAATCTCCTTTTCGTATTGCGTCTTCAAGCTGGTTGTCGGCATCTTCTCTAATGTCAGATACAGTTTCTCCGTTTTCGTCTTTCGTAACGTACAGATGTTTGATATAGAGAGTGACGTATGCACCGACGGGTTTTTCAAAAGTAGTTTCTTGTTCGTTCCAGGGTGCGTTTGGGTCGTTTTCTGCTCCCAATGGGTATCCATTTCCGTTAAACATGATGATTTTTTTTAGTGCAGTAAGGCAGTGAAAACCACCTTACTGCGGTTAGACAATTAGATTAATACACGAACCCAGGAACAGAGACGATGAAACCGTCTTTACGCACACAGTCGGGATGCCCTGTCGCCGGGGCTACTACATCGGTGCGCCCCTGTGCCTTAGCGGCACTAAGAACAAGGGCACTTACTATGTAGCGCACACCGTCTTTCGGGTCGGGAAGCCCGGTTATGTCCCCGAACTTCTGACGACATATCCCGTTGTCGTCAAAGTCTGAAAACGATGCACTAACCCTCGCTATGCCGGCAGACGGGAACGATGTCCCATCGTTAAGGGTTATTGTGTGCGGTGTAAGGTTCACGAATTTGCAATTAAAATCTGTCATAGTTGTTAAATTAAAAAGTTAGTAATTGAATGTAAAAATATTTCGAAGTATATCTGTCCATTACGGACAGTGCTTTGGCGAGGTCACGATAGATAAATTCGTGATGAATTTTGTCCTTTTCCGCTATCAGTCTGTAGCGTGTCATAAGGGGCATTCTTCGGACGTGAGGAACAACGCGTCTCCAACGATTGTGGCAGGGTGGTCGCTTTGGTTGGTGAGGGCGGTCGCCTGTCGGTTGAACCTTGCTTCAGGGTCGGAGGTGGCATCGGTGTAGAACATCTTTGCGTTGCCTCGCATAAGGACGCTTCTTAGTTCTTCGGGACGTGTGATGTTGAGTAGTTTCATGACCTCCTCGGTGGAGTGTCGGTGTTCGGGGTAGTTGGTATATCCCCCGTCTTTGGTTATTAAGAGTGCCATAATTTTGCGTTTAAGCGATTATTTTTGTGTTGAATTAGCAATTATACGTTTTCGGGTAGAAAATGCGTCAGAACGCTTTAAAATGCGTTTATTTTCGATTTTTAGAACCTTTTGCCTTTGCAAGAGCTGGCAAAACTTCGAGTTTTTCGATTTTTTTGACTGCTTCGGGATAAAGCTCTTGTCCGAGTTTGACGGTCTTGAAGGTAGCGGTGATGTGCTGTATCATGTGCTCGAAGGCTTCATCGGACGTGTCGGCGTCTCGGCGGAACAGTCGGAGCATTTCGTTGAGGCCGTCGGAGAGGTTGGTCAAGTCGTTGAGTTGCAGTTGTGCGCACACTTCACTGAGTGAAGATTTGAGGGCTTTGCACAGACGGAGGATATTGGCCAACTTCATCTTCGTCTCTTGTGTGCTTGTCATGCGGAGACGGTCAACGGTTGTGATGTAGTCAAGCATGACACTGTCGAGGTTGTCGCAGAGGACTTGCAGGAGGAAGTTGTTGTACTTGACTGTGTAGAGGTCTTCGGCTATCTGCCGTGCATTGCTGTAAGTTTTGAACTTCATAGCACGGCTTCGATTTTGCTCTCTGACAGTTTAACAAGCTCCATGTCGGTGTAGTCTTGTCGGAGATAGTCTTTGATGGTCTGACGCGCCATGTCGAAGTCGGGAGCAAATACTAACACGTCGTACTTCATTGCTGATTTCTTTCCGTCGATGTCGTATTCTTGTTGCAGAGTTGCTACAAAGGCTTTATCTTCGCCTTGCTGACTGTTGACGATTTCTTTCAGCTTCGACTTCGTGATGCTGTATGTCTCGTTGTTGGCGTGCTGTTGCAGTATCGCATGTTCGGCTTCTGCGTAAAGCTCGCATTCGGTAAGATACTTGTGAGTGGCAGTCGTGCTTTTGCCTTGAGGGTTAGTCTCGTTGATTTTCGCTTGTAGTTCGTAAAACATGATTTTGATTTTTTGTAAGTTTTTTGTATTCTTCGTAAGTGACGCACTTATCGAGGTGTGCGTCTCGTTTTGCTTCTGCTTTGAGTGCGTTGGCTTCGTCAATTTTGTTGTTGCGGTAATCGCTAAATTCGTGGCGAAACTTGTCGCATATCTCTTGCGTTGTTGTGCCGTAGGTCTTCCACATTCCGGTGCGGAGTAGTGCGAAAAAAATCATCACTTCGCCAACGGTGTAGTTTTGCATAACGACAAGTATGTCACGGCACATTGTTTGCAGCTGCTCTTCTGTCATTCGGCTGTTGGCGGTGGTGTTCTGGTTGAGATACGCTCCGAGTTGTGAGCCAACGAACAACCGCACTGCATGTATGCCGAAAATGGCGGTTGCCTGATTGAGCGTGGGGTAGTCTGCGAGCCATGTCTCTACCGGCTTATTGAGCAAGATCGTTGCGTTGGTCGGGTGTCCCCATTTGACGAACGCTTGCGGACTCTGCCATTTAGCTACCCATGTGTTATATTTCTCCTCTGGCAAACTTCGTAATAGCGTTTTCGAGCGTCTCTTGATAATCGGCTCTTGAATTAGCTGTGTTATTTTTTTCTCCATTTTTGTTTTTTTGGTATCTTAGCCAATCCACGAAATGCGAGCGGATGTCACGGTCGTTCTGGTGCGTTGTCTGCTTCGCTCTGCACTCTGCACTGAAATGCTCTATGTGCTCTTGCAGTTGTTGTGAGTTGAGCTTGTAGAGACGCATGACATCTTCCTGCCACATAGGGGAGGTCTGCATGGACTGGATTAGCTGGTTTTCTTTGTCGTTGTATTCTGGGTCGTTTTGGGTGTCGAAAAATACTGCTTCTTGGTGTGTGTGAATTGTTTTCTTTTTACACACACTATTAGCATTATCATTTACATTTACATTTACATTTACATTAAGTTTGTTTTTTTTGTTTTTTGTTTTGTCTAACTCATTGATACTGTGTGTGTTACCATCGGAATTTTGCAAAACAAATAGGTCGGAATTGTTTTTGAATTGTTTTTGAATTGTTTTTGAATTGTTTTCGGAATTGTTTTTTGAATTGTTTTGATTTGTTTTTTTTCGGGCGTTTTGGTTGCCTATTGGAGCACCTCTTTTTTTACCGTTTGGCGCACCTTCACGGCGGTTGATGCTTGCGTCAATTTGAGGTTTTATCAGTGCCCAAATTCCTTTTTCCGCACCCTTCAATTCGGGCTCTATGTCATGGAGCGCATAATTCACGACAGCCCTGTAAAGTACAATTTGAACTTCGTCGGGGAAACACTCTATCGCCTCTAAGAATGAACTATAAAACACAAAGCTGTCTCGTGTCATGATTTTTCTTGTTTTATAAGTTTCTGCGCAAGCAAACGAGCGAGACGCCCTTTGTTCTGCATTCGTGTGCTGGTTGACGCCTTTAATTCTTTGCCTGCATACGCAAGCAGTTCAATAATGAGACGTCTCTCTGCGTTTGTTATCTTGTACATATTATCTATAATTTTCGTTGTTGTCGTCTGGCGTATATGCTTTTAGATTGCATAAGTACGTGCTTCTGTCACCACGCTGCACGTTGCGAGGCAATACTACTCTTAGAGCGTGTGTGTTGCCGTATTTGTCGGGCTGTTCTGCCTCATCAACGGCTACCTTTAGATAATAACTTTTTCCGTCTTGCGTCAACCTCCACCAGTCTTGCGGAATGGTCTGTAGTACGGACGCTTTGATTAATCCTGTCACTGTTTTCATTGTTTTGTTTATTTTACAAGAAATCGTCTGCTTCCTTGCTTGGTTTGTAAATATTTTTCGTAAATGTCCGGCATCTCTTTTTTGAGTGCTTTTTCGTTGAATGTCGAGCTGTCTTTTGCCGTTTTCCACGTGCAAAGGACTGTGCCTTGTTGGTCAAGGAGGCTTTCTCCGTCCTGCATGACTATTTTAATTTTGTCTTCAAGTTCAGTCTGTTGCGCTTTGAGCGTTGCGAGCTGTTCCTTGATGCTCTTTAAGTCGTTTACGGCATCTTCTGTTTCCGTTGTTGCGACAACAACTTTGCCGAGTTGCGAGCGCATGTATTTTGCGCAAACATCGTCTGCTGTAGTGATGTCGGGTTCTATATCTTCAAGCACATTCTTGCGCCAGAACTCTTCAATTCTTGGTACGAGTTCATTCTTATAGAAATCCTCTTGAAAATCGAAGTCTTGACAATCAAACGAGCGTCCGGATATTAGCCAAGCCAACGCCCCATGTTTGAGTTGCATTACTCCTAATTGATATTGTAGCTGACAATACCAATACTGTGGAATGTTGTCTTTGTCAATGTTGCGTTGCGTTGTCTTGCACTCGACAATGCCTTTGTTTTCTCTTGTTTGTCGTTCGCCTGCCAGCCAGAAGGTGCGGTCGGGGGAGACGCGAAGATATGGGCGTTCTTTGTCAACGCAAAGCCAGTCTCCTGCACTTGCCTTGACTATGATATTGCCTGTGCGGTCATGGTAGAATTTGGAAACCGCGTCTTCAAGATAGTGCCCTGCCGTCATTGCAAAGCTCTCTTCTTGTACGGTCGTGTCTCTGCCTGTTTTTTTTAACCATAGCTGATAAGGGCTTTGCCAAGGGTTAACGCCCATCAGCGTACCGACTTCGGACGAGCCAATGCCCTGACAACGCTGCTCTAACCATTGTACGTGTGTCAATCCCCCGTGTATCGTATAACTTGCTCCCATTTGATTATCGTTTAGATTTTGCCATTGCCTGTGCTACAATGTCCGCACTCTTTTCTGCCTTTTGCTTGGCTTGAAATGCGTTGTAAGGGTCAACAAAGCATTCTTTTACGGACGTCTGTCCCTCTGTAATGGCGTTACACACGCCAACAAGCGATTGATGTTGCTCTTTGCCGTATTCGGCTTTGTCGGTTATGCCGAGGTAGTAAAGGAGCATAGGTTCTGTTACCTTGATTGAGCGGAAGTATTTAGCCCATTTGTTGTAGCTGTCTACAGGGTTGAAACCACCTTGGAATGCTACTTCCTTGATTTGCTTTATGGTCTTGGCTGTTACGGCTTTAGGGATTATTTTCAAGACTGCGTTGCGGTAAGCGATGGCACAAGCTGCGTTGCCTGTTGTGACCTGCATGTCTTCGCTGTAGGTACGTCCATCTTTGTCAGTGATGCGTCTCTTTACTTCTACAGATACAGCCGTGTTTGTTTCAAGGTCGTGGCATACACCTTGTGCAGTGATAGTCTTTCCATCGTTGCCAATAATGCGTGCCGCTGTGCGGATATTGCCCCAACAGTCAGCGAGTATTTCGGCCATGCGGACGGATAGTCCCTCAATAACTTTTCCTTGCCTTTTTAAGGCATAAAAACAGCCCTGTGCGCTTTCTGCGTCAGTCAGTGCAAGAGTCTTTACTCGTTTCAAAACGGTGTCGACTTCACGTGGGTAACGCTTTGCGGTTGCGATTTGTACGTCAATTTCGCTTCGTGTGATTGCTTCGAGCATCTGAGGTTGCTCTACTGTAATAATTTCGTTCATAGTTATTTCGTTTTTAATTCCGTTATTTTCTTTGTGATGGTGTGCAAGAATGCCCTGCCTGTCTCCGTCCAAACGGTTATTGTGTTCGTGCCTTGTTCGCCACTGGAGCATATATAGGTATGTGTGCGTGTTTTAGTGTAACCCTTGCCGTTGTACTTCGCTGTCAACAACCATTGTCCGCTTTGTCGGTACATTATGTTGTAATCGCACAATATCTTTTGCAATGCCTGCGCGCTTGTCATGTCAAGCTCTTTTGCAATTTGTGTGGTCGTGTACGTTTGATTGCTTTGCAAAACCTCATCAACATACGCTACCTTGGGAGCTTGCTTCTTCAATTCTGCATCTTGCAATGTCGCGCGCTCTTGAAGTTCTGCAATACGCTTCTCCATTCTGTCACGTGTAGCATGAGCGATAATCAACGCACGCGCCATCGTCTCCTCGGGTGTTTCGTTCAAGGCAACCATGTAACCGCCTTTTGTGCGAATTTCCTTCAAGATTAGCTTCACACCCTTCTTGAACTCTTTTGCGATAGGTTTGCGTGACTGCATCAAGACTTCATACAAGCCGTCTTCGGTAAGCATTATAACTTCTCGCTTCTGACCTGATATAACTATTAGTTCGTTCAGGTGTTCCGTTTCGTCAATATTAGACACCATCTTAGATACATTCGTGTGTTCGATGGCTTCTGCAATTTCCTTTGCAAAGAACAAAGGTTCTTCGGGTGTGCCGTACACGCTGAACGTATGACCGCACAATTCCGTTTTCTGAATAATTTTAATCTCGTTCATATAATAGTTTATGAGTTAATGTTTGTGGCGCGGGAGGGACTCGAACCCTCCTAAAATTAAAAGAAGTAATAATAAATAACAAATAAGCCCATCGCCACTGCGATTGCACACGCCAGTTAAAAAAAGGGGCGGCGTCCTAATTTTACAGGGTTTCCCCCACCGCCCCCGGCTTCCTACGCCTTAAAAAGTTTCCCAGGCTTTTTAATCAGTAACAAACCACTTGCTTGCTATATATTTTAATCCGTCTTTGAATTTCTGTTCGGATATATCTTCACGGAATGTAAGTGTCCTTATGTCTTGTACTGCACCCCACACAACAGGAATGTTGGCTGTAATATCATAACCGTTTGCGACAAGCAAGCCCCTGATATTTCCGACAATTATTCCGATACAGCCGTTAATTTGTAAGGAATAGAACTTTATCTTGTTGTTCAGCTCATCAATCTTTTTGCATGCACCGTCTAATGTGATGTGCGGTGCTGTTGTTAACTTATCTTCCTGCTCCTTGCGTTCAACTCTACAGGAATAAAGTCTTTCTTGATTAATCTTGATGCGTGTGTATTCTGCAATTAACTCGCTGAAACATTGTTTTAGTTGTTCTTGTAGCGTCATAATTAAAGGTCTTTAGCTTCTTCTAAAGCTGTGATTATTTCCTTCGTCTTTGTTGTCTCTTCTTGCGCTAAATAGTCTATTATGTCTCTTATATACCTTACAAAACACAATGCTTCTGCGTGTGTTGCTCCTTGTATTGTGTAATATCCCTGTTTGCTACTATACGTCTTATTCTCGTTTATACAAGTAAGACTGTCCCCGTCTATGCACAAGATGTAGTCATAACCGCACGGCACAGATATTTTTTCAACGCTCAAAGTCATGCCCTTAATTGACGTTATTTTTTCAATGTCAAGTTCACGCATCTTTGTACAGATTTTAGATGCGTATTCTTTAACTCGCTCTTCAAGCACTTCTGTTGCTTGCTTGTAACTATTTTTTGATAATAATGTTTCTAAAGTCATAGTTTTATAATTTTATATTTGTTATTATTTTTTTTGTTTAAAAAATAGCAGTGCGAACGACTATCCAGCGCGAACGCACTGCCGGGATCCGAAGCCCTATCACGCATCAAGGATGCGCTTTATTATTTTTGTTTTTGCAATTCTGTCTATAATCCTGCACCTCCATTTTTTAGCTAACAGATAGCTGGCGGGGATCCAGCCGAGCGCGAGAATGTTTAGGAACAGGTTGCTTGTGCATATTAGTATGCAAGTAGGCACAAGCAAGAAACTTGTCTTAATGTACATTGAACCGTTCATAATTGTGATTTTAATTCGTTGATAACAATAGGCTTGTCTGTGTCCATCCACGGGCAATCACAATCGTGTTGCTCGGCGGAGTGCTCACAAGCGTCTTTGATTAGGCTGTCTTGCAATGCGATGATGTGCTTTGCGGTCTCTAAGTCCGCATTTGATTTGTAATTGCTTGCTGTCAGCAGGGCTAACAGACAAGCAGAAGAGATTAGAATTTTCATATTCTGTTTTATTTACAATTTAACTTTTATGCTGTTTTCGCCCTCAAATAGCAGGCGGAATATATCTCTACCGTCGCATCGCCATGCCGAGTTAAGGGCTTTTCCATCAACGAGGACTCTTAACTTGCCCTCGTTGATAAGGCTTGCTAATTTTTTGTCGCCTATTCCGAGAAACCTTTTTGCCTCGGATTTAGAGATTTTCTGCTTAGAGAATGCGTTCTCGACATTGGCGATTTTCAGAAGCAGTATCTGTTCGTTTGTCATATTTTTGTGGATTTATTATCGTCTTTAATTTTTAAATGCTATCTTTGCAAAATCAAATCCGAGCACCAAAAAACGTGGTTGGGGAACTCATTTTTAATGTCTCGGAAATGATTTCAATGCAAAGGTAATCATTTGTTATGAGATACCAAACAAACGACCAAGAAAAATCACCATAGTTAACATTAATTAACAAATATCGTATGGTAACTATAGATAGACTTAAGGAATTAATTGCGATTAAAGCAAAATCACGTGTCGCTTTCGCTAAAGCTGTAGGCGTGAGCTCGGTGGCGATGGACAACTATATAGGAGGCAAGCGTAAGCCGTCCTTGGAGCTTGTCGAGAAGATATTAGGGACGTATCCCGAAATTTCCGCAGAATGGCTCTTGCGAGGTGAGGGTGAGATGCTTCGTTCGTCTCTATATAATAATGTCAACAACGTCGAAATAAACAAGAACTCAACGGTGCACAAGGGTGACGTGACAGGCAGTTATAACGGTACAGCGTTATCGGATTCCGACTTGCAACAAGAGGTCAAAACGTTTAAAGAAAAAGAAAAGCTCTACTTAATACAGATAGCAGAACTTAAAAATGATAAAATGTTTTTACAAAATTTACTTTCTAAAACCAATTAAAATTATGACGACAGTATTATTACGACAGGGAAACGTTGAAGAAGCGTTGAGAATGCAGTCTATGCAGATTATTGAACAAGTTAAGCAGATGCAACGATTGTTGTGCAGAATCACTAAGTTAGAACACAAGATTGATGAGCGTGACTTGCAGATAACGTACTTGCAAGGCAAGTGTGACAGAATAGAACAAGACAGATTGCGAATTTTTAAAGAGTTTGTGTCGTATATTAATAGAGATAATCATAACACATCATCAACTAATAATTTTAATATTAATGCTTGAGGGATTGAAACAAACATTAGGTTGTTTAATTTATGCAATATGTATCGTTGCTAAATGGGGATTGATTGCAGGCGCAGTCTATCTTGTCTTTACGGATTGGCATTTGTTCCTTAGAATTTTCAGCTATCTGTGTATCGTGGCTGGCGCGTTGGGGGCTATCTTATTGCTTGTGTTTTGGGTAAAACGTAAAATTGATGGTGAGTAAAATCAGCATCAAGATAGCACACACAACTTTAATTAATTTCTAAAAACTTTCTAACCTAAAAAGATAAATAAGTAAAATGTGGATATAATTGCTTGATTAACAAACGGTTATAGACATGGATTTACTTTATAGAGCTTTGCCTGTCACGCATGGGGTCACGGGTTCGAGTCCCGTACACACCGCAACACTTATATCAGCTAATTGACTTGTTTAGAAAGGGTTAAGGGAGTTTTTAGAAATTCAAAGACGAAATTAGAAGTCCGCTTCTGGACTTAGAAAATGGATAAAAAAGGTAAAAACTCTACAAAAAATCACTAAAAATGGCAACATTATCTCTTGTAGTCAGAGGGTACAGGCGTGCCGACGGTACATATCAGGTCGCTGTATCATTGTCGCATAAGTCATGTACGTGCTACATTGCGACAGGTGTCTATGTGTCGTCTCCGTCGCACCTGGTTGGCTCGCTTCTGAGGTGCGAAGAAAATCATGTTGAGAAGTCACGAAGATTGAGGGAATTATTAGAGCAGTACAAAGAGGCACTCTTGCAACTCGGATGCGTCAAACAGTACACGTGTGCGCAACTGAGAGACATCATGACATCTTACACAATGTCTAAGCAGGTTACATTAACACAAGTTGCTGATGAGAGATGCGCTCAGTGCAAGCCGACGACTGCGACAGTTGTCCGGGGGGCAATAAAAAGGTGGCTGATGTACACGTGTGATATGCAGGTCGCTCACATTACGCCCACCACAATTCAAAAATTTAGCGCATTTTTACAAAACAATACGCATTATAGCAACGACACTGTCTCTATCACGTTGCGAACGATAAAATCTTTGATAAATTATGCAGTGAAAAATCAGTACGTCTCGTATCAAGTGCACCCTTTCATCAACACTCCTATTCCGCGCGGAGTGGTGCGGGAGCTTCCTCTTACGCTTGACGATATACAGACAATTCGTCAATACAAGCCTGCTGGCAAGCAGGAGACGATTGCTAAAGATTTTTTCTTTTTGACGTTTTATCTCGGAGGGATTAATGTGAGTGATATTTTAGAGCTTCGCTATTTTTCTGGGCGTCGGTTCGTAAAATATGTGCGAAAAAAAACGTCAGGGACAACACATTCTGTTAACGAAGTGACACTGCCTCTTATTTCCGAAGCGAACATCATCTTAGACAAGTATAGTGACGAGCAGGGAGCAAGGCTTGATTATAGCTATACGAGTGCGAATCTTGCACATTATATCTCTATGTGCGTGCGTAAGCTGATGCGCAAGATATTCCCTAACAAGCGCATCGTCTTATATTCTGCGCGAAAGGCGTTTGCTCAATTTGCACTCGACTTAGGCTTTAGTGACAATGTAATAAACTACTGTTTAGGTCACTCTAACAACAGCAGAGGAATTATCGCATATTACAACAAGATACGAGTTGAGCAAGCAGGGCGGTGCTTGCAGGCAGTTGCAGACTATATAAGTTCAAAGCCCCGTTCCTCGTTATAGAGCACGGAGCTTTGAACGTTTATTCGCCATCCCAAAAATAATATTTTCCGCTACCAGCCAAAGAGTTCTTTGATAGTATGACTAATTAACTTTCTGTGTCAAGGAGTTCATACTCCTTGTTGTCGTCAATGTCAGGATCCTCGCTGTGCAACAAAACGGATTGCCAGTTGGAACCGTCGAAGTAGTTCCAATAGAGGGCACTATCGTGCCATTCGTTTCTTTGTAACCACGCCTTTGCGAAGGCGCGGATTTTTTCCATTCTGACGTCGTCTATTTCGTCAGAGCAGATCTCGTTGTCTGGCCCAGCAAGATACAAATCGCACATGCTTACGCCAAACTCTTTCTCAACTGCGCAAAGCAGGTCTTGTTCGCAGGTGGAATTTTCATTCTTCAGGGAATAATCTGTGCTACTACCATCCCTTGAACAATTAGACATCTCGTCCTCCCGAACGACAAGGCATTTGCCTGTCGATAGCTCTCGTATCACTTTGTAATTTTTCATCTTGTTGACTTGACCGTGATGTCGAGGGCTGATGTTGTTATTAATGTTTTTCTTCAATGCAAAAGTAACACTTTATTTTGAACTGACAAAGGAAATCCTTATTTATTTTATGTTTTCCTTTGTTTTTAACATCGTTTAACATGAAAGAATAAAGTGAGAGGTTTATCTAAGTTGGAAAAAGGTCATTGTGTCAATTTTTTATTTAAATCTAAGATGAACTCAAATGGTCTGACTTGTTTTGACTTCAAGTAGTCTTTGATTTGTTTGTATTCTTCAAGCCTGTTTGAGAATGTTTCAAGTGCTTCTCCGTATAGGAACAGCCCTAATCTTTTGTATAATTGTGCTGATAACTCAGCAGTGTTGCAATCAAACAAATAAGCTAACAGTAGTCTGTTAGAGTCTATCTCTGCACTGTTAATCCGATTAGGGTTCACGTCTCTATATAGATGTCCTGCTGCGAAGTCATGTGTGACCTTGCAAGAACCTCCTAAAAGCCATGTTTTTATGCTCATGAAACTTTCTTCAAGTCCATAGATGTTCAGCCCATGCAAGCCATCAATCCCTCCCCACCAACTTTTTGTTGTTGCATAGCAAGCCCCGAGGACGCATGATACATCAGATGTTTTGTCTGCATCATTGTAATTAGCTACTTTATCAGTCCATCGAGGGTCGAAGTCATAGCCGTCGCTAAATCTCATGTAAGCACAATAAGAACGCATCACACATTCTTTGTCTCCTTGTAAATTTCCTTGTGTGTCTCTGCTAATATACGATGTACGAGAGCTTATAATCGAGCGAGGATATTTGTCTAAGAGCTTGATCAGCTTCATGTCCCAATCCTGCTCATAAAACCTCATGTGGCCATCGAGCAGAACAAAATATTCTGTTTGACAGTTTCTGCCTGCGAAGTCTTTTGTTCCGACACTGCCACATCGCTCACTCATGCGGTAGTATTCACAGTTGTATTTGTTTGCTACTGCAAGATAGTCTGTGCTATCATCGCTACAATCGTCTACGAGCATTATCTTAGTGTGACTTGTTGTTGAGAGTATTGACTTAATTGTATTCTCTACTTCGTCACCCTCATTGCGAAAACAGATGCAGGCTGTTATCATATTCCTGTTGTTGTTCCTGTTGTGCCTGTGCTTGCGGTTGTAGCTGTTGTGGGCTTCGAGAGAGGAATTGTTACACTATAGCCATCACTGTCTGTGATAGTGAGTTGATGATTTTTTAATTCAAATTGCGCAGGCATTATATCGTACTCTGTACCCTTGATTTTTATTTTGTTTATTATTGACATAGTTATTCTATAATTAATTCATTTTTATTGACTGTTATATTCTCTCCTTTAAGCGTTGCTGTTGTGTTATTGACTGTTGTGTTGTTGAGAGTCAATATGTTGTTTGACTCTAAAGCTTTGATATTGCTAAATACACATACACTGTTTTTGTACACTTTGCTTACATCAATCAGATAAGGCAGATAAGGCTTAGATGTTGTGCCTTCAACTATCCAGATGTGTCCAAACAGTTTTTCAATAGCGTCAGCCCACTCTTGTTGAGTTGCCCAGTTGCTATTTTTTTTATAACAATATAATTGTTTTTTATACCCATTCGCTGGTAGAGTTACCTTAACGGGATTAAGACTATTAGAATTACTACGCCCAAAAAACCCAAACCATTCTGGACCAAAACCTACATTCTCCACATAATTGTGTGTCGCAACTGCAAAAGTGAAGCCAACGGTCAATGGATTATCTTTCTTACTCGCTTTATTATAATCCATCAGAAGCATATAAGTCTTGTTAGGGTCTAAAGGTAAATCAATATAGTCATAAACTCCACTTTTCCACCCTTCTTGCATTATATCCAACAAATTATAACTTTTCTTATATATGTGTTTAACTTGTTTCCCTTTCTTATACAACATAATAATTAGTATTTTCGTCTAATGTAGTTAATGCGTCAAACTCTGCTTGTGTGCCTACCCATTCTTTGATAACTCCAAATCGTGTTGAGGAGGCAATAGGAATGTTAGCTACTCCATTTTCAACTATTGATGTAGAATTAACTTGAATGTCGGGAACTTCTGTCTTGTCTGCTTTTTCATTCAGCCAAGTTTGAAGTCGTTTCATCGGAGCTTCGTATGTCTTTATCGTACTATCGTCAGTAGTTGTTTTCTCTTGAATGTAATAGTCTCCGTTGAATTTGATTTCTACTGCGTTGTGCCTTTCTGTTGATGAATTTCCATTGCCTACGCTGTGCAGTGTTTTTTGTGCCTTCTCTGTAGATTTTGTAGAGTTGTTATACTCTCCTTCTGCGTGCTCTGAAGCATTCAACGCTAAAGTTGAAACTCCTTCTGCGTGAGAATAATACCCACTTGCTGTTGTGTAAGCTCCTTCTGCGTGAGAATTAGCACCTTTCGCAACATTCAAAGTCTTAACTCCATAATTGTCATAATAACTTGCTTGGCTATAATCTCCTTCACCTTTGACAAATACTAAATCCTCAGTATTCGCTTTTTTACTTAGTTCTTCATCAAGAGTGTTGCCTGAGACGGCTACTGCTTGTGCTACTGTGCGAGGGTAGAGTGTTGTGTTTCCTTTTTTTATATCTGCTATTTTTGCCATAATTGTTTTAAATTATTCCTATGATAAATCCTACATAATCAGCGAGAATATCCTGCCATTCTGCTGTTCCTTTTTTTGTTATATAATCAAGTCCTTCTTTGCAGACAAAGATTAATGTCATGATTAACAAGACTGCTAAGAAGGGCATAAAAAGATTAAGCACTGCTGTGATGAATGCAGAGACGGTGATGTGCAATAGCTTGTCTTGAGGTATTGCACATAATCGTTGATATGCTTTGTTGCAGTAGAGTGCTATTAATTCGATGTATTTATCCATGATTTTTTGTTTTAAAAAATTAAAAAGGGGGAGGAGCAAACTCCTCGTTTTACCCCCCCCCTATAAGGGATAGCAGATATATTGTTAAGGTGCTACGCTTGATGTTGATGAAGTTGTAGACTTGCCAACAAGCACATCCCATTCATCGTATTCAGCAGAGTCAGATACTGCTGTTGCTGTGAGATAAGCTGTGTTGATAGCGTCAACTGTCTTTTTCAAGTCAGCTACCTTAGTGTCTGTATAGCTCTTAGCACTAAAAGCTGTTGCAAGTCCGTCTGCATCTTTAGTTGCAGAAGATACTGCGTGAACAGTTGTTGCAAGAGTGACGCCTTTGCTTGCTTTAGTTGCCTTGACGTAAGTGTCACCTGTTACAGTGTTGACTGCTTTTGCAATTTCTGCTGTGTTAGCTGCTACAGAAGGCTCTAAGCTGTCAAGGCGAGTGAGTGCAGAAGTTGCGTTGTCACCTGCATCTTTAACAGCATTCTGTACAGTAGACAAGTCTGTCTTTGTTGCATAAGTGTTGCTTATGTCAGCAGTCTTTGCATAACCTGTCAGGACTGTTGTTGCAGAAATCTTACCAGCGTCGCTAATAGAGAAGTTTACTTCTCCAGCTGTTGTGGATCCGCTTGCAAGTGTGATAGCACCTTTCTTTCCACCGATGCTGTCTACATAAGTCTTACCCTCAACAGTAGTCAAGCGAGTGTCGATGTTCCGAAATGCAGCATCAACAGAGACATCTTTTTTAAGAGTCTCAGCAGCGTCGGTATCTAAATATGCAGATGAGAGTTTGAGGTTTGCACCTGTATAAACATCAACAAGTGATTTTACGCTAAATCTGACAGGAGTGCTTGCATCATTGAATATCAACCTGATGTAAGGAGTTGCGATAGTAACACCAGTTTCAGCAGTTTCAACAAGTTCAGCAGAACTTACAACCTTGTCCTTAACAAAGTCAGTAGCATCAATAGAAGCGATAGTAGCACCACCAATGCCATTGAGGTAAATCTTCTTAGCAGTGTCACCAGTTTTCTGTTCATAAGTAAGTGTGAGAGTTGCTGAAAGATTTTTGTCTGTAAGAGACAATATCTTATCACCACCCTTGACACCTTGAACTGGAACTGAAACATTACCAATAGAAGTCTTGAGTTCTTGGTTTATTACAGACTGAAATTTACCTTGTGTTTCATCGAAGATTTCTTCTGCATACGCCATCGTTCCTGATGTGGAACGGAGAGTTACACCTAATTTTCTAACGTCCAGTGCCATGATTATTTCGCTTTAGTGGTTATACGTACAGGGAGACTTGTCTGTGCTGTGCCCATTGGCAACAGATAAACAGTATAAGGTACGCTTGCTATTCCGTTGACAGTTCTCGTTGCAGATACAGTAGTGGTAGATGTTTTCTGTGTGCCGAAACCAAAATCTGCCACGGTGCCGATGCCAGTCATGGCCATGTGACTCGGCAGTGCTACGCACCATGCCCCGCCTGCGGCAAATGTGCCGGTCTTGTCTATTGTGTGAGCGCCGGTGTACACGGTTGTTTCTGCTGTTGCTGATGCCAGCCCTGCTTTAACCGTCGCCTCGTCTTGTGCGCTTGCTATAAAGCAATAAACGGGCATGTAGGCAGTCCATGTAACACGCTTGCTTGGGATTGCAGCAGACAACGTATTAGTACCAGTCAACTCTACATAGAAGCTTGCTTTGTTGCTTGTGCGAGTGAATACCTTGTCAGTAGTGACACTTGCAACGGTAGCAGAAGGAGTTTGCTCGGACTTAGTACCATTAATGTTGAGAGACACTTTGCCTTTGATAGAACCTACATTAGTTTCCGCATGCTTGATTGCTTGAAAACGAATTTCGTCAGAAGAACAGAATACGGTATTGTTAGACGCATAATCCTTGCTTCCGTCATTCATTATAAGAGTAGAGAATGTTGGTGAAGCGAATGCAAGAATGTCAGCAATGATAGAGCTGACAGGAGTATTAGCGTCATACTTAGCACCAGCTGGAACTTTGCCTACAGCAGCTGCGACAGTGGTAGTATTCTGCAACTGTGCATCATCTTCGATGTCTGCTACTTTTTGATTAGTCTTAGCGATTTCAGTGTTTGCAGTAGCAGCACTTGTCTTAGCCTCAGTAGCAGTAGTCTGTGCATTTGCTGCCGCAGTCTTAGCCGCATCAGCAGTACTTTGTGCAGTAGCAGCATTAGTTTTAGCTGTTTCAGCAGTAGACTTAGCCGTGTTTGCGGTAGACTGTGCAGTAGCTGTGCTACTTACAACATCGTCAATCACAACAGTCAAGACTTTCTTTCGCTTAGTGTCAGCGATAGCGTCAGTGATGGACTGAGGATAGACAGTCTCACCACCTTTTGTCATTTTAAATTGTTTTGCCATTGATTTGAATTAATTAGAGTTTAAAATATCTGATATATCAGGGTAGTCATATTCAATGCTCTGCGTCTCCTCGCTCTCCACGGGGTTTCCATTCGGGTCCTCCACAAACTCCACGTCCGCCGACTCACCCGAACCACCGTCGGTGAGAGGGTTGTCGTCGTCGTCTTGTTCGAATGAAATTTCGTTGTGCTGATTAAGTTTTTCTTCTAACTCTGCAACGTTTTGACGCAGTTTGTTTAAAGCATCTGTTGTGGCTTTTTGGCTCATTGTTTCCGTTATGCTGTCTCCTTCGCGGTCAAGCACTTTCACGTATCGTTGCGATTTGAGCCATTCGGACTCTGAACCATTAAAGCCTCTTATTGTCGCTATCTGATATGCGTCGAGTCCATCATAGCCATACACTTCTGTCAAACTCGAGCATCTCAAATGCACCGTATCGCGATTTGCCACCTCCGGACTCTCTCCCACATCAACTAAACTAAAGACTCCGTTCAGTTGTGTTTTGCAAAGTGCATCGTCAAGCATCTTGCCGTTACGAATGAAAGTCTGAAAATTCTTCTTCGCCCACATCAGCACCAGAGAGTAGTCTCCAACTGACAAACCCTCCGGCATCTGTAACAGTAGAGGGTTTGAACACGATACGTTTATTTTGTAGCGGTCGGACTCTCCGCACAACCATGCGTACAGAGTAGACGTTCTGAAGTTTTCGAGCACGCCACGACTACGGAATATTGACCATTCTACTAAGATGGGTCTGTGTCGGTATATTTTCAGCATATCAATACGGTTTACATTTTGTTAGTTCGGGAAAATCTTTGAGTAGTTGTGCATAAAGAGCCTTAGCACCTTCTTCGGTAGGGTGCACACCGTCCTGGCTAAGACCGTCTGTTGCCCATTCTCCTGTCGCGTCATTCGCATTGACTGCTGATGCAAAGTCAATGTAACGGTACCCGCTGTTTTTTACCCATTCGTTTTTCTTTGAATGATTTCTAAAGCCAGAAACTCCGCTGTCGGCTTCGGCGGAACTGGCTCCTTTCACGGAGGGTATTGTTGCAAGAACAGGAGTTATGCACATTTTGTTGCACAATGTGATGAGTTGTTTTGTCGCATTGAGCCAGCTTGTATTAGCTGACGTGGCCTCTTTGGTGTCTGACGGATTGTCCTTGTCGTTCATTCCGAGTGTCCATACGAGGTATTTTGGTGAGTTGTTTTTTATCTCGCTTGCAAGTACGGAAAAGACGTTTGCCGATTTCGCACCGCTATAACCGCACAGGTACAAGTCGTTGTAGCCATCGGCCATCAGATAGTATGCCCATCGCTTCGGGTCTCCGAGGCTTATGTAGCTGTCGCCGAAAATCCACACGTCAGAGCGTGACTTGTATGGCGTGAATGACAGTGTGCACTCTGTGAGAGAAGCGTTAGAGCATGAAGCATAGATATTTCCGACATCGCCTATCCACTTTATGTTTTGTTTGAAAGTGTTTCCGTTGCTTTGAATGATTATGTTCGCGTTATATCCAGATGTATCTTTGAATATACTGATGTTCAGCTCGGTTCCAATCGAAAAGTTCACAAAAGGATAGTCGTGTTGTTTTTGTGCAAGTTCGGTTCCGTAATACTCGTAGCTTGTCACTCCGTTTTCTGTTATTCTTATACTTGACCCTGTATAATCGCTAACAGTTCCGTGTCCTATGACAAGAGCCCAGTTGTCTTGCTTTGTCAATTTTCCTTTGAAGTCGATTCTTTTATAGGTTTTTGCGCAATTGGAAGGAAGAGTAAGTTGTTTGTTTTCTTCCAATGTGCCAGAAGCACTGTTGTAATTAGACCTTGTTTCACTGCTGTTGAGCGTTGCTTGTAGATTGTTGTCAAGCATTTTTAGTGAGACTGTTTTGTCTGCGAGGTTCAACGGCACACTTCCTGTTGCGTATGTTATGTAATATTCTCCTTCTTTCGTTGAGCGTACATAGAATGTGTCAAACGGCACGGTGTATGGCAGGTCTGATGTTTTTAGTCTGAAAGAAGTGTCTCCGGTTGGAACTTGGGGTGACTGATGGAATATTAGTTCTGGTGCGTTGAAGTCAGATATTATTGTTCCTTTTGCCAGAGGGAATGATAGTTGTCGATATGCTATGTCCCATGTGAAGGTGTTTGTTTTCTGCATTGCCCCAAAGAGTTGTTTGACCTCTTTGTCTTTGAATTTTTGTACTGTGATGCTACCGTCAAGGATTTTTTTAGAAGTCACTTTGTATCCGTTTGCATATTCAGTGTATGCCGAAGGGGTGTCTCCCTGTTCAATTTGATAATTGTTTGCCGTCGGGTCGAAATACGGTGTGACGCGCACATATGCACAGTCAGCCGGAGTGGTGAATGTGTATGTTCGGTTTGTGTTGGCGACCGAGTCAAGGCATGAGAGGAACGTTTTATTATTGTCGTAATAGGCGACAAAACGCAGAGGAGAATATTCTCCGTCAATGCTTGTAACATAGTTTTTGCCAGCCTGGACCGGTATATAATCAGTTGTTTTGTAGTTCTGTTCTGGTGTGTTTTCGCGTATTCCTCCTGTTATAGGTGAGAGGTTCCCTTCAACACATGTGCTTGGATCGCACAGATTATTTGAATTGACGTAGACCATGTTCTCGGCGATTTTATATACTCCGTCGGACGATACGACGTGGCCAGTGTTGCCAAAAGTCGGGAATGTGTCAACCGGGTAAGTATTTGTTGCCAGCGCACCGTTCTGCACTGTTTGTTCGAGATTTGCGATGCGTTGTTGTGTATCTTCAAGCCAGTCGTTTTCAGAGAGGTTTGTTTTGTGATGCAATACTGAGAGTTGGTATGCGTCGAGTCCGTCGTAAGCGTATATAGCGACGAGACTGTTTATGTACACAGTACATACAGATGTTTTTTCTTCTGCAAGTGATGTGTCGGACGAGATTGTGAATACGTTTTCTGCACGAGTTCGTGCGATTGTTCTGCCGATATAGTCAGATGTGTTTTTGTTCCAGATTAATTCAAGAGAATATGTTCCTTCGTCAAGCGAATATGGTATTATTATGTAGTGTGGGTTTTCTTTGTCTGTAGATATGAGCTTTCGTTCTTTTGACGGTGTGATAAGGAAGCATGCGATGTCTGTTGCGTTAGTGAAGTCCTCCATTACTCCTTTTTCTCGCAAGACAGTCCATTGGATTGCGATTTGCCTGTTGGGGTGTATGTATATCATTTGTCGTGAGTGTTTTAAATTAGCATTGATTTTATTACGCTGTCGAGCAGTGATGAAAATTCCGCTTCTCCACGGCTCATAGCTACAAGTGAGGCTATCGAATAGACGCTTGGTCTGTAGCACTGGTGACTTATTTCAATAGTGTTGTTTTCAATATTCCGTTCAGGCAGATAGCTTGCAGTGACAATTTTTGCATCTGTTGAGTTGCACGAGTAGAACTCCAGCGTTTTTCCTTCTGTTCGCTGTGAGATTGCCACTACCGGTTTATTTGGATTTCCTCTTACTCCGAGGAACGGGCTTTTTTGTAGTTTGTATTTAGGGTCTGTGGCTTGTATAGCATCGAACACCGGCATGTCCCAGTCGGACATTTCAAATGCGAGCAGTCGTATAAAGTCGTTAGGCAGGAATATCCACCCTCCTTTTGTTCCTGTAGAGTCGAACCAGTTTATGGAATGTGTCGATACGCTCATAAGTGACGTGTCTCCGTTTCTGTCTATGATAATTGCATCAACGCTGTCAAGTGTTTTTGTTTGCAGTGTCATTTTGTCGTTGTCGGACGAGTAGACTTGTACGGTATCGATGGGAACGGCGAGAGGTTTTCCTGTGACTTCTCCTGTGTCATATACGTTAGTGTAGCTTGTATTGTCGACATCAATGTTTTTTCCTTCTACGAGCCATATAGGAGCTGTCATTTCGACTTGTCGCACCCCGTCAATGATTTTGCTTTTTATGAGTTCATCAAGCAACAGTGTTTCCACGTCTCCGAACTTGTCAAGCACCTGACTTGTGGCATTCTCCTCTATACAGACACGTACATCTTTTATGAGTTTTAACACGTCGTATTTCATATAACAGTTGATTTGATTGTCGGCATTTTAGTACGACACTGCATAAGAGATGCGATATTGTTATATGCTTCAAGTAGTTGTGCGTCGTATGTTTCTCCGAGTTGTGGAAAGACAAGGTATATCCATTTTCGTATTAATGATAGTGTGATATAGTTTTGAGCGTGTATGCGCAACGCTTCTGAAAACCCCAACGGAAATGTGTTTGGCAGAGTGAGATGTATTTTGAAGTCTTGAATATCCATTTCGTTGTCGATTATTTCGAGTTGGCAAGAGTTTTGTTTAGTGTAACCAGAGAGATATTCGTAAAGTTCGGTTACGGAGCTTAGTAGCATTTGTGCAAGTTCGGTTCTGTTGTGTTCTTGCGCTATGTCAACGAGCAGAGTTTTGAGTTGTATGTCAGTGTCTTTTGGCAGTGTTTTTGCCAAGGTGAACGCTTTGTTGTCCACGCTGTTGATTATGATGCTTGAATCAATGAACAGGACGACTTCGTGTGTTGCTGTTGTATTCATACGAGTTCTATTGATTGTGAGTTGTCAAGAGTGTTGTTTTGTGTAGGTCGGAGCCTGGCGCATAGTGCGTTTATTATGTTAGCCTCATGCGATGTTGCCTGGTTGAGGTATAGTTCTTGTTTTGCGGGCAGGGTAAGTTCAAACCATTTTGCACAAATGATAGACACGATTGTGTCAATGATTGATGCGCGAATGTTGCCGGTTAGGTTTTCGTCCCAGTTGTCGGGCAGGTCGAATGATGTTTCAACGCTGTTATGCGAGCATAGAACGTGTCCGTC